>Ga0209828_1000153_pt1 | contig 61620 bp, 53 predicted proteins | sample MaitaG_FD_187429 | JGI IMG/M metagenome (GOLD analysis project Ga0209828, IMG submission 187429) | Marine algal microbial communities from Maine, USA - Maine_Asex2 metaG (SPAdes) (version 2) | ecosystem: Host-associated > Algae > Red algae > Unclassified | place: Maine, USA | collected 2015-01-05
GCATGCTCGGGAGACTCGCTTGATGAAATGCAGAACCTGCGGTAGCGCCATGGTTGTCGATCATCGTGAAAGCGGCGGCCGGGCAACGGCGAGCTGGCATTCCTGTCCCCTCTGTAATACCCGACGGCTGATGAGTGAGCCCGACCAGCATGTTGGTCGACGTGCAGAGGGTGAGGAACTCGACCTGGACGATGACGGTACTTTCGCAGTGCGCCAACCGGCCTATGCTGCTTTCCATTCGTGAATGATCATCGGGTTACGAATCCCGGGAATGAATGACCACAGGTTATGAGTGACCACTGGCATGAGTGAACTTCAACTGTCGGCGAAGCTCGTCGGCGATATTCAGCAGCTTCTCGTTGCACACGATGAGGCGGCGAGCGACCCGGGTGTGGCGTCGCAGTATCTGTGCGCCGTCGTCGGCTTCCTGCTCGGGCAGCAGGATATGGATGCAGCCGGCAAGGAGGATGTGCTCGAGCAGCTGGCCGCCTTCATGCGCCATGTGGCGGACGATGTCGACAAGCAACGACAGCAAAGCGCACCGCCACCACCGCCTACGCAGGAGTCGTTCGGCATCTGGAAGCCGAAGGTCTAGCAGCCAACTAACACTTGCATATACAGGAGCATCAACATGAGCCAGGCAACCGCGCGCCACATCCTTGTCGATTCTGAAGAGAAGTGTCAAAGCCTGATCGATCAGATCAAGGGCGGCGCTGATTTCGGGGACATCGCGAAGGCCAATTCGAGCTGCCCGTCATCACGTGACGGCGGCAATCTGGGGAGTTTCGGTCGCGGTCAGATGGTTCCCGAATTCGACAAGGCCTGCTTCGAGGGCGAGGTCGGCGATGTCCAGGGCCCCATCAAGACGCAGTTCGGCTTTCATGCGCTCGAGGTCACGGAACGCACCTGACTCAGTTCACGAAACAAGGACGCCAGATACCCGGCCCCTGGCCTGACAAACGGCCAGTGGCCGGAGCGGCCCATCCCGTGCTTGGCTGATTCGCGAGGGATCGCCAGCGGGGTGGGCCCGCAGTTCAATTGCCAGACGATGTCCATTTCGACCATCCAGACCTTGCCGGTCACCGATCTGCATACGGCCAGGCAGTTTTATGTCCACACCCTGGGCTGCCTGCCCGGGCGCCTCGACGAAGCGACACCTCACGATGCGCTCCCTGACAAAGCGCTCCCTGACATAGCGCTCCTCGACGACCTGCACATCGACAAGAACCATGATGTGCTTCTGCTCGACTTCATGGGCCACCCGCTCCTGCTCGTCCGGAACACCGACAAATCGGCCCGGCTACCTGCGAACCACCCGATTGACGGTGCGACGGAGACCCTCGCTGCAAATGACAGCGAATTTGGCAGCCACTCGTTTGCCGACACATCCGCGCCTGTCATCATTTTCATTCTCGGCGTCGATGACTGGTGTACGACCGCCGAACGCCTGCAGGCACACAACGTCGATGTGACCGTCGCCCCCTCTCGTCGTTTCAGCATCGTTCCCGGCGAACAGTGCGCCATGACGGTCCACGACCCGGACGGCAATTGCATCGAACTCCGCGGATTCGCGGCGGAAGAAAGCGTGCTGGCCGCGTGACCCTGGGAATCGGGTTCCAGGCGGGTTAACAGAAGTTTCCGAAGAAAGCCCGGACACGACGGTAATGTCTGCTACTTTTCAAGGTCGCAGGCACATTCGTCGGGCCTCCGCGGGCTATACACGGCGCGTTGGAACAGGCCACCGTGCGTTACCAGGGTGACCGATCGTATCCATGAGCGCCGCACCGACACAGCGCACACCCGCCATCGTGCCTTTCGGTACGCGTGGGGGTAACCGCTCGGAAGTCGACCACGCCCAGCGGCACGATGCGTCATCCACTGATCGATCAGGCGACTGGTCACTCGGCAAGATGATTGCCCGTATCGGTGTGAAGCTCTTCGGCCCTCCGTCGAATGATGAAGAACCGAGGCCTTCATCAGTCCCGCCCAAGTTGACCACCGTGCTTGACGCCTTGCCGGAAGCGGTCGCCTTGTTCGACGAGGAGAATTGCCTGATCGCGACCAATGCCCGGCTGACCAAACTCATTCCGAGCAACATGGACAGCACCACGCTGATCGGCATCAGCCCCAGCGAGCTCTACGCGAGGTTGTCGCCCGACGCATCGGTGGTCGAACAGAACCGTCGCCAGGCACTCGAAACTCTCCTGTCGACAGACAACGAGCATCCGGGCAAGAAACCCGACCCGAATGCCACGCTGAGTTTCGAGGTACCGAGTTTCACGCGGCCGGCATTGATCATCAAGGAACGCCAGACCGGTGATGGATCACTCCTGGTCTCGGTCTACGGTGCCACTCAAGGGCACGGCTCCAATTACACCGACCCGCTGACGTCACTGCCGAATCGCACGCGTCTGGTCCACGAACTCGCGGTGCGCTGCAGTCGCGACAAGCATGCGATCGCACTGATCATCGTCGATCTGCGCAGCTTCCGACAGATCAATGACACCTACGGACGCACGGCAGGAGACGAATTGCTGAGGCAGACCGCTGCCTGCCTGAGCGCGGGTATGCCCGAGGATGCCCTGATCGCCCGCATTGCCGGTGACGAATTCGCCGTCCTGCTCGAATCCGCATCGGTCGACTCGGGACGGAAGGCAATCGAGGACAGGGTGGGTGCCTTGCTGACCAAACTCAGTCTGGGCTTGAACGTGAATACCTTGAACGTACCGGTCAGAGCCAGTGTCGGCATTGCCTATTCACCCGATCACGGCAACTCGGTCTCCTCCCTCATGCGCTCGGCCGACAGTGCCTGTGCGCATGCCAAGCGGCTCAGCAACAACGCCCTGGTCGTCTTCAATTCGAAGCGCCAGCAGGAAGCCAAGCATCGGCACCAGCTCGAAGTCGGTCTGCAGCAAGCGATCGGCCGCGGCGAGCTTTCGCTTCAGTACCAGCCGCAGATGGACGTGCACAGCAAGATGACCTGCGGCATGGAGGCGCTGCTTCGCTGGAACCATCCGGAATTCGGTCGAGTCTCCCCGGCCGACTTCATCCCGATCGCCGAGCACACCGGCATCATCACGCGCGTTGGTAGCTGGGTGCTCAAGCAGGCCATCGAGGACTATCAGCGTCTCGCCCGCTACGGCATGTCGCCCGCCATGCTCTCGGTCAACCTCTCGCGCCGGCAGTTCAACGATGGCAGCATAGTCCGCGAGATCGACACACTTCTGAACCGGAGCGGTTTCGACCCCTCCAAGCTGTGTCTGGAAATCACCGAAACGGCGCTTTTCAGCGACTCGAGCCGCATCCGCGAGATGCTGCGTGAACTGACGCAGCTTGGTGCACGTCTCGCTATCGACGACTTCGGTGTGGGCTATTCCTCGCTGCTCGAACTCAGGGATTTTCCGATTGGCGAAGTGAAGATCGACCGCGCCTTCGTCGCCGATGTCGTCACCGACAGCAAGAGCCAGGACATCATCGGCGCCGTCGTCAGCATCGCCGACAGCATCGGCGCTGAAGTCGTCGCCGAGGGCATCGAGAATCAGCGGCAGTTCGAGATGATCAGCGCGCTTGGTTGTGACCGGGCTCAAGGCTACTGGTTATGCGAGCCGATGGCCGCGACCACTTTCCCCGACGTGGTGTTGAACAACTGAGGATGGAGTCGGGTCGAGGCTGGCGCCAGCTTGTGGCCCTTGGCATCAAGCGCTTCGCCGCTTTGCCGCTATCTCTGTCACATGTAGTCATCGAAGCGTGTGATGCCCTCCGGTCTCTCTGACCTCCCTTCGACATTGCCTTTCCGGTGTCTGGCCGACGCCAGAGACCGACTGCGCCTGCCTGATTCGGTGCGAGGGCAAGTGACAGCTGATCCGTCTGGATCGGCGGGGTCGGATAAGTCGCGCAAACACCGATGGCTTGTCATCTGCCTGCTGGGCTCGACAAGCATTCTGATCAACGGGCTGTTCGGCAACGAGGCTACCGGCGCGTCCGACGATGAGATTGCTCGGCAATTCGAGTCGGCCCACTTACCCTCCGAAGCCGATGTACCTGCAGGCGTGCCCGACAGACGTACACCAGCGAGGAACAGGCCGCTGTGCTTCTACGTGTCGTCGTATCACCGGGGCTACAGCTGGTCCGATGGACTGGAGCGGGGCCTGCGCGAGGGGCTCCGCGATCAATGCGAAATCGTTCAGTTCAACATGGATACGAAGCGCAATCGCGACGCCGCGTTCGCTGAACAGGCCGGCCGCGAAGCCTACGAACTCATCCAGCGCCTGCGGCCCGATGTCATCATCACCTCGGACGACAATGCAGCGAAATACCTGATCGTCCCCTACCTCATGAACACGGCGACCCCTGTCGTTTTCAGTGGCGTCAACTGGACCGTAGAGGAATACGGCTTCCCGGCCGACAACGTGACCGGAATCGTCGAGATTGCCCCTATCCGACCGATGATCAGGGAAGCGCTGGCGCTGGTACCCGAGACCCGTACGGCGGCTTACATCGGCGCATTGACGCTGACCGAGCTGAAGAACTACGAACGCATCAACGCGACGGCGCAGTCTTTCGGCCTCAGTCTCGACAGTCTGCTGGTGGAGACTCTCGATCAGTGGAAGACCGCCTTCGATGTCGCACAGCAATACGACTTCGTGGTGTCGGGCAGTTACTCCGGCATTAGCGATTGGGACCTGGACCTCGCTGTCGAGCACGCCACAGCCAACACGCATCGCCCTTGCCTTACAAGTCACGAGTGGATGATGCCGGTCTGTGTCATCGGCTATACCAAGTTGCCCGAGGAGCACGGGGAGCTCGCCGCGGCCACGGCCGTCGCCTTGCTCGGCGGCATCCAACCCCGCGACATTCCCTTGCTGACGAATCGCAAGTGGGACACCTGGCTGAACGTGGATCTGTCGCGACATATCGACGTGACGGTCCCGGAGCGGCTCGTGCGGCGCGCGAAACAGACGGGAACCTGACCTTGATGTTCACCCCATGGTGAAGGGCACCGCATCCCTTCTGAACCCGGTGGAGTTCCTGATCGGCAGCGCAGCGCTGGTCGGCACGATCGGGCTGCTTCTGTTTGTCGCCTTCGAACGGAATCATGACGAGCAGCGTGCCGCTTTCGCGAACGAAGCGCGCCAGGTCGCCCGCGTCCTTGACGATGCACTGACGGAATTCGATGCACTGTTGAAGCCGCTGACCGCCATGCACTTCTCGGATACGGCCGCAGACGATCTGCTCGCACGTGCGGCCGATCTCCGCTCACAGAACCGCTCCATCACCGGCTTCGGTCGCTTCTCGACCGTCACGAAAGACGAACGCGACACTTTCGAGGAGACCCTGCACGATAGCGGCCTCTATCGCTTCCGGATTGTCGACATCGATGCCCAGGGTCATAGACAAGCCCGCGATACGGCCCGCCGCTACTATCCCATCTCCCTGCTGGAGCCGATGGACCCGGCGCGCCTGCGACTGCTCGGCGCCGATCTCGGTACGGTTCCAGGACTGCGTGGTGCGATTGATCGTACGGTCGCCAACGACAATGCACTGATCACGGCGGCGCCGGACAATTGGCCGACACCTGGGGAAATGATCCTGTTCCGAGCCACCTACCGGGGTAGTCACGCGCCACTGGAAATCAGCGAACGTCTGCGCCAGTCCGACGGTGGCTACTGGTTGATGTTCAACCCCGCCATGATCTTCGCTACCGCCGACATTCCGCTGGAACGTTTCGACCTGACCCTCGATGCGAGTGACACGGCCAACGGCGAAAAGCGCCTGATCGACCGCCAGGCGGCACCCGTCGACGATACGGTCCTCACGTCGATCTATGCACCCGAAACTCGGGTTCGACGCTGGTCCGTCGGCGAGGGCAGCCTGGTCCTGACGGTGAGCGGCGAACTCGGCGTGCCGATCAATCTGCTCGCCGGCTTGATACTGCTCTGCCTGCTGATCCTCGTACTGGCTCTGAGCGCCCTGGCCTATGTGCTCCGCTCGCGCCAAGCCAGTCGCGATCACCACGCAAGCCGGTTGGCTCTGCACACCGAACGCGAGCGCGCAGACCGCACTTTGAACGCGATCGACGATGCGGTCATTGCCCTGTCGGCGGAGTTGGGCGTGCTGCACCTGAACCCTGCGGCCGCCAGCCTGATCGGGGGCAAGCGTGAGGACGTCGTCGGCGAGTCCGTCGAGGACGTACTCGACTTGCTTTACGAGGATACCGGCCAGCCCTTTCAACTCGACGAGCCGCTTGCCGCACTGGACAGCGGTGGCCGACGCGAGATCGATGTGGTGCCGACGAGTCGAGTCAGCGAGCATCGCTCTCTTGTGCTGCGCATGTCGATGAGTCGCACACATGATCCGTCCGGCAACGTCTCCGGATACATCCTGGTGTTCCGTGACATCAGCGACCAACGCCGCCTGACGCGCCGACTCGAATACCAGGCCAACCACGACGCGCTGACCGGTTGCACCAACCGTCGCTATTTCGAGACCCGACTTGACGAACTGCTCGACGACATGCCGGCGAGCGGGCGACGGCACGCACTCTGTTATATCGATCTCGATCAGTTCAAGGTCGTCAACGACACCAGTGGCCATGCGGCAGGCGACAGCCTGCTACAGGAGCTTACCGTGCGGCTGCAGTCGCTCTGTCGGCAAGGCGACGTGCTGTCCCGTCTTGGTGGAGACGAATTCGGCCTGCTCATCATCGATGCGCAGGAGACCGATGCAAGGGCAGTCGCGGACAAGATCCATGCCTTCTTCCAGACCTGCGACTTCTCGCATGCCGATCAGGTCTTCGCGATTCGGGCCAGTATCGGTTTCGTGCCGCTTGACGAAGAAAGCCGTTCGATCGGCGACGTACTCGCAGCCGCCGACCTCGCCTGCTATGCCGCCAAGGAGGGTGGGCGTAACAGCCTCTATGTCTACTCGCCCGACGACGAGACGCTCAACCAGCGATCGAACGAACTGAATCGGCTTCCGGAACTCAGGCGCGCCATCGATGAAGACCGCTTCGAGCTGCACGTCCAGGCGGTGGCGAGCATCGATGGCACCGACATCCGCAAGAACGTCAAGCATTTCGAATTTCTGTTGAGACTGACCGGCGAGGACGGTGAGCCGATCACTCCGTTCCGGATCATCGAGGCCGCCGAACGTTACGGTCTGATGCGCGAGATCGATCGCTGGGTGATTGCTCACGCCGTGCAACACGTGGCCGACATGAGCAACGGACCAGCGTCGGCTTGCAGCTTCTCGATCAACCTGTCCGGTCAATCGGCGGCCGATCCGACGCTGATCGACTTCATCGAGACGCTCTACGAGACCCACACCATCGCGCCGGAGCGCATCTGGTTCGAACTCACCGAAACGGCCGCCATTTCGCAATTCTCGGTTGCCGTCGAACTCGCCACCCGCATACGCAGCCTCGGCTCGAAGATTGCGCTGGACGACTTCGGCTCCGGCCTGAGCTCATTCGGCTATCTCAAGAACATCCCTGTCGATGTATTGAAGATCGATGGCCAGTTCATTCGCAACCTTGTCGACGATCCGGTTGATCGCACCATGGTCCGCGCGATCAACGATGTCGCGAAGTCGATGGGCATCATCACCGTGGCCGAATTCGTGGAGAACGCCGGCATCGTCGACGTACTCGACGAAATCGGCATCGATCTGGCGCAGGGATATCATATCGGCAAACCGAAACCGATTCCCGAGGCCATTACGACCCTCGCTGAAACACGGCAACCACCCTCCGGACGCATCGCTGCCTGAAGCGCGCGGAATCAAGCGTGCCATACGCGCACGAGGCGGCGACCACGCCCCGCGTCGGGCGCGTCCTCGAAAGCGTCGCGTGCATGCACCACGGTGTAGTTGTTGGCGTACTGGAACTGTCCGGGCTCGAGCAGGAACTGCACGGAGGGTTGTGCCGCGAGTTGCCCGGCCAGCGTATGCAATGCTTCATCGACAGCCTTCGGCAAGTCGATGCCTGCAAGCTCATGACCTCGGCGAACATAGGACTCGTAGTAGCGCGCAACGACACCCGTGTCGCCTTCGACGAGCAACGGATGCAACAGGTACGTCACCTCGCCATCACCGTGCTCTCCCTGGCGATCCCAGGGCAGGCGAGTCTTGAGCGTCTGCAGGTGTCGACCTTCATCGAGCGTACGTAGCGCATCGATGGCAGACAGCAGACTGGTCACTCGACTGTGGCCGCCGTGCTCGGCATTGCGGATACAGTAGAGGCCGATGTAACGCGCCGGACTCTCGAACCACGGGCCATCGGTGTGGTACGGCTGCCCGAGATTGGTAATCGAGCGACGCACCCGGCTCACATCGGCAAGCTTGCGGTCGATGACATCGTAGAGCATCGTGCCGTTAAAACCCTGCGGCTTCAACGGCGACACCAGCTGCGCGAACAAGGCCACCACGCGCCGGTTGTCCGCGTCTGTCCAACGCTCGGCGGGGAACCGATCGACGATCACGGTGCCGACGCCATGGTCAAGTCGCTCACTGAGTTCGGCGGCGAATTCGACCGTGCGCGGCACGGCCGCGATAACGCTGCCGCGAAGCACGGTCGAGGCCGGTTGCTCACCATCGGCGAGGCGCGAGAGGGCCGGAAGCACCGTATGCATCTCGTCGATGCACGCATCCGGAAGCGCGAGTGTGACGTCTGCCAACTGACAACTGCCGCCAAGCCAGAAGTCATTGTGCCGATCGAACACCCGCGGCGCCGGTCTGGACACCGGCAGGGTTCGCAAGGTTTCCTTCATCGTGTCACCAATTGATATCCGCTGAACAACAACAACACGCTGATGCCGTACTTGAACACGGCAGGTGACAGCCCGACATGGACGCGCCCGCCGATGATCAATCCGAGTGCGGCCGGCGGCAACCCGTAGAGGACTGTTCGAAGCACCGCCGTATCGAGCATGCCGGCCAGCAGGAAGCCGACCAGACGGATGCTGCCGTCAACCAGGAAGAAAGCGGCAAAACTGGCACGCAGGGATCGCTTGTCGAGTCCCCGAAGGGTCAGGTAGATCATGTAGAAGGGCCCACCCGTGCCGAACAGCGTGCCCACGAGACCGCCGCAGAAACCCGCCGGAATCGACCACGTCCGCGAGCCCCGAAGCACGGGCAGCGGCAACACCTGGTAGACGGCGAACATCAGAATGAACAGGCCGAAGGCCTGATTCAGACCGGTCGGATCCACTGTGCGTAATGTCAACAAGGCAAGCACGACCCCTACCAGGGTAAAGGGCAGCAGCGGCACCAGTTCCGGCCACGCCACGGCATCGCGATGCGCCACCCCTTGTGACGCCGAACCAAGCCAGTCGAGCAGGACCACGAGCGGCACGACCAACGCAAGCGGCTGTTCGAGGGCCAGCAGCGGGATGGCGATCAGGCCCGATCCGAAGCCGGCCATGCCACGCACAAGGTAGGCAATGAAGAGGATCAGCGCCGATGACATCATGCAATACAGAAGCGTTTGTCGATGAGCGGCAGACGTTCGCGTCGATGGCGTCAGGCGCCACCACAGACACTAGCCCAAGTGCCGGGCAGTAACCATCTAACGAATGTAAATCTCCCAGGATGCAGATCTTGCGGTGCGTGCGAGTCAAGTGGAATCGGCGGAGGAATCCTTGCGGATCGACTGCCGTGTTGTCTGGGGCTCCCCGGGTGTCGAAGCATCACGCTCCCAGCTCAGTTCGAGCTGCAGGGGTACGACGTCATCCGTCGCCGCGAGCGAACCGAAGGAGACGCCCAGCAGACGCACCGATGGCGCAACGTGACCGTCGATAGCCCGATCGAGCAGGTACGGCAAGGTGCGGGCAACTGTCGGCGCGTCGAATGGCATCGTCTGGCTGTGCGCCCGGGTCGGCGTATCGAAGTTCGGGAAGCGCACCTTGATCGTGACGGTGCGTGCACAGAGGCCACGCTCCTCAAGATCGACCAGGAGTTCGTCCGCGAGTCCCTGCAAGACGTCGAGCATTGCCGTGCGCGTCGTCAGATTCTCGCCGAAAGTGCGCTCGCTGCCCATGGACTTCCGGATGCGACTGGTTCTGACCGGGCGATCATCGATGCCGCGAGCGACGCGATAATAGTATTCGTGACTCTTGCCGAACTCGCTGGCGAGTTCCTCGAGCGACCAGGCTTTGAGATCGCCGCCGGTGCGAATGCCGAGGGCGTGCATGCGTGCCTCGGTCACACGGCCGACACCGTGAATGCGACCGACGGGCAAGGTCGCGACGAACGCCTCACCATCCGCAGGCAAGACCCAGAACAGGCCGTCGGGCTTGTCGTGATCGGACGCGATCTTGGCGAGGAACTTGTTGTAGGAGACGCCGGCTGATGCCACCAACCCGGTCCGCGTCAGTATCCGCCGCCGGATCTCGCGCGCCATGCGCACGGCTGAACCGCCATGTGCCGTGACGGCCGTCACATCGAGATAGGCCTCGTCGAGTGAGAGAGGTTCGATGCGATCGGTGAATTCACGGAAAACTGCATGAATCTCCTCCGAGACGTCCCGGTAGACCGTGAAGCGTGGTTTGACGAAGACCGCATCGGGGCAACGACGCCCGGCTTCCGCACTCGGCATCGCGGAATGAATGCCGAACACACGCGCCTCGTAACTGCACGCCGCCACCACACCACGTCCGTTCGGTCGACCACCGACGATGACCGGACGACCACGCAGCGTGGCATCGTCTCGTTGTTCCACAGACGCATAGAATGCATCCATGTCGACATGAATGATCTTGCGCGGCGCTACGCTTGTATTCGACAGCTCCGCTGTACGCGGCAATTTCATGTCACTGTGCTGTTTTGCTTTAGAATCGACGCCAGCGGAAGGGAATCTCTCCGCTACCGTCCCCAACCGTCGAAAACGGTTGATTGCCCCTCTGATCTGCCCCGCTTACGTCCCTCAACGGAGTCGAGTACGTGTCGAGTAATAACGCGGTCGAACTCAAGGGTGGCATGTACACCTTCATGTCGCTGCGACTGCGTTCCGGCGATCTCGATGCCATCGACGCAGCCCTGGCCGACAAGGTGCACCAGGCGCCGGCATTCTTCAAGGACACACCCGTCGTCGTCGACCTCACCGACCTCGAATGGCTGGAGGGCGAGCGACCTGGCGGCGATGACGATCGCGATGCCGTCGGGGCAGGTGAAACGAACCGCTCGAACGCGTCCGCTGACTCGCTCACACTTCTCGATGCAGGCGCGCTGCTCGCCTGCATACGCCGTCACAAACTGCAACCGGTGGTGGCCAGTTCGAGCAACAAATCTTCACGGTTGGCACGCGCTATCGCGTTACCATTGATAGAAGTCGACATGCGGCGACGCAAGCGCAGAGCTCAGGCTGAGGCCGAGGCTGCCAGCGACAGTAACGAGGTACCGGGCGGTGAGACGGCCGAGAGCGGAAAGAGGATCGAATCACCGTCGGGTTCCGGCAGCGGAACCGGCAAGCCCGACACCGCGACCCCGGTCCGAAGTGCTGCCGAAAGCCAGACAGGAGGGGCACCCCTCGACGCCGACGCGAGCAAGCCGTCAGTCGACATACCTGGTCTGCCGGGCGAAATCGAATACGTGATCAAGTCACCGACACTGGTCAACCGACCGGTTCGCTCGGGTCAGCAGATCTATGCGCGCGACACCGACCTCATCATCATGGGTCAGGTCGGGCCGGGTGCTGAAGTCATCGCCGACAACAACATTCATGTCTACGGACCGCTGCGCGGTCGAGCACTGTGTGGCGTGTCGGGCAATACACGCACCCGCATCTTCTGTCAGTCACTCGAAGCCGAGCTGGTATCGGTGGCTGGCACCTATCGAATGCTGGAAACGATTCCCGAGGAACTGCGCGGCCGTCCCGCGCAGATCTGGCTGGATAAAGACAGGCTCAACATAGAGCCGCTGTAGCTGCACATCAGGGGGAACGAGAGCTTGACCAAGACAATCGTTGTGACTTCGGGCAAGGGGGGCGTCGGCAAGACGACCACCAGTGCGTCAATCGCGACCGGGCTGGCGAGGCGAGGCTACAAGACCGTGGTCATCGATTTCGACGTCGGCCTCCGAAACCTTGACCTGATCATGGGATGCGAGCGCCGGGTGGTCTATGACCTCGTGAACCTGGTCAATCAGGAAGCGAGCCTCCATCAGACGCTGATCAAGGACAAGCGTGTCGAGAATCTGTACATCCTTCCGGCCTCGCAGACGCGTGACAAGGATGCACTGACCATCGAGGGCATCGCCCGGGTCATGCACAAATTGCGCAAGAGCGAATTCGACTACATCATCTGCGATTCACCGGCTGGCATAGAAAGAGGCGCCAAGATGGCACTCTACTTCGCTGACGAGGCCATCGTGACGACCAACCCGGAAGTCTCTTCGGTGCGTGATTCAGATCGCATTCTCGGCATCCTGCAGAGCGAATCGAAGCGCTCGAAGATGAACGAGGACCCGGTCAAGGAGCATCTCCTGATCACTCGTTACAACCCCAGCCGTGTCAAGGAAGGGCAGATGCTGAGCGTTGACGATATCGTCGATCTGCTCGCCATTCCGCTGCTCGGCATCATTCCCGAATCACTCTCGGTGCTTGAATCATCGAATGCCGGCAAGCCGGTCATTCTCGATGAGGAAAGCCTGGCAGGGCAAGCCTATGCCGACGCCATCGACCGCCTGCTCGGCGAGTCGAAACCCCACCGCTTCATGGAGGCCGAGAAAAAGGGCTTCCTGAAGCGACTGTTCGGCTAGGACCGGAGGAAAATCATGGGTTTCTTCAGATTCTTCAGGAGCCGTAACGAGGACACATCGGCCAAGGTTGCCAAGGACCGGTTGCAGGTACTCATCGCGCACGAGCGCACCGGGCGTGACGGCCCCGACTACCTGCCGCTGCTCAGGAAGGACATTCTCGACGTCATCAAGAAGTACGTGGCCGTCGACGATGAGGCACTGACCGTGCAGCTCGAGTCGCAGGATAACTGTGACGTGCTGGAGCTGAACATCACCCTGCCGGAACCGGACATGAGCCACCAGCCCTCGGAAGAGGCGAAGCGGCGCGCGGCATTACGACGACAGGGCCAGGCGATAACCTGATCGGCACGCGTTTTCTGGCGCCTGCTGATCATCGTCCGGGGATCTGTGCCCGGGGAACCGGGCTGGTTGCGCCCTGCCGGCTGGCGGTACAGACCTCCGTCGGAGTGACTCATCCAGAACAGCGAAAATGGCGCCGGTAGGGGCCATCGCTGCCTGGTCAGGCCGGTATCTCTTCCTGGCAAACGGCCTGTCAAACGGCCTGTCAAACGGCCTTCAGCCTCCGCCATTCGCGTCGAGGCACTCCCCTGTTGCATAAATGCGACAGAGCGCTTGAAGAAGCGTATCCTGATCACAACTTGTGGCGAAGTTCCGCAGGTGTTCTACACTCCTGTTCGTGCGACGCCAGTAGCCCTGTCTCTGTCTTGCAAAAAAGCAATCTGTTGTTGCATTATTCAGACACGCTGACTAGAGTTGCGACGCTGAAACACGTACCAGTACCGTTGGACACAGTTCGAATGACACAGCAAATACTCGATTGGAGAACAAACTGATGAAACTGAAGAAGACAGCCATCGCCATCGCTATCGCGGGTGTTGCTGCAGCGCCGATGATGGCTTCCGCAACAACCACCATTTCCGGCCTCGTTCAGGTCAAGATCCAGGGCACGGACAAGGACGACGATCCTGAAACCGCATCCGATGAAAGCAAGCCCGACATTGCCGCCGGTGACGTGCGGGTAGCCATCTCCAAGGAGCATGAGCTGAATTCCGGCCTCACGGGCTATGGCAACCTCCAGTTCAATATCGATGACTTGACGGGTGAAGGTGGTATCGATACGGATATTCCCCAGGCTGACATTGCTGACGAAGACGGATCGCTGACCGATGCGGACGACATAGAACTCCAGAGCGGGGCCACGGTCGCGTCTGACAACGTCTATGTCGGCATTAAGGGCGGTTTCGGCGATGTTCGAATCGGTGAAATCCCGCTGGCGGTCGAGTATGGCCAGCTCGCCAACGACATCCACGATGTCGGCGGTACCGTCGTCGACGGTATCAGCTACACCGGTACCTTCGGTATCTTCGGTGTCGGCCTGAACTTCTCGCCGGGCGAGGACAGCGACGTCATCGGCGCCGGTGTCAAGTTCAACTTCGCCGGTGCAACCATCGGTGCAGGCTTCGAGGATCGCAACGAACTGACGAACTTCTCGGTCGGCGCAAGCTACGGCATTGCCGGATTCTCGCTGGCAGCGCATGCCTGGTCGCAGGGGCAGCTCGATATCGAGGAAAATGACGCAACGGGCGCTACGACAATCACCAACAGTCTCGATGACGTTACCGCCTTCGCGGTCCAGGTCGGCTACACCATTGCTGGCGTCAACCTCGGCGTCACATATTCGCAGCAGACGAAACAGGTTGGCGAGGACGCCGAAGACGAAGAGGCCATCATTCGACTCGATGCCGGTTACGATCTGGGCGGCGGTATGGGTATCAGCACGCGTATTCAGAACACTTCCAAGGAAGCGGGCATACTGGCAGCAGGCGAGAGCGATCCTGACGATCTGGTCGAATACCGCGTCATGCTCACGCAAGCGTTCTGATAGCACTCAACTCGTTGCATGAACGACAGAAGGCCCCTCTCGGAGGGGCCTTTTTTGTTTGTAGACCTTGTCAGCTGGATTCGGGCGGGTAGTACTGCTGCTACGAACAAGGTTTCACCGCCCCGCCTTCCTCAACCCTCAGCCTTGCTCCCGCCACGACACGGCGGTGATCCCGGCACACTCTGGCCGCGGGCGGCCCACTCCTCCGGAGTATGCGTGTGCAGGCCAAGGGCGTGCACCGAGCCCGCCAGCTGGTCGGCCAACAGCCGATTGACCGAGCGGTGACGAGCGACGAGCCCCTGTCCACTGAACGCGTCACTGACGATGACGAGCTTGAAATGGCTCTCGGCGCCGGCGGGTACATTGTGGCGGTGACTTTCGTCGATGACATCGAGCCGCACCGGCGCCAGGGCGTCGATCACGAGGTCATGAATCTTCTGGGCTGTCGACACGGGGGCTTGAACTCTTTCAGGGAAACCGCGTCGATTATAAGGTGCCGTCGACGATGAGCGCGCGGCGCGAGGATGCACTTCGCGCCGGGCCATGCGTCGTGCGATGAACCGCCTTCTCGCCGCCACCGAGCGCTTGCCGCCATGCCTTCATTCCTGCCTTTCACCACACCGGCAATGGGTTCCCGGGAACGCGCTCGCCCGCGCCTCGGCGGCGGATCGCTGGCCAGAGGCAACGGCAACGCAGATCCGCGATCCGTGTTGCTCATGCTCTCGATAGTCGCATTGACGAGCGCTTGTGCGACCAGCGGGGACACGCCCATGTCGCCCGGAACATCGGTATCGACCTCGACCGGCTTGGCCACAGACACACGACCCACACCTTCCGATGCCTATCTGTCCGGCATTGCCAATGGTGCCCTGTCCGGAAGTGGCAACGTTCGGGTGCAACTGGTCGACGGTGTCGCCTACGTTACCGGTCGTTGCGAGAGCGCCATCGACGAGTCCGCCATACTCCGCAAGCTACGCAGCGAGCCTGGCGTCGAGCGCATCGAGAACCGACTGCAGCGAAACATGTAGCCCCCTGTAGCCAATTGGGGGGAGCAAATCCATCTGCCAGCGCTGGTAGCTCGTCACCCGTGCCGCCACCGGCAACTTCTTACCCGGCCGGCTTCGATTCAGCAGCGGGTACCGGCAGCAGGTAACGGCCAAGCTGGAACACGCCGCCGCTCAGACGTTGTTCGTAGATTGCGGCGTAAGCAAAAACCGCACGCACATAACGGCGCGTTTCGGTAAACGGAATGGTGTCGATCCAGCGATCTGCCTCCATCGGCGCATCCTCGGGCAACCAGCTTTTCACCCGGTGCGGCCCGGCGTTGTAGCTCGCCGCCGCCAGCACCTGGTGCCCGTCGTAGCGGTCGAGTACGTGCCGGAAATAGAACGTGCCGAAGGCGATGTTCGTCGCCGGATCGGTCAGATCGCCCCGCCAGTTCTTCTCGCCCTTCAGACGCGCCACTTCTTTCGCGGTATTCGGCATCAACTGCATCAGACCGATAGCCCCCGCAGGCGAGCGGATATCGGCGATATACGCACTCTCACGACGCATGATGCCGTGCACGATGGCAGGCTCGAGCCGATGCTCGGTGGCTTGTGTGCTGACGTCGTCGGCGTACAACACCGGAAAACGGAGCGCGAGCGCACGACGCCGCTCAGCCCGTCCCGCACTGAATATGGCCCGATCGTCAAGACCCCAACGAGCCGCCAGCACGGCACTCGCCGCCTGCGTTCCAGCCTCCTGGCGCTCCAGCCAGCTGTTCCATTCACGTCGGCCCTCGTGCGCAAGATCGACCCGGTAGTACTCACGTGCACGAATCAGTGTCGGTTCCGCCTCGAGCACGGCCAGCGCATCGGCCGGAAGCTCGACAGGTTCGTCTTCGATCGACAGCGGCTGACCGATGCGCTCGGCCGAGAGAAAGCCATGCCAGCTCTGCAAGGTCGCGAGCTCCTCATAGATCGGCTTGGCGAGCTTCATGCGACCGAGGTTCTCGTGCGACCGAGCCTCCCAGTAGCGCCAGTGATCTTCAGCCTGCTCCTCGGCCGGCAAGCGTCCCAGTGTCTCGAGAACGGCATTCCAGTCCCCGGCGAGCAGCGCGGTACGCACGCGCCACTCCATCGCTTCGAGATCATCGTCGCGCGCGTCGAACGAAGCGAGCCAGCCTTGAGCTTCCGGCAAGCGTCGGTAGGCAGCCCGCATGAACAACGCCCGCTCGGTATCGTGGCGACCATCCGCCGAGAACGCGTAGTCGCCGTTCACGGCGAGCCAGTGTTCGGTCGCGGCAATCACGTCATCCTTCGACCAGGCCAGCACCAGGTCTGCCAGTACACGGCGGTTGAGCGCGTCATCGCGCGCCAGTGCACCACCTTTCAGGTAGGCCGCCGGATCATCGAGTGCCTTGATCCAGGCTTCGACCGGACGGCGGTCGCGTGTGCCGAGATAACCAAGCAAGGGTTCTGCATGCGCCGGATCATCGGCTTCCATTGCCGCATGGATACGTTCCCAGATGGCACTGATCGGGGGCGTCGTTCGCGACTCGAGTGCATCGAGGGCGGCGACGCAGCGCCTGTCATCGGTGCTCGGGGCTATCCAGAGGGCCCGTGTCTGCTCGTCAAATTCCTTCGGCGGCGCTAACGCTTCCTGCGCTTCGAGTTCGCGACACGGCATGTTTTGCCCGAGCGCACCAGAGGCCAGTGTATGGAAGGCTGGCCAGTCCCCGATTTCCGCGAAACGCCCCTGCAGCGTGCGCGCGAGACGGGCGGTGAGGGTACGGTCCCCCGAGGCCTCGGCAAAAGCCTCCAGGGTCGCTACGTCGGCGACAACCGGTGTTTCCCGTCGCCATCGTTCGCGCAAGCGCTCGTACAACAGATAGGGATGCAGCGGATAGTCGCCGAGCCCTTCCTCGAGGTCGATGAAACGGGCACGATCACCTCGCGCAAGGGCGTCACGCGCCTCGACGAAACGGCTTCGCTCGTCCTGGTACGGTTCCAGCGACGTTACCGGGAGAGCGGAGGCGTCTGCCGCGCTCTTCGACAGGGCCGGACCGAAAAGTCCCGTCCCGATCAGCAACAATGCCGCGAACGTCAGAACGCGACGCATGCCGCGTGAAACACGTGGCAAGAAATCCTCCACTGTCGGCAGACGAAAGGCCGCAACCACGCCATCGCGTCGCGCCGCTTTCGGGGAATCACCCCCGCTGCACTCTTTTGCACTTTCGATGTTCACGATACACAGGCTCGACATTCGGTTCACGACACACGGCTCGAACCGTCGCCATAGAGCAGCAGATATAATGCCGCTCTCTGTCAGGAACTGTAGTACACCGTTCGGCCGATGACCGCCAGCCCGCCCCTGTCTCTAGAGAATGATCCTGTGGAAGGTCCTTCGACGCCGATCGTGAACCTGTCCGGTTACCGTTTCGTCGCGCTCGACGATTTGCAGGCACTGCGATCGCGTCTCTCGCAACAACTGACGGCATCCGGTGTCGTCGGGACGCTTCTGCTCGCGGAAGAAGGCATCAACGTCGCTCTTGCCGGCAGCCGATCAGAAACCGATACCGCTCGCGCGATCCTCGACGACGACGCGCGCTTCCATGCTCTCTGGCTCAAGGAGAGCCTGTCAACGATCCGTCCCTTTGCGAAGCTCAAGGTTCGCATCCGCCGGGAAATCATCGCCTTCGACGGTGATCAGGCGCTCGAGACAGCCGCGGCCCGGCCAGCGGCGCCGCATCTCGATCCCGCGATTCTCAGGCGTTGGCTCGACGACAATCGCGAACTGACACTCCTCGATACCCGAAACGCGTACGAGGTTGCCTCAGGCAGCTTCACTCGAGCCAACTCCCTCGACATGGAGCACTTCCGGAACTTCGGTGAAGCGGTGAGAGCGGCGCTCGACGCTGGCACACTCGATCGAGCGCGTCCGGTGGTGACATTCTGTACCGGCGGCGTGCGCTGTGAGAAGGCCGCTCCGTGGCTCCTGGAAAACGGTTTTCAGGAAGTCTGGCAAATCGACGGCGGCGTACTCAACTGGTTCGAGCAGTGCGGCGATGCTCACTGGTCGGGCGAATGCTTCGTGTTCGACGACCGCGTGGAGATCGACCCCTCGCTCGCGCCGACCGGGGCGTCGTTGTGTACAGACTGTCACCGTGCCGTACCCCGAGGTACGCTGTGCCCCTGTCAGTCCTCGCGCACGGCCATCGATACGGTGTAACTCTTGCCCTGCTTGAGCTTCCGGTAGTTGCCGAAGCGTGTCCGGAACTCGCGCTTTATCATGTCGCGCAGTCCATTGACCGTGACGACCACGATGCGCGCACCCGGACGCATGCGGCAATGCGCATCGTGGAAGAGCAGACGGAACATCTCGTTACCGACCTTGGCTGGCAGGTTCGACACCACGAGGCTCAATGCTCGCTCGTCCGGCACTTCATCGAAACCGTTACTGAGATAGACCGCGGTATTGCCAAGCCCGTTTCTCTCCGCATTCGCCTGTGCATACGCGATGGCCACGAAGTCCCGATCAACGAGATGAACATGACCAGCCGGTGCCTGCCGGGCGATGGCGAGACCGAGCGGCCCGTAGCCGCAACCCAGATCGACGGCCACCTCGTCCGGTCGTATCTCGAGATGTTCGAGCAGGAGCCGGCTGCCGGCATCGATCGCCCGCGGCGAGAACAGGCCCCAGGTGCTCGCAAGCGACAAGCGCGCGCCCGGCAGGTCGGCCTCGATGCGCAGATCGCGTCGCAATTCATCGATCGTCAGTGGTGCTGTCATACTGATAGTGTCGCACCGACTGCCCGTTGACGCGCTGTTCAGACGCAGGCGCGAGCTATCTCGATGCCGTGAATGCAAGCGTGCGAGGCTGCAACAGACGATCGGTGTCGTGCATTCTCAGGTCTTATTCAGTACTCTGCGACAGTCTTCGCGAAACCCATTCGGAGTATTCGATGCGCTTGATTCTTCTGGGCGGGCCCGGTGCCGGAAAGGGCACACAGGCCGGCGCGCTCACGCTTCGCTACGGCATTCCGCAGATTTCTACCGGTGACATGCTACGTGCGGCAGTCAAGGCGGGAACACCTCTCGGCGTCGAGGCGAAGAAGATCATGGACCGCGGCGATCTGGTGTCCGACGAAATCATCGTCGGCCTGGTCAAGGAGCGTATTGGCGAAGCGGACTGCGAGAAAGGCTTCCTGTTCGATGGTTTTCCGCGAACGATCGCTCAGGCCGATGCCGTCAAGGAGGCAGGCGTGGTCATCGATGCGGTGGTCGAGATCGATGTGAATCCCGAGGAAATCGTCAAGCGCATGGGCGGTCGGCGCAGCCACCCGGGTTCGGGTCGCGTCTATCACATCGTCTACAACCCGCCACGCGTCGCCGACAAGGATGACGAGACCGGCGAGCCACTGGTGCAGCGGGAGGACGACAGTGAGGCGACGGTGCGCCATCGACTCGGCGTGTACGAGGCGCAGACGGCACCGCTGAAGGACTACTATCAGGCGTGGGCGAAAGCCGGTGGTACCGGCGCACCGGCGTATGTGAAGGTTGACGGCACAGGCGACGTCGACAGCATCACGACAGAGATCATCAAAGGGATTGAACACGAGAACGCTGGCGCGTCCTGAAGCCTGCAGTGGCTATAAAAACCGATTAAACCAAGGCCGGCCCGTGACCACACTCAATTCACGGGCAATCTGCAGACAAGACGCGGCCAGCAGAATTGACCAGTGAACTACAGTGACATCCTCCGGAATTGCCCGTCTCCTGCTTGTATTAGGCATTTTGCGTAATCACTATTGCCACTGAACAATAGAGATATCAGCAAGTAGCGCCCAAAAAAGCGCCAGTCGGCGGCACGAAACAACCGCCTGACAAATGCTGAATCAGTTGTTCACCTTTGCCATCAAGATTTACTGGCAACAGCAATTTTCAGGAGAAAAAGGATGTCTTTCAATATCATGGATCTCGTCAAGAACGAGATTTCCAGCGAGATGAAGGGGCAGATGGGCAGCTTGCTCGGTAGCGACTCATCCAGACTGGATGCCGGCATGGCCAGCGCGGTGCCGGGTTTGCTCAAGGGATTGACTCAACGGGCATCCGTACCAGGCGGTGCTGACAAACTTCTTGACGCGGTCAGGAATCAGGACGATGGACTGCTGGACAACATCGGGTCCAGCCTGGGTGGAAATGGAGGAAGCTCCCTGCTCGACGGGGGCGTGAAGGCATTGACCGGGCTCTTCGGCGAATCCGGACTCGGCAGCCTGGGCGGAATCATCTCCCAGGTCAGTGGTATGAGCACTGGCGGATCACGATCGTTGCTTGGCCTGTTGGCGCCCATCGTCATGGGAGTACTCAAACGCAAAGTGACCGGCGGCGGGCTGAATGCCAGTGGTTTGTTGTCCATGTTGAATGAGCAGGACAGTAACGTCAAAGCGGCAATGCCCGCCGGAATGAGTCAGGCGTTCGATTCTTCCAGCCTGCTTGACGACCTTGATAACAGCGCATCCAGTGTTGTCAGCACTGCAGCAGGTACAGCCTCGAGCGCTGCTTCAGCAGCCGCTGACGGGACGCGCGACGCAGCAGGCACAGTCTCGAATGCTGCTGCAAACGCCGTTGACAATACCAGCAGCGTAGCGGCCAAAGGCTCTTCGGGATTGATGAAGTACTTGCCACTGGCAGGCCTCGCACTCCTCGCGCTTATCGCACTGAAGTTTTGTACCGGTGGCGACAAGGATGTGGCCGAACAGTCGGTTGAACCCGCAACGACAACCACTGAAACCGCGTCAGAAGCTACAGAACTTGACGTGGCAGGGCTGGAAACTGATTTCTCCGGCGTCTTTGACAATGCAAGTTCTACACTGGAAGGCATCACTGATGTAGATAGCGCGACGGCATCAGTCCCCGCGCTCACCGAAATGGCTGACAAGTTCGGCGGCCTGGCAGGATCGTTGGATGAGGCCCCGGAGGCGGCTCGCGAGTCGCTGTCGGGCATTCTGTCTACGGGCCTTGAGTCTTTGATGCCGTTACTCGAAAAGCTTCGTGCAATACCTGGCGTTGGCGACATCATCGATCCGATCATTCAGCCCGTAATAGATACGCTGCAAAAGCTTGCCGGCTAGAACCTGGTCGGTTACGAGCGATTTTGACTGACGTATCGGCGAAATCTCACCCGGAATATCTACAAGGGAAAGTCTGGGAGTCCCCGCACAGCAGCATGACGACAAGGGCGAGCAAGCCGTCGTTCATGCTGTTGGCGTGGGTGGTCCCGGATCAGCCTGGATCAGAAACGGCCCGTCTCAGCCGTGCCGACTGGCAAGCGATGACCCCGTCAGTATCAAGATGCAAGACCACTAGCCTGCTGACACTTCGCGAAAAGCACGCTTCATCGCCTGCAGCACAGTCTCCGGCTGCTCACTCATGACCATGTGGCCGCAGTCCTCGAGCACCTCGAGCCTGGCGCCAAGCGGTTCGAGGAGGTTCATCGTCGCTCGCCGCGGCGTCATCCGGTCCTCCTGACCAACGATGATGCAGGTACGGCCCTGACCGAACGACGCCGCGGCCTGCTCCCCTCCTTGCCAGGTATTGCAAGCCGCGAGATCAGCATGCAGAACCCCCGGCGCGGCCTGTTCGAGCAAGGCTGCGGCGTTGTTGACCACACTGATTCCAGCGACGGTGTTGCGTCCGAGCCGCGAGGCATGCGCGTGTCCGTAGATCGTGATCATGTCGACGGCTGCCCGTTCGTTGGCGTGAGCTGCATCCAGCAAGGCCTGGCCCACGCCCATCGGGTAGCCGACGCCGAGCAGCACCAGCCGTGCAACCATCGTCGCCCGTTGTCCGGCCATGGCCAGCGCAGCCAGCGCGCCCATGCTGTGACCTGCCGCGATCAACGCGCCATCGGGAAGCACCGGCGTCTCGCCATCACCGCCCACGCGCAACGTATCGATCAGTCGCCACACCCAGTCAGCCTGGGAGTCGATGTCGCCGAGCACGTCTCCACCGGAGCCACCGTGCGCCGGAAAATCGGGAGCCACGACGTTGTAGCCATGCCGCGCGAAATAACGCGCCAGCAGCACCCAGACCGTCCGATCCATGCCGGCACCGTGCAACAGGAGGAGCGTGGGTTGATCTTCGCGCCAGTCAACGTGCCCGGTGCCGACGAAGACGACTTGGCCGTCTATTTCGGTATTCACGAGCGTGCCTTCCGGGTGGCGCGTTTCAGTGCCTGCGCTAGGTCTGCCACCAGATCATCCGGATTCTCGAGCCCGATCGACAGTCGAACAAGCCCTGGAGAGACACCGGCTTCAAGGAGCGCCGCATCATCCATGCGGGAGTGTGTCGTGCTCGCCGGATGAATCACCAGCGACTTGGCGTCGCCGACGTTGGCCAGATGACTGAACAGTTCGAGCGCCTCGATGAAGGCATTGCCCGCGCTCCGGCCACCGGTCAGTTCGAAGCCGAAGACCGCGCCGGCGCCTTCAGGCAGGAGTTCGCTGGCAAGATCATGGTCCGGGTGCGTAGCCATGCGGGGATGATGGATGGCGCTGACGCCGTCCGCACCGGCAAGGTAGTCGACCACCCGTTCGGTGTTCGAGACATGTCGTGACATGCGCAGAGCAAGCGTCTCAACCCCCTGCAGCAGATGGAAAGCGTTGCCGGGCGAGAGCGTTGCGCCAAAATCGCGAAGCCCCTCCTTGCGCGCCCGCATCGCATAGGCCGCCGGTCCGAACTCTTCGACGAAGTCCATGCCATGAAAGCCTTCGTAGGGTTCGCTCAGCTCAGGGAAACGTCCGGACGTTTCCCAGTCGAAACGCCCACCATCGATCAGTACGCCGCCCACCGCTATGCCGTGGCCACCGATGAACTTGGTCAGCGAGTGCATGACGATGTCCGCGCCGAGCGCTAATGGTTTCTGCAGTACCGGTGTGGTCAGGGTCGCGTCGACGAGCAAGGGCAGACCGGCCGCATGTGCGACGGCCGCGACACGCGGCACATCGAGTACTTCACCGCGAGGATTCGAGAGGGTTTCGGCAAACAGCAGACGGGTTGCCGGCGTGATCGCGCGGGCAAAGGCGTCGGGATCGCGCGGGTCGACGAAGGTCGTCGTGATGCCGAATCGCGGCAGGGTGTAGCTGAGCAGGTTGTGTGTTCCGCCGTAAAGCGAGCGCGACGCGACGATATGCCCACCCGCACCGCAGATCGTCGCGATGCCGACATGGATCGCCGCCATGCCACTCGCCGTACAGACCGCGCCGACGCCACCTTCGAGCGCTGCCATGCGCTCCTCGAGCACGGCGACCGTCGGATTGGATATGCGCGAATACACGTGACCGCCGCGGGCAACGTCGAACAGCGAAGCCGCACGGTCACTGTCCTCGAAGACGAAAGAGGTGCTCTGGTAGATCGGCACGGCGCGAGCGCCGGTAGTCGGGTCCGGTTGCTGGCCGGCATGCAGGGCCAGGGTATCGAAGCCGGGATAGTTCGGTGCGCTCATTGTTTTGGTTCGGTTCGGGTCGGATCGCCGATCGAATCGGCAGGGGTCGCTCACGTTATACCGAATTCTTCCTCACGGGCCCGCTTGACGACATCGTAGTGCTCGGCCAGGAGATCGCTCTTCAGCACCACGCCGGTCAGTCGCCAGCGTGTGACATCGCCACCGCGGGCACCTTTCGCACCGATCGCATCGACGACGGGCACGAAGTCGAGCTGGCGTTCTGCCATGGTCTGCAATGCCGTGACGATGTTGGTCGTGGCCGCGATCGAGTAGCCAGGGTCTTGCGCTGCCTCTATCGCGGGCGATGCCAGGCCCGCCTCGATGGCGCGTCCGATGAGACCGGACAAGTTGACGCTGCCCCGGAAGTCGTTGTTCTCGTCGACGAACATCGCGAGCCGGATACGCTCCGTGCCCATGCGTGAGGATAGTTCGCCACAACTGATCGTGTCGGGCACGGCCACGAAGCCCTGACTGACGATGTCCTCACAGCGATGAGTGGTGAGTAGACTCACGTCGCGCCCCAGCGCGATGTTGACGTCGCGGCGCGCCAGCTGCCATCGAAAGAACGAAGGGTGTCGACCGAACTGCATGGCGGTACTGGCAACGGCGGCAGCGGTCATGACGCCGAGCGTGATGCCGTAGTCGCGGGTCAGTTCGAAGACGATCAGGACGGTCGATATCGGCGCGCCGAGCAGGGCCGAAGCCATCGCCGCCATGCCGATCGCGACGAACACGCCTGAGCCTGCGACCAGCGGCAGACCCAGCGTATTGGCCAGCCACCAGAACAATCCACCGAGCATGGCGCCGATGAACACCGCCGGTCCAAAGACACCGCCGGCGAATCCGCTGCCAAGAGCCAGCGCGACCACCACCAGTTTGGCGACCAGCAACAACGCCACGAGGGACAACGCCAGTTCGCCGTTCAACGCAAGGCCGGTACCTTCCAGTCCAACACCGAGAACAAGCGGCAGCTGGGACGCGATGCCACCGATCATCGCACCCGCCAGAGCGGGCTGCAGGACGCGCGGCATGTGCAGCCATCGCCAACCGGCCTCGACCGCTTCGACGGCACGTATCAGCGTACGTGCGGCTACGGCACCGGCGATTCCGAGTACGGCGAATAGCGGCAATTCGCGCACGATATCGATTTCGTGCGACGGCAGGTAGAACAAAGGATCGCTGCCGATCGTGACGTCGCGAACCACCATGGCCAGCATGACGGCGATGACGATGGGTGCGAAGACTCGCAAGGTGTAGTAACCGACAATGACTTCAAGCGCAAAGATGACTGCCGCGATCGGCGTATTGAAGGAAACGGCCACCGCAGCCGCCGCACCACAGCCCAGCAAGGCCAGTGATTGCTTCCGGTCGAGTTGCAATCGCTCCGCAAGCCAGGCGGCCAGCGAAGCGCCGATATGCACCGCCGGGCCTTCGCGACCGAGCGGCGCACCGACGCCGAGCGAGATACCGGAGGCGAGCGCCGCGCCGAGCCCGGAACGTATCGGCATGCGCGCACTGTTCATGGCGCAGGCTTCCATGACGTCCGCGATGCCGTGGTAGCGCTTGCCCGGAACGAGTTGCAGGAGCAGGCCGACGACCAGCCCACCGATCGCTGGCACCAGTACGACCCGCCACCACGGCAGCTCATCGACGGCCGCCGCGAAGCCGAGCTCGTCGCCGTAACCGAAGCCGAGCTGCTGGACGCCTTCGACCAGCGCGATGAGCAACAGTGTCGCAAGGCCTACCAGCGCACCGATCAGACCGGCAATGACGAAGAAACGAAGGCGAGCGCCGATCAGCGGTCGTTCGATCACCCGTTCGAACTCGCACGCCCGGAGTGAACGCTGCCGGCAGGTTCTCCGCCAAGGCCCATTGCCACGCTTGCGAACCGTCGCCGCCAGGGTGACACGGTATCGAGCCCGAGCAGGGCCAATGCCCGCGCGTGCGACAACAGCATATTCTCGCCTCTGAAGGTGCGCGCCAGCGTATCCGTCAGGGTGACTGTCCGCTGTTGATCGACGCGTCGCGAACGAACAAATTCGTGCAGAAACTCGGGGCTACCCGGATCGATTCTGGCGCCGTTCGCGACCCCGGGCGAGACCCCGGAAGAGACCCCTGCCACCAAGCGGGTGAGCAGTGCGGCCACATCGCGGAGGGCCAGGTTGTAGCCCTGCCCGGCCACCGGATGCAGCAGACGTGCCGCGTTGCCTAGAAGCATGCTGCGCGGCCCGATCTGTTCGGTGGCTTCTATCCGGGAAAGCGACAGAGTAGTCCGTGGGCCACAGTCCACGAAGCGGCCCAGACGATGTCCGAAGCGGGCTTGCAGGTGGTGGCGATACCCGGTCCCATCAAGCGCCGTCAGTCGCGTTGCCTCCTCAGAGGTCACGCACTCCACGAACGAGACACGATCAGCGGGACGCGGCAGGAGGGCCAGCGGGCCACCGTCGGTAAAGCGTTCATAGGCGACGTTCTCATGCGACCCCGACAGGGCCAGCGTACCGAGAATCGCGCTCTGCTCGTAGTCGACCTCGCGGACGCCGATGCCAAGGGCATCGCGAACGGTCGAGCGAACCCCGTCGACCCCGATCAGGAGCTTCACCCGAATCGGCTTGCCCCGAATCGGCTTGCCCCGAACCGGCTTTCCCTGGGGCGAATCGCTCGCCCGATGATGGACGGTGACACGATCCGCTTCGACGTCCAGTCCGGTCATCGTGTGGCCGGGCAGGCGCTTGACGGGACTCGCATCGAGCAATGCGTCGAGTTGTCGCAAGGCGACTTGATTGTCGATGACGTATCCAAGCGCCGCGACGCCCTGCTCGTCGGCTCGCAGGCGAGTGGCCCCAAACCGACCCCGACAGGACACGTGTACCGAGCGGATCGGGCAGGCATCGTCGGCAATGGCCGACCACAGAGCCTGCTGTTCGAACCAGGCGACTGAGCCTGCCGACAGGGCCGTACACCGCTGTTCCAGTGGATCGCCTTGTTGTGGCGCGGATGTCATGCTCTGTTCAAGCAAGACGACAGAGAACCCGGCGCGGGCCAGGGCAAGTGCCAGCGGCGCACCGACCAGACCGCCACCGACGATGGCGATATCGCAATCGACGTCGGCAACTGTCATCAGTCGACTGCTTCGCGGGCCATCAAGGCCTCGATCTCGTCTGCTGCCTTGGGTACACCGCCGGTGATGACCTCGCCACCGTCGGCGGTAACCACGACATTGTCCTCGATACGGATACCGATATTCCGATAGGCCGCCGGAACCTTGCGTGATGTACCGAGATACAAGCCCGGCTCTATCGTCAGAACCATGCCGGGCTCCAGCTCGCGCCAGTCATCATCGATACGATACTCACCGACGTCATGGACATCCATGCCGAGCCAGTGGCCGGTGCGGTGCATGTACCAGGGCTTGTACGCTTCATCCCGCACGAGCTTGTCGAGACGACCGGTGAGGACACCCAGGGTCTTCAGCCCACGTGTCAACACCTTCACGGCCTCCTCGTGAGGTCGGTTCCAGCTGACCCCGGGGCGCACGGCTTCGATGGCAGCCTGTTGCGCTTCGAGCACGATGTCGTAAACCTCGCGCTGAGCGGCGGTAAAACGGCCATTGACCGGAAAGGTTCGTGAGATATCGCCAGCGTATTTCTCGTGCTCGGCGCCTGAATCGATCAACACGAGATCGCCGTCGACGAGCCTGTCGCGATTCTCGGTGTAGTGCAGGATGCAGGCGTTGGCGCCACCCGCGACGATGGGCAGGAAAGCATGTGTTGCGCCACACCGGGTGTACTCGGCAATGAGTTCGGCCTCGAGCTGGTATTCGTGCATGCCCGGGCGGACAGCTTGCATGGCACGACGGTGGCCATCCGCACTGATTCGCGCGGCCTGCCGCATCGTCGCGAGTTCTGCGCGGCTCTTCTGCAAGCGCATCTCGTGCACGTGAAAGTCGAGTGACACGAACATGTCCGGATCGGTACCCACGCTGCGTCGTGTCCGACGTGCCCGGTTCAACCAGCCGAGCAAGCGGATATCGAAAGCCTGATTCTTGCCGAGCGTGTGATAGACCGAACGTCGGCCTTCGAGCAAACCCGGCAGGATATCGTCGAGGTCGTCTATGGGAAATGCATCGTCGGCACCGAGCGCACGAGGGGCCCGCTCGACACCGAGTCGCCGACCGTTCCAGGTCTCTTTCAGTCGATCGCGCTCACGGCAGAACATGAGGTATTCACCGGCCTTGCGGTTCGGAATCAGCACCATCAGTGCCTCAGGTTCATCGAAGCCGCTGAGGTAGTGGAAATTGCTGTCCGGGCGGTAGGCGTGTTCGGTATCGCGGCTACGAAAGGTGGTTGATGCAGCCGGGATGACGGCAATGCCGTCATCGCCGATCAGGCGCATCAACGCGCGCCGCCGTCGCTTCAGTTCGGCGGCCTGCGCCTTGCTGAAGAGCGACATCGGGGAACTTCCATTCTTGGGTCTGGCTGTGCGCGACATCGAGGGGTCTTCTGTTCTGTTGCGTAAGCGTACCTGAGCGGCTTGTCAGTGCAGCCGGGAAGGCGCGCCGGGCGATGTCATTCCGGAATTTCCGAGGCGAGCTGCGCGGGTGACAGGCTTGAGTTCCTCGTGAATCAGCAGGACTCCCACGCGCACGTACTCGGCCAGCTGCATGTAAGACTCCTCGTCGTGCGAATCAGCGCCGGCACTGTCGACACCGGCACCGTCATGCGCCAAGCCGTCATTCGAAAGGCCGTCAATCGCCATGAAGTCTTCGATGAGTTCCTTCGAGTCTGCCGGTAACGGCGGGTTGCCCTGGGCCGAAAGGCCGATCCCGGCACCGTAGACGAAACCCGCGCAGTACTCAGCGAGCGCTGCCAGCCGCCGCTCGAGTGCTACCTCGTCGTCTGGCAGGCGCAGGGAGAAACCCAGCTCGGCGTCGTTGAGCGCGCCGAGTGTCTCGCCGAACCAGGCGTCGAGCGCATGCAGATCGGACTTTCTGGCGGCGAGGGCATCAGCCGCCAGGCCGGCGGCGTCGAGTAGTTCTGAAAACCAGCGACTCTTTGCCGTTCCGGTCGGCCGACTGCACAGTAACCCACAGGCGAGCCCATGAGCTTCGGCTGGGCCAAGCGGCACTTCCAGCCGCTCGAGCACGGCGGAGAGTTCGTCTTGCAGGTCGCTCACGGCTGATTCATCGATCGGAAGCGCCGAAGTATACAATGCGTGCATACGCTCGCAAGGCACTCCCATGAGCAGCCGCTCGCTCGACGATGAATTCAGCGCACTCGAAGCACGTATCGGGCAATTGCTCGATCGCTGCACGCGCCTGGCAGCCGAGAACCGCTCGCTCCGTGATCAGCAGGACGGCCTGGTCGAGGAACGTGCGCGTCTGATCGAGAAGAACGAATCGGCCCGTGGCAAGGTGGCGCAGATGATCGATCGGCTGAAATCACTCGAGGCGAGCCAGTGAACGCAAGCAAGCGACCGGATCACAAAAGCACCGTGGGTGATGCCACGCGCGGTCGTGATGTTGCTGGTCCGGACGACGGGCATGGGGATGAGCGGATCGAGTCACCGGGAACCACTCGAGAGGATGGCGGCAGCAAGCTCGTCAAGCTCCGTATTCTCGACAAGGAAGTACAGCTCGCCTGCCAGAGCGGCGAGGAAGACGAACTCCTGCAGGCCGCCGCCTACGTGAACCGCTCCATGCAGGAACTCAAGCGACGCAATACCACCTCCAGCATCGAGAAGATCGCCATTGTCACGGCCATCAATACCGCCAGTTCGTTGCTCCAGGCGCGCGCGCAAGCGGGCGACGACGGTGGACTCGTGATGCGTCTGTCGGCACTGAACCGCACGCTCGACGAAGCGTTGACGGACGACGTCGGGAATGTGTCACCGGGGTCTGCCGACGGCGCACAGGACTGAGCCCGAAAACAGTCCGTGCGGGCCGTTGCCGCGATCACGAAAAGAGCGGCGTCGACGTGCTAGTCTCGACCTGTATCTTCTGCGGTGTTCGTCATTCGGCTGGGTATATCCCTTGAGCCTAATTTCGCACCCCGGGGGGGCTTGTTCGCCGTTGTTGTGCATGTCCGTCACGACGGAAAGCCTGATACGGTTCCGGGCGCCCCCACTTGAGCCGACTGGTTCAAGGTAGCACACCGAAAACGGCACTCGTGGTTGATACGTTATTGATTTTCAAAGCAATTCGCCTGACGAGAGGGTTTGTCGGGTGAGAGCTTGTCCGGTCCGGAGGGACTCCCGATAAGCAGCCGAGAGCACCAACAACGAGCGCATGATCGACTGCAGCTGCGCACTGCCCTGCGAGCCACGCGGAGCGCCCTGCCATCGTCCGCACAGACAGCGTCTTCGCACCGCGTCGCCACGTGGCTGGAAGAACTCTTCGAGCAACATGATCCGGCCAGCGTCGCAGGCTATCTTGCCATCGGTGGCGAGCTCGACGTCGCGCCAGCGCTGCGTCCGTGCCGATGTTCCGGAAGGGCTACCTTTCTGCCCGTGCTTGCAGGGGACGCACTTGTCTTTTCCCGGTTTGACGAGAACACGCTCTTTACGCCCAACCGATTCGGCATCGGCGAGCCGGCAACGACGGCCGACATTGCAGACGAGGACAAGCTTGCCCCGCTCGAACTCGACATGGTGCTGGTTCCGTTGGTCGGCTTCGACCGTCACTGCGAACGGATGGGCATGGGCGGCGGCTTCTACGACAGGAGCTTTGCCGAGCGAAAGACGCGCCTGCCTCCACCCTGGCTGATCGGCGTCGCCCACGACTGCCAGCGGGTCGACAGCGTGCTACCCGAAGCCTGGGATGTTCGCCTCGACGCGGTCGTCACCGAGTCGGGTATCTACCTTCCTGACGACATCTGAGCTCAGCCGAGAAAGAGCTGGCAGGCAGCGTCGTTCGAGACTTCCTCCCCATGAAATCCGAGTTCGTTGACGAAGGCTGCAACAGCGCTCTCGTCGAGTCCCTCCAACTGCAGTCCGACCAGCACCCGACCGTAGGCTGCGCCGTGATTGCGGTAATGGAAGAGGCTTATGTTGCCGCGCTTGCCGATACGCGTCAGGAAATCGAGCAAGGCGCCCGGTCGTTCCGGAAACCGGAAGCGATAGAGCCGCTCGCCAGCAAGCCGCGCGTGCCCACCGATCATGTGCCGGACATGCAGTTTGGCCGTGTCGTTGTCGGTCATGTCGAGTACCTCGAAGCCAGCATCGTGCAGGCTTGTCAGCACCCGTTCGCGCCCTTCCCGACCGCCGGCAATCTCCACCCCTGCGAACACTTCGGCCGAATCCGGACCGCTGTAGCGGTAGTTGAACTCGGTGATGCTGCGTCGGCCGAGTGACTGACAGAATGTACGGAAACTGCCGGGTTCCTCGGGTATCGTCACTGCGAACAGCGCTTCCCGACTCTCACCGATTTCGGCGCGCTCGGCCACGTGACGAAGCCTGTCGAAATTGATGTTCGCGCCACTGCTGACGGCGATGAAAGTCTGCTCACGAGCACCGCTCTCTGCGCACCAGCGCTTCATGCCGGCGATGGCGAGCGCGCCGGCCGGCTCCACCAGTGTGCGCGTCTCGTTGAACATGTCCTTGATCGCCGCCGACATCTCGTCGACGGTGACCAGCACGACTTCGTCGAGCAGATCCTTGCACAACGCGTAGGTGAATTCGCCGACCTGCTTGACCGCAACACCATCGGCAAACAGGCCGACACTCGGCAGGCAAACTCGTTCGCCCGCGGCCAGTGCACCGTGCATGGAAGCGGCATCGACCGGTTCCACACCGACGATGCGTACCTCGGGCCGCAGGTACTTCAGGTAGGCGCAGATGCCGGCGGCCAGCCCGCCACCGCCGATGGGCACGAAGACCACATCGAGCGCATCGGGGTGCTGGCGACAGAGCTCGACGGCAACTGTGCCCTGGCCCGCGATGGTATCGGGAGCATCAAAGGGGTGAATGAAGGCGAGTCCCCGTTCCTCACCGAGGCCCACGGCATGCGCAAGTGCGGTGTCGAAGTCGTCGCCGTACAGGATGGCCTCACCGCCAAGTCGGCGCACCGCGTCGACCTTGATCGGCGGTGTGGTGACCGGCATGACGATGACGGCGGTGATTTTCAACCTGTCGGCAGCCAGTGCGACGCCCTGGGCATGGTTGCCCGCCGAAGCGGCAATCACGCCGGCCACCGTGCGGCCGGCGGCCTGCTCGCGCTCGACCAGCTTGTGGATGCGATTGAAGGCACCGCGGCACTTGAACGAGAAGATCGTCTGCTCGTCTTCGCGCTTCAACAGCACCCGGTTGCCAAGGCGTGCGGAGAGGAGCGGCGCATCGTGCAGGCGCGTCTCCTTGCTGACGTCGTAGACGCGCGCCGACAGGATGCGTTTGATGTACTCTTCGTGAAGCTCGTTCATGCGGCCGCGCGCGGCTTCCAGGTCAGGGTTGGCCCGCCAATGTACCCTGATTCGAATCGAGCCTCCGCCACCGATCGCCAAAGACAGATCGCCAAAGCAAGGTCGCCAAAGAACCTGGCCGCTGCAGAACAGAGATTCCCCGATGAGCGCTGGCAAACAGGCAGCCGCGGAAGCGGCGCTCGATTTCGTGCGTGGACAACGCCTGCTCGGTATCGGCACCGGCTCCACCGTGAACATATTCATCGACGCACTCGCCGCATCGGGCATGCAGATCGAAGGCGCGGTGTCGAGCTCCGAGCAGACCTCACAGCGGCTTGCATCGCACGGCGTCGAGGTGCTCGACCTGAACATGACCGGATCGCTTGACGTCTACATCGACGGCGCCGACGAAGTCGATCCGGGTCTTGCCCTGATCAAGGGCGGCGGAGGCGCGCTGACAAGGGAGAAGATCGTTGCTGCTGCCAGTCGCGAATTCATCTGCCTGGTGGACGACAGCAAGCATGTCGATGTCCTCGGCGACTTCGGCGTTCCGGTCGAAGTCATTCCCATGGCCAGAAGCTACGTTGCCAGAGAAATCGTCCAGCTCGGCGCGGATCCGGAATATCGGGAAGGCCCACCTACCGACAACGGCAACATCATTCTCGACTGCTACGGCTTCCACATCGATGATCCGGTCGCCCTCGAGGCGCGCCTGAATGCCATCGTCGGTGTGGTCTGCAACGGGCTGTTCGCGGCGCGGCCGGCCAATCGCCTGATCACCGGCTACGCTGATGGTCGCGTCGAGGTGATGCCGCCTCGGCCCTGATCGACACCTGCTTGACTCACACGTATTGACTGACACGGTCTGATTCACTCGTGTTGACGGCCACGCGTCTGGCCGACGACACAGATCAGCAAGCACCTTTCGTCAGCAACGCGTCGACCTCGTCGCCAGCCAGGCCTCCCGTCAACAGGCTGAAATCACCCTGCTCGAACATGGCCCGACCCGCATCGTGATCACCCGATGGGTTGCCCGCGCAAGCACCGAACCGATGCTGATGCGCGCCGCCGCCCCTTGTCGCTCATCGTCCTGCCTCCTCCACGTCGCGGGAGCCCCGCTCGCTTCTCATTCATCACCGGCCGAGACATTCTGCACCACGGCAACGGTTGCATCGGTTGCATCAGTCGTATCAGTCGCCACTGCATCGCGGTCGTCGACAAGGATCGGCGTACGTTCGAGCGGCAGTTTCAGGGTGACCCGTGTCCCTCGGCCGGGCGCACTGGTCGCCTTGATGGTACCTGCATGCCGGCGGACAACCCGTGATACGAAGGCGAGCCCCAGTCCGGTACCGGCAATGCGGCCGGCCACACGGGCATCGCGCCGAAAACGCGTGAATATCTCGTCAATCACATCCGGATCGATGCCGACCCCCTCATCATCGACGATCAGCACGCCGTCATCGCCGACTCGACTCAAGGCGATTCGCACCGTCGAGCCATCGTGCGAATACTTGATGGCGTTGCCAACGATATTGATGACGGTTCGCTCGAGCGAACCAGCGTCACCGGACATCCACATTTCGCTCTCGATGTCAGCGACCTCGAAGCGTATGTCGCGAGCACGCGCCTGTGGCAAGAGTTCGGACAGCGCATTTTCGACGACATCGTCGAGCAACAGATCGGCGAATAGAGTCTCGTTCAGTGAATCGGCGCGCGCGACGTTCAAGAGCTCGTCCATCATCGCGAGGCTGCTTCTGATGTGTGTGGCGGGATCCGGTGGTCTGTTGCGATCGCGGGGAACGCCGTCGACGGATTCCGAATCTGCATCGCCGAGCATCGCGAGCGCCGAGACCAGCGGCGAGCGAAGATCATGGGAGAGGTAGTCGACCAGTTCGGCGCGCGCGCGCTCGGCGCTGCGAATCTCCGAAACATCGATGACACTGGCGCAGATCAAGCGGCGCGACAGACGATGGCCGACGGCACTGAAGTTGACGACCAGCGCACGTTCGCCCTGCTCGTGCGTGACCTGCCAGGGCAGGCCGTCGAACAGCAACGCGTTGTAGCGCTCGCGATGTGCTTTCTGACGGTCATCCACGGGGGGCTGCTCGTCCCAGTGGCCAGTGCCCAATGACAGGCCGACGATGTCCAGGAAGTCGATCAGCAAGGCGCGTTCACCGAGCCCGGGTAACATCGAGCGTGCCAGCGCATTGCCTCGCACCCATTCACCGGCAGGATTCCAGATGATGAAACCGATCGGACCGCCCGCCAGTATCGTTTCGCTGAAGACCTTGACGCCGCGCAACCAGGCCATCTGTTCGCGTAGTCGTTCGGCGTTCGACTGCAAGCGTTCCACTGAGCTGCGGGCCCGCACCGCCGTCTCGCGTGAGCGCACACGAGCGAGCGAATCGACATAGGCGGTGATTTCTTCGGCCGCAGGCACCGCGTCGATGGCCAGATCGATACGCAGTTGCGCAGGCGTTCGATAGCGCTTGGAGTAGATACCGTCAACCACACTCCATTCGCCGACGAGGGCTTCTGCGTCGCCACTGGGGGCGTCCGCACCGCTGCTGTAGGCCGCATGGCGGGTGTCGAATCGCCAGCCTTTCAACGGCAGATGGCGTGACGCGTTCCTGAAGAAATCCGTCAGATCCTGGTCGTCGCTCGGGCCGCGGGCGGGCAGATGCGGTGCAAACTTCGCCAGTTCACGTTCGAGAAATCGATTGACGTACTCCAGCCGGTGCCTGCTCCAGAGCAGATAGCTCGCAACGATCGGGACGCTCGCCGAAAGCGGTGCGAACCAGAGCTGTGCGGTCAGGTAGAGGAGGTAGCTCACAGCGATCGGCAGGAGCGCACCGATCAGCGCACCCGGGAGCGCATAGCGCGGTGAGGCGCGCGAGTAGAGGAGCAGCATCAAGGGCAGGACCAACAAGGCCACCACCGGGCCGAGCCACGGCGGCGCACGTGTGACCAAGGTGCCGTTACGCAGGGCAGTGAAGATGTTCGCGTGCAACTCGATGCCCGGCATTGGCTGATCGAGCGCGGATACCGGTGTCGGTACCACGTCGCCCAGGCCGGTCGTGGTCAGGCCGAAGAACACGATGCGACCTTCAAGCTCACTTCGCTCGATTTCACCTAGGGCAATTTTCGCCGCAGGTATTCGGGTGAAACTGCCGCTCGGACCGCTGAACGGAATCAACACCTCGTAGTCGTGCTTCCAGCCATCGGTTTTCTCAGCCTCGACGATTCGTCGTCCGGGAAGCGCTTCGAGTCGCGGCGAGTCAGGTGAGAACTGCGCGAGCGCAGCGAGTGAGAGCGTCGGCCAGTGAGCGCGCCCGCGGCCCTCTTTCAGGTACACACGTCGAACGATTCCGTCGTCGTCGATGGGCGCATTGATATGACCGATGTCGCTGACTACGCTGATGATCTCGGAGATCGGCAGCTCCTCGATACCACCGCCACCGGCGCCCCGTTCGACCAGGACCGGCATCACGGATACAGACAGGGACGCCACCGCCGCGGCGAGACGTTGATCGGCCGCATCGCTCGCGGGTTCGATGTGCAGAACATCGATGACGACGCCTTGCACGCCATTGCGCGCAAGCTCCTCGAGTACCTGGGCTTGCAGTTCCCTTGACCAGGGCCAGCGACCGAGACGGGCGAGGCTCTCGGGATCGATCGCCGCGATGACGATGTCGTCCGGCGGCGGGTGCTGATGCAAGCGGACCCAGCTATCGTGAATGAGACGATCGACCTTGCGCGTGGCATCGAGCCAGACCAGCGCTGCGCTGGCCAGCAGAAGCAGCAACAGAAAGCCTGCCAACCACGGCACGGTGATACCGCCACGTTGCGTGCGCGTCAGTACAGCCAGGCTGTTCCAGTCCATCCTTCAGCGCTGTACCTGAACAGCGCTCAGTGGCTGGTGTGCTCCTCCAGCCGATAGCCATGCTGGTAGATCGAGGTCAGCTTCCAGCGCTCGGAGGCCAACAGGCGCAACTTCTTCCTGAGCCGACTCGCGTGGGTGTCGACCGTGCGCGTGTTGAGATCGGCAGAAGTTCCCCACACCGTTGTCAAGAGATGCTGCCGGGACAGCACTCGCCCACGGTTGCGAAAGAGGAACAGGGCCAGCTCGTACTCCTTTTCGGTCAGCTTGACCGGCTCATCGTTCATGCGCACTTCACGACTTGACGTGTCGAATGTGTACGGCGGACATTCGAGCACTTCCATCTCGGGCTGGGCGCGACGGGCCAGAGCGTAGAGGCGGGCAAGCAGCTCGTGTTGCCGGACGGGCTTGGCAAGGTAGTCGTCAGCGCCTGCCCGCAAAGCCTTGACGATATCCTCTTCGGCTTGTCTTGACGTCACGAAGATCACCGGTACGTCGCTGGTCAGGGTTCGGCGGATCCAGTGCAATACTTCAAGCCCGGAACTTCCGCTGTCAAGCGTCCAGTCAAGTACGACGACGTCGTAGCTGGTTTTTCTGAAGGCGCGCTGAAAATCGTCGGCGGCCGCGAAGACACCACAGTGGTAGCCTTTGTTCTCGATCCACTCGCTGACGCGAGCTGCCTGCTCTTCGCTATCTTCGAGTAACGCGATCCGCAGGTTCTGCCGTTCGGCCATGATTGTCCGGTCCTTACCTTTCAAGGCCGCAAAGTGTGTGGCATGCGACCTTCGAGCGCAACGCTGATCTCACTTTTCATGACAATCCGGCAGGGTTTGATCAAAGTCCTCCACCAAGGCCGTTTGTTCATCGCGAGGGGTCGCCGTGTCAGTTTGCCGGCAGCACCGGATTGAAGTAGTGCCGGCCTCCATCGATCTCGTCGATCCGCTCGAGCAATCGATCAGTCTCGGCCGGCGATCGGGCAATGTCGATGTCAGCGGTATTCACGATGAGCAATGCCGAACCTTCCCAGGCATGGAAGTACGCCTCGTAGGCACGCGCGAGCTGTTGCAGGTAGCCGCTGTCGATACGCTGTTCCCGGGCAAGGCCTCGGCGCTCGATGCGTTCGATCAAGCGCTCGAGCGGCGCTTGCAGATAGATGACGAGATCTGGAACCTGCGTTGCCGACAGTGGACGATCGTCGACCAGCCGCTGATGCAGGCGCTCGTACATCGACCATTCGCGCACGTCGAGGGTCAGCTCGGCGAAGAGTCGGTCCTTGTCGATGAGAAAGTCGCTGATCAGGGGCCGTACGGGGTCACGATCCTGAAGCGCATCGAGGGCGTCGAGGCGAGACAGGAGAAAGTGCAGCTGGGTGTGGAAGGCGGTCGCAGCGGGCTCGCGATAAAAGGCGTCCAGGTAGGGGTTCTCTGCGTCCGGATCGGCCATCAAGTTGGCGTCGAGTCGTTCGGCCAGGCGTCGCGCGAGGGTCGTCTTGCCGACACCGATCGGGCCTTCGACCACCACGAAGCGCGGTGTCACGAGACACTCCGCTCGAGCGCGGCGAGCAGATCGGCGCCGCGACCGAGCGCCGGCACCTCGATATCGGGGTCAATATCGAGCAATGGCCTGAGCACGAAGAGTCGCTCGGCAATGCCGACATGCGGAATGGTCAGCCTGGGTGTAGACAGTTGCCAGTCGGCGTACAGGAGGATGTCCAGATCGAGGGTGCGCGCGCTCCAGCGTGCCGCCGGCCGAATGCGGCCAGCCGCCCGCTCGATGCGCTGCAGTTCATCGAGCAGTACAGTGGGACTCGATGTCGTGGTGAAACGACAGACCGCGTTGATGTAGTCGGGCTGATCGCCCGGCCCCATCGGCGGCGTTTCATACAGTGGTGAACAGAACAGCTCGTCGACGGTCGCGAGGCTGGACAGTGCATCGCAGGCTCCCGCAACGATCGCCTTGCGATCACCGAGATTGCTGCCAAGGGCAACGAAGACGATCACCGGCGAGGCCGGTACAGTGCCCGCCAGGTCATTCACTGCCGTCAGCTGCCGTTTCCGTCCGGAGTACGTGCCCGATCGCCGCCAGGCCGTCGGCGCCGTCGACGACGCTTCTTCTTCGGAGGCGCATCGCTTGCACTGACGTTCTCGGTGACCACTGCCTCGTTTGATGCCACGTCGACAGCAGGTGCATCAGGACCCTGCTCGCGCTTTCGACCACCGCGGCGGCGAGGTCGCCGAGCGGATGACCCGGAACGCGAGTCGTCGGCATCCACGGCCTCCTCGGGGATATCGTCGGCGTCATCCGAGCCGTCATCCCAGAGACCCAGCGCCAGCGGCCGATCAGCAGCACTTGCCATCCGCTCGTCCTCGGGCAACTCCTGTACCTCCGTCCACCAGCGAGCGGACTCGGCGAGTCTTTCGTCGATCGTTGCGCGCAGACAGAAGAAGTCGTACGCCGCGCGGAAGCGGCGGTTTTCCATCAATCTCAGCGCGCGGGCACCGACGAGTCGTTCGAGTCGCGGCTGCATCTGCCAGATCTCCTTCATGGGACCCGAGAAGCGTCGTGGAATGCTGATGACGCGTAGCTGTTTCGAGAGGACCGCATCGGAAGCCTCACGCAGCGCATCGTGTACCGGTGCGCCATTGCGACACGCTGCGCGCGCCTGTTCCTCGACATCTGGCCAGAGCATGAAGGCAAGGAGGTAGGACGGCGTTATCGGCTTGCCCTCGGCGACACGTCGATCGGTATTGGCCAGGGCCGCATCCAGCATCGTCGCGAGCGCCGTTGCGCTTGCCGCCGTCGGCTCGCCGGAAAGGCGGCGTTGCAAGGGTGGAAACAGGTATTGCAGCAGGTCGTGTTCGCGCACGGCGGCAAAGCTCCGTTCGGCATAGCCCCCCTGAAAGAGCTTCAGGACTTCCTCGAACAGCCGCGCCGGGGGCGTCTTGGCGAGCTCGGGCGCCACGTGCTTCATCGCCGCCTCAGTGGCCTCTCCGATCGAAAAACCGAGCTTGGCGGACAGACGTGCGGCTCTGAGCACACGCACCGGATCCTCTTCGCATCGCGTCAGCGGATCACCGATCAGTCGAAACACCTTGCGCTCGATGTCCTCGAGCCCTCCGGCATAGTCGATGACGGCACCGTCAGCCACGTTGTAGTACAAGGCGTTGACCGAGAAATCGCGGCGTAGCGCGTCTTCCTCGATGGAACCGAAGACATTGTCACGGACGATACGGCCGGATGCTCCAATCTCGCCACCCTCACCCTTGTCGTGCGCGGCGCGAAACGTGGCCACCTCGATGATCTCCCGCCCGAACACGACATGGACGAGGCGAAATCGACGGCCGATGATGCGCGAGTTGCGAAACAGGGCGCGTACATCCTCGGGACTCGCATCGGTCGCGATGTCGAAATCCTTGGGCTGCATGCCGACCAGTGCATCACGTACACCGCCACCGACGAGGAAAGCACCGAAGCCGGCTTCGTCCAGCCGGTCGAGTACCTTCAGCGCCGAGCGGCCGATGGACTTTCGCGATACCGGATGGTCGCGATGCGAGACCACGCGCGGTGATCCGGTAAGCAGACTGGCACCGGACTTGCCTTTCACCTTGTCCGGGCCACGCTTCCTGCTACCAGCGCGGGGCGGCATGACAGGTTTTACGTTCTTCCCGCCTGCAGCAACGTCCGCAACCCTGTCAGATGCCACAGCTGACGCTCGTCCTGACGCTCTGGCTGACGGGTCACGACCCGAACGGCGCGACGACGAAGTCGTCGTCACATCCGCGGGTCCAGAGACTGTATCGGCGTCGTCTGTCGCTGCGCCACGTTCGCGCGTCACATCGGCCCCGAGTATTTCCCGGGTCTTCTTGATTGCGGACCGTGACAGTCCGCTCAGTCGCTTGAGCAAGCGATTCTCCATGAGTATCGACGATCGCTATTCGTCCGGGACGACGTCGCCGTCATTTCTGTTCTGGAAGCGAATGATCTGCCGCCGTTGTTTCTTGTTGGGTCGCCCTTCGCCGGCGAGTCCGAGCCGAGATTCACGGTCGGCGCGCAACCGCGCCGCCAGTGCCTGTCGCCGCTCGCGACTCTCGTCGAGTTCAGCATAAAGTGCTTGCGCTTCGACAGCCCCACGACGCTGGTCGGTAATGCCAAGCACGGTAACGTCGAATCGATACGGGCCTTTCTCGACACTGACATGATCACCTGGCGCAACCGTCCTTGACGCCTTGACCCGTTGACCACCCACCTGCACACGGTTCTTTGCGATAGCGTCCGATGCGATATTACGCGTCTTGAAGAATCGTGCCGCCCAGAGCCATTTGTCTATCCGACACTTGTCGGGCGCGGAGTCGTCTTTTTCTTGTCCCTTCGCCGTGGCAGACTGGCGTTTCACCGACACGCGACCTCGCGCTGCCCCTGTTCACCCTGCCTGCGGGTTGCAGGGCAGGCGCGTTGAACAGGATGCTCTTCATGAAATGCCACGTCTATCGCAGTGCCGTCAAGGATGGACTCTACGTGTATGTCGCAGCGCCGAAGATAAACTCGGGCGATGCCGAGCCCCATACCGTCCCGGATGTCGTCCCGGACGCCGGGCGCACTGATGCCGAGCTGCTTGGCTCGCTCCCGGAGCCTGTGCGACGACAGCTCGGTCAGGCGACGCGTGTCATGACGCTTGAACTCGACGGCGCGCGCCCGCTTGGCAAGGAGGATGTTCACACGGTCATCGCGAACCTCGCGTCGCAAGGTTTCCACATTCAGATGCCCCACGATATCGAGCCATTGCTGACATCGATCGCGGCGCGGACACGGAACTAGCTGGCGCAGCGATGCCGTCCGATCGTCGGCTGCGGCAATTGAATCAGGGACGCGGTGCCGTCTGTAACGGCCCCGTCTGTGACGCAAACCAGGCGGAAAGGTCTGCAATATCCTCGTCACTCAACGCTGTTGCAAAGCCCGCCATGATTGCGTTCTGCCGGCTGCCGTCCCGATAACTTTTCAACGCCTGGGCGAGATAACTCTCGTACTGGCCCGCGAGAATCGGAAAATTGGGTGCCGTCGAAATGCCATCGGCACCATGGCAGGCGGTACAGGTAGCCGCCTTCTCCTTGCCAGCAGCTGCATCGCCACTCGCCTCGGCCGCTATCGGATTCACGGTGACCGCAATGGCCAACGCGCCTGCCAGCACGGTCGGCGTGCCGGACAGTACACCGCGTCTGCAGAAGTAACCGACAAAGCGGTTGGCAGAGCGCCCGAAGGCCGACTGGACAAGCGTCATGATGAAGCGACTCATGGCGCCGCCTTGCCTTGAGCGGCGAACCAGGCCGAAATGTCCTCTATGTCCTGATCGGTCAACAGGTTGGCGTTCGATTGCATGGTCTGGTGAGAGCGTTCCTTCGATCGGTAGGCCTTCAGGGCCGCAATCAGGTACTCCGCGTTTTGCCCGGCGATGCGCGGCACGTGAAACGTGGGGTAGCTGTTGACATAGTGCTCGACGCCGTGACATCCGAGGCAGGTGTAAGCCTTTACGGCCCCGGCATCGGCATCGCCGGCCGCGAAAGCGCTCGCCATGCCACCCGACAGCGAACTTGCGCCAAGACACAACAGCACGACAGTCAGGCTACGGACCAGCCTGCGTCGAACAGCGATCAGATTCATGAACTATCCCTTGTTGGGTAGGGAGAAACGAAAGTCCGCGAGCCTGCCTTCGGGCTGACGCGAGCCGCCTAGTCTAGCTGTTGCATTCCATTGCGCCAAGTCGGTTGACGGCCCGCTTGGCAAGTTGCCCCTCGACCCCCCACCCTTCAAGCCGTTCTCATTGCGACGAACATGTCGTTCATCCGTCGCACGAACCCTGCCCCGTCATCGAGCTGCCCGCCTTCCGCGAGCAGCGCCTGATCGAGCAGCAGCCGCGACCAGTCCTCGAATCGATCGTCATCCTGTTCTCCGTCCATCAACTTGACGATCGGATGAGACGGATTCACCTCGAGAACCGGCTTCGACGACGGCACGTCATGACCCGCCTGCTTCATCAGTTGCTGCATGTGCAATGCCATGTCCTGCTCGCCAAGCACGACACAGGCCGGCGACGAGGTGAGACGGGTCGACGCGCGTACATCGCTGGTCTCCTCGTCGAGCACTTTCTTGATCCGCTCGATGGTCGGCGCGACATCGGCCGCCGCCTTCTCCTTCTCCGCCTTCTTCTCGTCAGTCTCTTCGGTAGCGCCGTCGATACCGGAGAGATCCAGATCACCTTTGGCGATCGACACGAAGCTCTTGCCTTCGTATTCGTGGAGGTAGGACATCATCCACTCATCGACCCGGTCGTGCATCAGGAGTACTTCGATGCCCTTGTCCCGAAAGATCTCGAGGTGCGGACTGTTCTTCGCCGCGCGGTAGCTGTCGGCCGTGATGTAGTAGATCTTTTCCTGTCCGACCTTCATGCGGGCAATGTAGTCGTCAAGGCCGGTCAGCGTACCTTCGTCGTCACTGTTCGTGCTGTCGAATCGGTAGAGTCTGGCGACCGCATCCCGATTGGCGAAGTCCTCTCCGGGCGCCTCTTTCAGACAAGCACCGAACTCGCTCCAGAATGTCTTGTAGTCATCCGGCTTGTCGTCGGCAAGCTTGCCGAGCAGGGTCAGCACGCGCTTGACCGAGGCGCCGCGAATGGTCTCGATGATCTTGTTGTTCTGCAGAATCTCGCGCGACACGTTCAAGGGCAGATCGTTACTGTCCACGAGACCGCGCACGAAGCGCAGGTAGCGCGGCATGAGCTTCTCGGCCTCATCCATGATGAAGACACGCTGCACGAACAGCTTGATGCCGTTGTTCGTTCGATTGCCGTCGTACAGATCGAACGGCGCTCGTTTCGGCACATAGAGGAGCGAGGTGTACTCCTGAGTACCTTCCACGCGGTTGTGTGCCCACATCAACGGGTCGTCGTAGTCGTGACAGACCTGCTTGTAGAACTCTCGATACTCTTCGTCGCTGATACTCGCCTTCGGCCGCGTCCAGAGGGCCGACGCTGCATTGACCTGCTCGAGCTCGGCCTTCGGCACCTCGGGCTCGCTCTCGTCACCTTCCTCTTTTTCGGGTGGCGCGGGCGGTTGGCCGAGCATCATGATCGGGAAGGTGATGTGGTCTGAATACTTCTTGATGATCGAGCGCAGTTGCCAGGCGCTGGCAAATTCCTTCGCGTCTTCCTTGAGGTGCAAGACGACTTCGGTTCCGGGCATTTCCCGATCGACGCTCGCAAGCGTGTAGCCGCCGCTCGCATCCGATTGCCAATGTGTCCCTGCGGATGCCGTATCGCCCGCCTTGCGCGTGAACAGTTCGACCCGCTCTGCAACGACGAATGCAGAATAGAAGCCCACACCGAACTGGCCGATCATGCGCGCGTCGGTCTTCTGGTCTCCGGTCAATGACTCGAGGAACTGCCGGGTACCGGACTTGGCGATGGTGCCGATGTTCGCGATCACTTCATCGCGATCCATGCCGATACCGGAATCGGTGACGGTCACCGTACCTGCCGCCTCGTCACTGGCCACGACAATGCGCGGATCACCACCGCTCCCGGCGAGCGAGGCGTCACCCAGGGTCGCGAAACGCAGCTTGTCGCAAGCATCCGACGCATTCGAGATCAGTTCGCGAAGGAAGATCTCGCGATTGCTGTACAACGAATGGATCATCAGCTGCAGCAGCTGATTGACTTCGGCCTGGAAGGCCATCGTCTCGGCCGGTGCGGCCGTGGTCTCGTCTTGTGTCGTTTCGCTCATGGCATCGGAATCCGGTGTGGTCACATGGGACGGGCGGTGGACGGAGCGTGCACCGATGTCGGATCTCGCAGTGCCTCCACCCCCGCTCGACGAGATGTGGCCGCGCCACGGAAACTCAAGCGCATCGCCCGGAAGGCGATGCATGAAACCGTACCGCGGCAATCCCGACTAGAGCTTTTCCTTGATGCGTGCTGCCCGACCGCTCAGGCCACGCAAGTAGTACAACTTCGCACGACGGACATCACCGCGCCGTTTGACTTCGATTCCGGCCACGAGCGGGCTATAGGTCTGGAATACACGCTCGACGCCTTCGCCATGAGAGACTTTGCGCACCGTGAAAGCGGAATTCAGCCCGCGATTTCGCTTGGCGATGACCACGCCCTCGAAGGCTTGAAGTCGCTCGCGTTCACCTTCCTTGACGCGTACCTGGACGACCACGGTATCGCCGGCTGCGAAGCTCGGGACTTCCCGGGTCATCTGCTCGGCGTTGATCTCGTCGATGATCTTGCTCATGTTCCTGACTCGCTGGTGTTTTCAGCCCGGTTCGGCGGATGCCCTGCCGAGCGTCATCAAAAAAGTCTTGTCCGCTTCGTCCAGCGTTGCCTTTTCAAGCAACTCCGGACGCCGCGCCCATGTTCTTGCCAATGCCTGCTCGCGTCGCCAGCGCGCGATCCTCGCGTGATCGCCCGACAGCAACACAGCGGGCACCGTGCACCCTGCAAACGTCTCCGGCCGCGTCCAGTGCGGGCAGTCAAGCAATCCGTCGTCGCCGAACGAATCTTCCATCGCCGAACGTGAGTGACCCAACACGCCCGGTACCAGTCTCGCCACGGCATCGATAATGGCCAGTGCCGCGAACTCGCCACCACTCAGCACGAAATCGCCGAGCGACACCTCCTCGTCGAAGGATGCTTCGACGACCCGTTCGTCGATACCTTCATAACGACCCGACACCAGGATCAGTGACCCGTGCTCACTCCATTCCCTCGCCAGACCCTGATCGAAAACCCGGCCTTGCGGCGAAAGCCCGACCACCGGCGCGGCCGGCAACCGATCCTGCAAGGCCCGGATCGATGCTGACAACGGCGCGGGCGCCATGACCATGCCAGGTCCGCCTCCGAACGGCCGACCATCGACCGTCCGATGCGCGTCGATCGCGTGCCGACGCGGATCCTCACAACTGACCTCTATCCTCTCGCGCTCGATCCCGCGGGACAAGACCCCGTGGGAGATCGCGTCGTGGATCAGCTCGGGAAACAATGTGACCAACCCGAAGCGCATGCGCCCTAGTAGTCCGGATCCCAATCGACCCTGATACGACTTTCCTGCAGATTCACCTCCAAAATCACATCCGGCCTGACCCAGGGAATCAGAATTTCTGCCTCGCTCTCCCTACCCTCGCGCTCGTCCCTGACCACCAGAACATCGTTCGCTCCGGTGTCGAAAAGGCGCAAGGCCTTCCCGTAATGACAACCGTCCGTGTTGACCACATCCAGACCGATCAGATCGGCCCAGTAATACTCGCCATGCTCCAGCGAGGGCAGTGTCGTTCGTGGCACGGCTATATCGCAATTGATCAGCAATGCCGCCGCTTCCCGAGTCGTGACTCCAGCAAGGCGCGCGACAATCGTCTTGCCCTGCGCTCGCCCTTCCTCGACCTCGACGACCCGCTCACCCTGCTTGTCCGACAGAATCCAGCTTCGGAACCGGGTGATGTTTTCGCGAGGATGGGTGTCCGAATGCACCTTCACCCAGCCATTCAAACCGTAGTGTGCCGTGATGCGCCCCAACGTGACACGCCCCGGAGTGACCGGAACCACTTCATCCTTCGCCTTCGACCCGTCCGTCACGCTCCGTACCGCCTTGACTTTCTGAACCACCGAACCGGCATCAGGTTGCACCCGACACCCATATCCTGCCGCCTATCCGGGCCTTCGCCCGGGACCCCCTACGGGCAGGATCTTCTGCGGATCAGGCTGCGGCTGCAGCTTGCTCCTTGCGGTAACCCTTGACGATCTTGCAGACGCGCTCGCTCATCTGGGCGCCATTGCCGATCCAGTAATCAAGGCGATCGAGATTGACGTCAAGCGCCGTCGAAGCGCCCCGAGCAACCGGGTTGTAGTAGCCGAGACGCTCGATGTAGCGGCCGTCCCTGCGGGCACGGCTGTCGGTAGCGACGATGTGATAGAACGGCTGCTTCTTGGCGCCACCGCGCGACAGGCGGATTGTGACCATGGATCTTGCTCTTTCTACGAAGGCGAACTCGCCATCATACATCAGCCCGGGGCGGCTCGCCAGCATTCCACCACGTTCCTGCCGCGGAATGTGCCCTGAGCCGCTAACGGTAGCCGAGTGAGCTCGCCAGCCACCGCTCGGCGACCTCGAGCGGCTCTCCGCATCGGCCGGCATAGTCGACGAGTTGTTCACGCGACAACTTCCCGAGTCCGAAATAGCGGCTGTCTGGATGGGCGAAATAGAAGCCGCTGACCGATGCTGCCGGGAGCATGGCGAGGTTCTCGGTAATCGAGATGCCCGCGTGCCGCTCGGGCTCGAGAATCCGCCAGATCGCTTCCTTTTGACGATGATCGGGATTGGCCGGATAGCCCGGCGCCGGTCGGATACCGCGGTAGCGTTCACGAATGAGATCGTCATTCGCGAGGTCCTCCTCGGATGCATAGCCCCAGTCGAGCGTGCGCACCCGATGATGCAGATACTCGGCGAAGGCTTCGGCGAGCCGGTCTGCGAGGGCCTTCGCCATGATGCTGCCGTAGATATCGTTGTCACGATCGAACTGCTCGACCAGCGTGTCGAGACCGACACCTGCGGTCACGGCAAACAGACCGATCCAGTCCTCACGGCCCGACGCTTCGGGCGCGATGAAGTCGGACAGGCAGAGATTTGGCCTCTCGTCCGGAAAGACCCGTTGCTGCCGCAGGCAGCGCACGATCTCCGGCGGTTCGCTCCGTTGCTCGTGCCGCCACACGTGAATGTCGTCGCCACAGGCGTTCGCCGGAAAGATTCCGAAGACACCGTTGGCACGGGTGCAGCGCTCGCGCTCGAATCGTTCCAGCATGGCGAGGGCATCGCGATGCAGTTTCACCGCCTCCTCACCGACCGTCGGATCGTTGAGGATTCTCGGATACTTGCCGCGGAGCTCCCAGGCGTGAAAGAACGGTGTCCAGTCGATGAAGGGCGTCAATTCGGCCAGCGGAAGATCATCGACAACCGTGACCCCCTGGGTTGCCGGTGGCGTTATCGAGACAGCCGCCCAGTCGCATGGCAGTCGATTGGCACGCGCCACGCCGAGTTCGAGCAATTCCGTCTCGCGCGTCCGCGCTTCAAATCGCTTCCTGTAACGTGCGTAGTCTTCGTCGAGTTCCGCAACGAAGCTGTCGCGTTGCGATTCACTGGAAAGCAGACGCGTCGCGACCTGAACGCAGCGTGACGCATCGACCACGTGCACGACAGGCGGCACATAGTGTTCCGAGATCTTCACCGCCGTGTGCATGCGCGATGTCGTCGCGCCACCGATCAGCAGCGGCATCTCGAATTGCTCGCGAGCGAACTCCTGTGCGACGTGTGTCATCTCTTCCAGCGAGGGTGTGATCAAGCCAGACAGACCGACCAGATCAACCTCGTTGGCGCGCGCCTCTTCAATGATCCGTGTCGCCGGCACCATGACGCCGAGATCGATGACCTCGAAGCCGTTGCACTGCAAGACCACGCCGACGATGTTCTTGCCGATGTCGTGCACGTCGCCCTTGACGGTGGCCATGAGCACCTTGCCGGCGCGAGACGAACCGGTGGCATCGGCCTCCATGTAAGGGAGTAGCCAGGCGACGGCCTTCTTCATCACCCGTGCCGACTTGACGACCTGGGGAAGAAACATCTGGCCCGAGCCGAACAGATCGCCCACATGGTTCATGCCGTCCATCAATGGCCCTTCGATGACATCGAGCGGCTTCTCCATCGCGAGCCGCGCTTCCTCGACGTCAGTTTCGACATGCGCGTCGAGGCCTTTCACCAGCGCGTACTCGAGTCGCTTCCCGACCGGCCATTCGCGCCACTCCTCGTCCTGCCGCTCACGCACCTGACCCGCGCCGCGGTACTTGTCGGCGATCGCGAGCAATTCGTCGGTCGCATCGTCGCGCCTGGCCAGCACGGCATCTTCGACCGCCGCTCGCAGATCGCCTGGTACGTCTTCCAGCACGGTGAGCTGCCCTGCGTTGACGATGCCCATCGACAAGCCCGCGCGAATCGCGTGATAGAGAAAGACAGCGTGAATCGCCTCTCTGACCGCGTTATTGCCACGGAACGAAAACGAGACATTGGAAATACCGCCGCTGATCATTACCCCTGGCAATGTCGACTTGATCTGCCGCGTGGCCTCGATGAAGGCGATGCCATAGGTATTGTGCTCGTCTATTCCGGTCGCAATCGCGAAGACATTCGGATCGAAGATGATGTCGCGGGGATCGAAGTCGAGCCGCTCACGCAGCAAGTGGTGGGCACGGGTGCAGATCGCGACCTTGCGTTCGATCGTGTCCGCCTGGCCGTCCTCGTCGAACGCCATGACGACAATCGCCGCGCCGTAGCGTTGCGCGAGCTTCGCCTGACGCAGGAACTCCTCCTCACCCTCCTTCATGCTGATCGAATTGACGACACACTTGCCCTGCAAGCAATGAAGCCCCGCCTCGATCACCGACCACTTGGACGAATCGATCATCACCGGCACCCGGGCAATGTCGGGCTCCGAGGCAACCAGACAGAGGAATCGCTGCATGATCTCTTTCGAGTCGAGCAAGCCTTCATCCATGTTGACGTCGATGATCTCTGCACCGTCCTCGACCTGTTGCCGGGCGACGTTCAGGGCTTCGTCGAACTCCCCTTCCTTGATCAGCCGAAGGAATCGGGCCGAGCCGGTTACATTGGTGCGTTCGCCGACATTGACGAACAACGAGGCATCGTCGATCGTGCAGGCTTCGAGCCCGGACAAACGACAGGCAGGGGGCGGGCTTGCTTTTTCACGAGGGGCCTCATCAGCGACCGCATCGGCAATCGCCCGAATGTGTTCGGGCGTCGTACCGCAACAACCACCGATGATGTTCAGGTGGCCGTTCCGTGCCCATTCGCCAATCTCGGCGGCCATCTGCTCGGGTGTCTCGTCATAACCGCCAAAGGCGTTCGGCAAGCCGGCATTCGGGTGGGCACTGATGAAGGTATCCGCAAGCGACGAGAGTTCTTCCACATGCGCGCGGAGCTGCAGGGGACCGAGTGCGCAATTGAGACCGATGAAGATCGGCTTCGCATGACGCACGGAATTCCAGAATGCCTCGAGCGTCTGACCCGACAGGGTTCGCCCCGAAGCATCCGTGATGGTTCCGGAGATGCCGATCGGCAGAGCGAGACCACGATCGTCGAAGACGCGCAGGCAGGCAAAGATGGCCGCCTTGGCGTTCAAGGTATCGAAAATCGTCTCGATGAGGATGAGGTCTGCCCCCCCTTCGACGAGCGCATCGCAGGCTTCGTAATAGGCCGCGTCGAGTTCGGCAAACGTGACGTTACGGAATCCCGGGTCGGCAACATCCGGCGACAGCGACGCCGTACGGTTGGTCGGCCCGAGCACACCGGCGACAAAGCGTGGCCGGTCGGGGGTCTGCAACGTGGCGGCATCGGCTGCACGTCGCGCAAGCCGCGCGCTGCTCTCGTTCAGCTCGCGCGACAGCGACACCATGTCGTAGTCCGCCATCGAGATGGCATTGGCATTGAATGTGTTGGTTTCGACAATGTCGGCACCGGCCTCGAGGTACTGCTCGTGGATATCGGCGATCAGATCCGGGCGAGTCAGAGACAACAGGTCGTTGTTGCCCTTGAGATCCGTCGGCCAGCTCGCGAAACGCTCGCCGCGATAATCCGCTTCCTCGAGCGCATGCCCCTGGATCATCGTGCCCATCGCGCCGTCGAGCAGGAGGATGCGTTGTTCGAGCAACAGAGAGAGCCGGGCGGCCGACGGGTGTGCAGGCAGGCGATCAGACATCATCAATGCGACTTCTCGGGGAATCTCGTTAGATTATCATGTCTTCAATAAAGATATAAACATATCCTTATGTTTATAACGGTATCGCTGAAGTGCCATCTGCCGCACCCACGACGCCTACCGCCCGCCCCACCCGAACAGAGCCGTCTTTCCCAGCCACTCAGCCAACACGATCTGTAGCTCGAAATCAGAAGTGCATCACAGCTCCGGCACAAATCTTGCGGCCAGTACCGTCGCTACGGTCGCGCGAGAGAGAGCGCGTTTCCTGCAGGGGAGCAAGGCCCCGGGAAATCAGGCCACGCGGTGCGAGTAAAGGGATCATGGGAATTCGAACAAAACTGCTGGTCTGCCTGCTGATCGTGCTGGTCCCGATCACCGCTGCCAGCATGTTCACCGTCCACGTCGTCGACCGGCACCTGACTGCACGAATCGAGACGGGGCTCGAAAACTCGCGTCGTCTCGAAGCCGGACACCTGTCGGAGGGACTGGAAGACTATCGTCGCGACGCGGCAAAGCTCGCCTCCGGGCCGCATCTTCAGGACTTCATGAGCCGACTCGAGGCGCACCGCCTCGGCACCTTGCCGCGGCACATCACGATCGGCGGCGTCGACTCGTTCTCACTGGTCGATCGAGACGCTTCCTGGCCACTCCAGCAACTCGCACTTGCCTTGCAGAAGAAAGCTGCCGCCATCGGCACCCAGGCCGTCGAGCTTCGACTGGTCGATACCCAGGGTGACACGCTGGGGGAATCCATCGGCTTCGAGTGGCAGCCAAGAGACAGGGCGCTCGTCGACGAAGCCTTGTCGAGCGGCGCACTGCGCTTCGGAGACGCCTTCGTCAACACACAGAATCAGCGTCGACTGGGCATCATCGCACCGGTCTACAACGCACGCGGCAGGGTCGTCGGCGCGCTGATGATGGAGATGAGGCTCGGTCGACTCATCGATCAGGTCACCCAGTACGAGGGACTCGGGCACTCGAGCGAAGCCCATATTGCACAGCGCCTGCCAAATGGTGATGCCGAGATGATCACGCGATTGCGCTTCGACCGCGAGGCCGCTTTCCAGCGGGTCATTTCTCGCAGCCAACGCGACATGCCAATCGTCCGCTCGCTGCAGACGCCTCAGGGCGGAATTCTCTATGCCCGGGACTACCGCGGCATCGACTCGATCCTGGCCGTCGAGACGATCCCGGCCACGGGCTGGGGGCTGGTGGTCAAGATCGACCAGTCAGAGGCCCTGGCTCCGCTGGCGCAGATACTGCGGGCCATCTCCCTCGCAGCACTCGCCACCGTGGTCTTCATCATCGCCGGGTGGCTGTTCGTATTGCATCCGATCGCTCGACGATTGCGCCGATCGGCCGCCGCCGCACATCGCATCACCGATGGCGATCTCTCTTCCCGGATAGAGGATGACCGTTACGACGAGATTGGAGACGTCGCGCGAAGCATCGATCGCCTTGCATCGGAACTCGACACGGATCGACGCATGCGTGGCGCCGTCGAGTACCAGCTACGACACCACGCACTGCACGACGAATTGACCGGTCTGTACAACCGCAAGCACGCCAACGCCGTCATCCTCGAGCACAGCGAACCGGCTGACCGACGGACCGCCATCGCCTTTCTCGATCTCGATGGCTTCAAGAGCGTCAACGATCTCTACGGCCACAGTGCAGGCGACGCGGTACTGGTGGCCATCGCCGGGCGTCTCCGGCGCGTCGTCGACGACGAGGCAACACTTGCGCGCTGGGGCGGGGACGAGTTCGTCATCATTCTTCCGAACGGTGATGCGCGGGCCGCCGAAGCCGTTGCTTCGAGGGTTCGGCGCGTTTTCAACGAGCCTGTCGTCACCGAATTCGCCACCCACCAACTGGGCTGCAGCATCGGCCTGTCAGTAGCTGGCGACGATCGCACCCTGGCCGATGCCGTGATCGATGCCGATGCACGCATGTACGAGCAGAAGAAACGGCGGCAGCGTGACAGACATATCGAGACAGTCACCGCACGGAACGTCGAGAAGGCGCTCAGGGACAACCGCATCGAGATCTGGTTCCAGCCGATCGTGTCGGTTCAGGCACCCGGCAAGGTGCGCCTGCAAAGCGTCGAGTCGCTGGTGCGCATGCGCACACTGAACGGCATGATTGTCGGACCGAACGAGTTTCTGCAGGACATCAGGAAACGCGAGCTTGGCCGCGAACTCGATCGCCGCGTGATGACCCGTTCACTCGAAGCCCTGGCGCGCTGGCGGCGCGTCGGCGTGGTCGACGATCAGTTTCGACTGGCCATCAACCTGACCGGCGAATCTCTGCGCGCTGACGGTTTCGTCGATGACGTCGCCGAGCAGCTGAGCCGCCTCGACGTTCCCGCCGATCGCCTGATAGTAGAGCTCTCCGAACAGACCGGTGGCATCGACAACAAGGTGCTTTCCCGATTACGAACCCTCGGTGTCGGGCTTGCGCTTGACGATGTCGGCCTGCATCGCTCGAACCTCGATAGACTGGTCGGTCTGGCTCCTGACATCGCCAAGATCGACCGGCTGTGGGTCGATGATGACGTGGTCTTGCCGCGCCTTGTCGATATCTGCCGCCAACTCGGCATGCAGATCGTGGCCGAAGGTGTGGAAACCCGCGAACAGCTCGAGCGCATTACCGCCCTCGGGGTGACGCGCTTTCAGGGATACCTCTTCGGTCGAGCGTCCCCCGGTATGCAATTCGTCGCCGAGTGGGGCGCAAAAGGACAGGGCGAACAGTCAGACGGCAGCGCCGCCGACGACCCTGCCTGCATCATCTGAGCATCGAACTCCGGCGTCTTCCGCGAAGTCGACGGAAGCCGTGGCACGTCAGCGAAGCGGGGCGCTGCCCTCTTTCCAGACGTCATAGTAGATTCGCGAGTCGAGCGGACCGTCGAATTCAGCTGACGGCTGGTAGCCAAGCTGATAGCGGAACAGTGCACGCGAAACGGCACGCTCGGGAATCGAGAATCGAGCCACGCTGCGCCCGTCTTTCGTTGTCAGTGTGCCGCGAAAGACCGGATCGACGCCGCCGCTGATGCGATCGGCATCGCGAACACGCGCGACCACCCGTTGCGGCGTGATGATATCGGCGAAATCACCGGTGCGATCTCCGTCGCGATCCTCATGGACATCAACATCGACCTTCGCGGCTGGTAGCAGCACGGCTTCGATGATCACCGTATCAGCCGTTGCGTCGCGTTGAATGGATACATCGCCAAACCGCGGAAATCGAGCCTGTTCGACAGTTTCCAGCACGGCTCGAACGCGCTCGTTCCAGCTCGCGTTGACGGTGTCGAGATCGCAGCCGGTCTCGCGGAACGTATCTCTCCAGAAACGTTCGGCCGACATTTCCCGGGGTGCATCGTCGCGCCCGGCAGCACGCAGAAAGTCACCCAGGATGTTTTCGCCACAGGTCTCGACCAGTGCCATGCTCCACAGATCACCCAGACTGTAATACAACTCTGCATCGAATCGCCGGGCGAACTCCTGTCCATCGACAAGGTCGTCGAAACGAATCTCGTGGCGCGCATGCGCTACCGCCGCGATCGCGTGATTCGAGGCACGGCGCGCAGGCTCGGGCACGACCTCGAACGAGACGTGCTGTGCCATGCCCTCGATGAAGAACTGTGCTGCCGCGAAGTGCCGGGCAAGGGCACGGTTCGATTCAAGCGCCTGCAGGACATGAGTCGCCTCATGAGCGAGCACACGACGCTGTGAGATATCAGCCTCGAAGGAACTCAGATCCATGCGAATCTTCTTCCACTTTGCAAGCCCGGCGGCGTGCTCGCTGGCAGCCGACAAGTCGACTCGAACGACGGGCAGTTCCTCGATACCCAGCCAGCGCCCGACTTCTGCAAAGTCATCGTCGGCATGTGCAAGCACGTAATCGACAGTGTCCTTGTCCTCGGCGCGATACACGAATCGATAGTGATCGGTCGCGGTCTGTGCCAGGCCTTCCTCGGCTACCAGACCACTGCCCGTGCCGACGCGATAAAGATTGAACATGATCAACAGCACGAAAGCCGCGATGCCGAGTGCCACCCGCACCAGCGTGTTGCGCCGGGACCGCTCCCCTGCCCCGTTTCCGGTGACCGCGGCCGACTCTGTCCGGCTCCACAGCCGGTAGCCGACGAACAACAGCCCGACCGCGATGACGACGTGAACGACGATGGCGCGGGCATCGACTATCAGGCGCTGACCGTCATAGGCATTTGAGAGCATGCCGAATACGCTCAGCAACCCCGCTGATCCGTTGGTGTTCTCGTACCAGAGCAGAAGAATAACGTACAGCGCATACACGATCAGACCGGTGGTCCGGAACCACGACAGGACGATGCCGTGCGAGAGAATCACGAAGGCGAACACACAGTCTCGCCACAGCAAGGTCCACCACACCTGTGTGAGGAAACGTCCGCCGAGCGATTCCGGGTTGCTGGCAAGCGACAGGGCATCGATGCCGTAGCTCAGTACATTGATGCCGATCAGCAGCAACCAGCCCGCGAGAAACTTGCCGGCATGGATGCGCCAGCGCGAAAGCGGCAGCGCTCGCAGGAAGTCGATGGTGGATTCGTCGTGCTCACGCGGGAACAGACTGTAGGCGGTCACCAGTATGAAGATGATCGACAGGGCCGCGACCAGCGGATGATTGCCGGCTTCGCAATACCCTTCACACCAGCTCGCGAAGGTTTCCTCGTCCAGACGCTCGGTAAAGATGCGCGTCAGGTAGGAGAACAACAGGATGGCTATCCACAGCCACGCGATCGGCAGGAGCTGACGGAGTTCCTTCAGGACCAGCGCGTTCATCGTTCCGGGGACCCATCGCGATCGACGGCGGGCAACGGCTCGTCACGAAGAACCCGTCGACCGCCGGAAAGCCGGAGCGGCTGATGAAACAAGGTGTTCTCGATGTCGAATCCGACGTACACGCGCTGACCCGGGGCATAGCGGCCGCCGACATCGTGGGCCTGGCCGTTCGAATCGCAAGGCGCGACGTCACGCCTGATCTCGTCGCGCTGCAGATCGACATCGAACTCATTGTCGAAGGGACCGAGCACATCGTGCTTCATGACACAGTCAGGCCCCTCCGCCGCGCTCTCCGGACTCTGCACAGATTTTGCAGCACTGTCCCCACGAGACACCTTCGGTGTCGGCCATTCGACGTACTGCCCCACGACACGGTAGACGCCGTTGTCGTCATAGCCGCCCGCGGCAACACCCTGCAACGGTGGAATCGCCTGCAGGTAGCGTTGCACGTCTGGCGCCCTCGCCCGGCTTGTCAGCCACATGCGCCAATCCTGGTCGAAGCCTGTCCAGGAAAGCCCGGTCGCCTCGCGGAAGCGTGCCCCGGAGGAACGCTTGCGATCGTCCAGCATCGCCCGGGCCGAATGGCCGAGAGACTCACCGAAGCGATCTCGCGCGAGCGTCAGGACAGCTTCCTCGCCTACCGTCTCCTCGAGATAGCGAAGCGCAGACCAGGCGAGGGCTTCCGCCGTCGGATAGGCAAGTTCATCGGCGATCAGCTGCCAGTCATCGATCAGATCATGCCGATCGGACCCACGCTGCACGGCATGCCAGGCGCGGGCAATCAACTCGGCTTCATGGGCATCTCGTCGCGTCGGCCAGGCACGCTCCGCCCACCAGCGAGCGAACCCGTCATGCAACCAGTGATAGGGCTCGAAGCTGGCACGCTCACCACTGAGGATGCTGAGCACACCGTGCAGGATGACAGCGTCGAGAACCGCGTCATCGTATTGGTCGTGACCGAGCCAGTTGGCGTGTACCCGAACCCCATCGGAGGTCGAGTAGACCAGCTCTTCGGGGTCGAGCTGCGGTGCGAGCGCCAGCCGGGTTACCGGCAGCGAAACGACACCGAGCACAGACTGCAGTTCGGCCAACGAGCGTTGCAATCGATCGCGTCGCTGTTCTGCGTTGGCACGGTATTCGGGCTGGATGAAGAGGACGGCGATCGGCGGCTCGTCGGCCCGCACCGTGAACTCGCTGGTAAAGGCGCCACCGGACGATACATCGCCCTCCGACAGCGTACCGGCGACGCCCAGCCCCCCGCTCAGCAGCACCCCGAAAGCCACTATGTCGCGGCGCGTCATCGGCCGTGCCAGTCGATCGGCAACCGATCCGTCACCGAGTCTGCTCAACAGGAACCCTGCCAGCGTGAATACTCCCGCCAGGGCCAGTGTGCCGGCCAGGGCGGACCACGGCACGACATCACGCTCATAGACGAACAACTGTTCGTCGAGCAATTCGAACGGAGCGAAGTGCGACTGATCGATGCCTGGCCACCACGCAATGAATGCGAGCACGCCGGCAAGAGCGGCGTAAAGCACCAATCGCAAGTGCCCGCAGAGGCTGAAGCAGAAGACAATGCTCCAGTAGAGAGTGACGATGGCCAGGGACTTGCCGAGCAGCAGCATCACATAGTGGAGCGTCACGTCGTCGGCGAGACCGGCAGCATTCGCGGCGAGCAGGATCAGCCCGGTCACCAACAGACCCAGATAGGCAATGCCGAGCAGGTACTTGAGCAGCAGCGGCCCGAGCTGACCGACCGGCAGAGCCTCGACGAACAAACGGGTGCGGGACAGGTATTCGCGCACCACCAGGCGGTTACCGACAATCAGCGCGATCATCGGCAGGTAGCTCAGGAGCGCGAAGCGAACCACGTCGAAGGGGCTCATGCTGAATGCCGCAGAGGCATTCTGCCCGAGCGTGACGATGACCACGCCGGTTGTCGCCAGAGCGAGCACAAGGGCTGTCACGCCGTGCTCGCGAACATCCTTCTCGAACAGCGAAAGCAGCGCACTCACGAGCGATCGGGCATCCCGTCGCAGGTGGCAGAGGTGTCGGCGACGGGCCGGTGAGTGGCGCCGCGACCGGTGGCAACCGTCGCGATGAACATGTCCTCGAGTGTCATCGGCTCGCGACGCCAACCGGGCGACAAGGGCGCCGCCGCGTCGCTCGGCGCCGCGTGCTCGAACTGCAGGGTCAGGATGCGTCGACCGCGACGTTCGACGTTTTCGAGCACACGCGCCTGCTCCCGCGCGAAGCTACCGGGCAGGCTGTCGGGTACATCATCCTCAACGGCTACCGAATAGCGCGCCAGCGAATCCCGCAGCGGTGCGAGCCTGCCCTCGTACAGCGTGCGCCCGCCCTCGATGATGCCGATCCGATCAGCTACCGCTTCGATCTCGTCGACCAGGTGCGTCGAGAAGAAGGTGGTCGCGCCGTCACGCGCGGTATGCTCACGGACGAGATCGATGAATTCACGTCGCGCGACCGGATCCATACCGGCCGTCGGTTCGTCAAGTACCAGCAGATCGGGACGTGAGGACAGCGCGACTGACAAGGCGAGCCGTGCCTTCATGCCACCGGAAAACGTGCCGATGCGCCGCTTCGGCGGCAGGCCGAAGTCCCTGTTCAGCTGCAGCCAGCGCGCAGCGTCCCATCGGGGGTAGAAGCCACTCACGAAGCGAGCAAGCACACGCGGCGTCATCCAGGGGTAGAGATTCTGCTCCTGCGCGACATAGCCGATCCGACGACGCACTTCGATCACATCGTCCTCGAGGGAGCGGCCGAATACCTCGACCGTGCCGGCATCGGCGCGGGTGATGCCCATGATGATCCGGATAGCTGTCGACTTGCCTGCTCCATTACGTCCGAGAAAGCCGAACACCTCGCCGGCCTGCACCGAAAGCTGCAGGTTCGACAGAACCGAAAGCGAACCGTAGCGCTTGCGGACATCGCGCAAGGCGATCATGACCTCCGGCTGCTCGGGTAAATTCTGTGGCGTGTGCAATGGCGCGTGCAGTGGCGCGCGCAGCGTCGCTCGGCCCGAATTCGGCGAACCCTCGCCGGATTCAGGGGCGTACTCGGAGCCATTGTCGGCATCGACCGATAGATTCATTCGTGTGATCCGTCAACCTGCAGTGGGTAGCGGCGAAGGCGGGATGAACATGGTAACGGCTGAACGTCGAACACCGTCGGGTGGCGAACTGTGCGACGCAGACAACAGAATCCCGATCTGCCCCTCTGGCAATAGTCGCCCTACGCGGTATGCTCCACAGACTTCAATCGCTTCACAGACCTACCATGAGCGTTATGTCCTCGGCTGTAATGGAGAATGGCCCTTCGGCACGGCGTGCAATGGGACAGGCTTCGATGCTCGACGTTCCACGCATCTGCTTCGGCACGTCCTCACTCGGCAACATGCCGGGCAGCTACGGCTACGAAGTCGACGAGGGGCGGGCCCGGGCAACGATCGACCGTGTCCTCGACTCCGATTTTCCCTTTCTCGATACGTCGCGTAATTACGGTCACGGCGAGAGCGAACGGCGGATCGGCGCGGCGATCAGGGCGCGTGGCGGCTTGCCGGACGACGCACTGATATCAACCAAACTCGACCGCGACATGCAGACCGGTCGTTTCGACGGTGCGCGGGCACGCGAATCTCTCGAACAGACGCTCGCCGCCCTCGGTGTCGACTCGGTCGACATCCTCCATCTCCATGATCCCGAACATGCGGCCTCGATCAGCGAGATCGTCGGTCCGGACGGCGCCATGCCAGCGCTGGTGCGCATGAAGGAAGAAGGGCTATGCCGCGCGATCGGCCTGGCTGCCGGCAATGTCGAAGTGATGATGCCGATCCTGCTCGAGTGGGATTTCGACGTCCTGATCACTCACAACCGCTGGACGCTCCTCAATCGGAACGCTGGCCAGCTGATCGAGACAGCCGTCTCGCGTGGAGTCGCGGTGCTGAACGCTGCACCATACTCAGGTGGCGTCCTTGCGAAGGGCAGTGTCGCGCACCCGCGCTACGTCTACCAGGGTGCGAGCGAGGAAGTGCTCGCGCCGATACGCGCGATCGAGACGATCTGTGCGATGCACGACGTTCCGGTCGGTGCAGTCGCCCTGCAATTCTCGCTTCGTGACCCGCGAGTGTCGTCGACGGTCTGCGGCGTCACGCGTCCCGAACGCGTCGACGAGACATTGGCCTGGGCGAAGCTTGATATTCCCGATGCTGTCTGGGCGGGCATCGGCGATCTGCTGCCCCTGTCGAGCGACCCCGAGGCGAATCGTGTGTATACGCCAGACTGAATTCCCCCGGTTCCAGGACCGATTCAAGGCGCCCGGTCGGTGAGGAAGGTACCGTGTCGACGTCCTTGAAGCCACGAGCGATGGCGCTCCTGCAGGAACTCGAGAAGAACAACAATCGCGAGTGGTACGAGGCGCATCGCGCCGAGATGAAGGCTGAGCTTCTCGAACCAGTTGCCGACATTCTCGAAGCCGCGAGCAAAGCGCTCGCGCGCACCGCGGTTCCGCTTCAGGGTGGCAAGAAGACGCTGTTCCGCATGCATCGTGATACACGCTTTTCCGCCAACAAGCTGCCCTACAAGATCCACGTCGGTGGCATGCTGACGATCGATGGCAGCAAGCGCATGGACCAGGGACTCGGCTACCTGCACTGTGAGCCCGGTGGCAGCTTCGTTGCGGCTGGTTTTCACATGCCGGAAACGAAATTTCTCGAGCCGGTACGCCAGCACATGCTGGATGATGCCGCAGCCTGGCGACGGGTACTGCGAGCACTCGACAAGGCGGGTCTCACCATCGACGACAGCAGTCGACTGAAGTCGATGCCGCGCGGCTTCTCGTCAGCCAGTGCGCATGAGCATGCCGAGTCGCTGAAACTCAAGAGCCTGACGGTATCTCGAAAGCTTGCGAACAGCGACTGGACCAAGGGGCTTGCCGTCGACGCGCTGGCCGGCATCGTCAGGGACGCGGGGCCACTGTTGAGGTTCGTGCGCGAGGCGCACTGAGAACACCTCCGAGGCAAGAATCAAGACCGGTGAGTGTCGACGCAATCGCTCGCACAACGGCTGTGTTGCCATAGGTGTGCGTATTCAGATCGAGCGAACGCGTTTAACTGCAAACGTCGCGAACTCGCGCGAGGCATGTTCATGCTTGGCAACACCATTCCAGAATTCCCTGCAAAGGGCGAGCAACGCATCTTTCATATCGGGAGGGAAATCGGCGTCCATAGTCGACGGTTCGCTGTCCCGCCACGCGGGCAGCTGCTCTACGGGAAGCAAAGCCGACTGACCGGGCGCCAGACACATCGAGCACATGTCGTAAACGGGAGACAGACGGAAAAAATCCCCATCGATCGCGAGACTGAGGTTCCCCAGGTGCATATCGGTGTTGCCGATGCAGCGTCCAAAGGCCTGGAGCAATCTGACGTCCATGGTGTGTTCGTGCGAAACCAGTCCTCGATCAAGCAGACCTTTCATCACGCGATTCCAATCCGCACCGTCGCCGACGAATTCCGCATCGACAGCCTGCAGCGAATGCATGGAAAGACGTCCATGCTCGCCCTTTCGGTCAAAGCGGTCAGATTCGAGAAACAGGCGGCCCGCGGATGAAAACAGTCGGGCCTCCCCGGCAGGTATGCCGCTAATACTTCGCAGTACGCGCGCCGCTTCGTGTTCGGTGACCAGGACGTCACGCCAACGATCGACGATTCCATCGTTGCCGTTCGGCGAAAACTTCACGATGACGTGAGCCGATCGTTCCGCCGAGTACACGGCGAACTTCGGTTGTTCGCCACCCGCCGACGACCCCGGAGACTCCCCCTGGAGAGCAGCCTCTGCAAGGTCTGGATATTCGCTCGAGCGACGTCCGATAGGTGGACGCCGGACTCGCAAACCCGCTTGGTGACCAACTTGCAGATTGCCCGGCAGATCATCGCCGTTAGCAAGCAGGTAGTAAGCAGTGTGGCTGGTGTTCCAGTCGCGGGGATCTGCTGGAAAAAACGCACCACGCTTGGTCAGAGACATCGCAATGGCGCGACCGATGAAACCCTGCGGGCGAAGATCCGACAGGAACCACGGCAGACCCTCGTAGTAGCCGTCTGCGCGATCACCAAGCCAGAGTCGGGAAGTACCCGATGCAGTCTCCAGCGCGAATCGACCCGAAGAGATCGGGCGCACATCGAGTGTCCACGTGTTGGAACCGCAGGAATCAACCGTCCAGACAGGAATCCTGTCATCCGAGCCAAACGCGGGACGTGCCAGGGCATACCTTACCGAGCGACCCGAACGCAAACGTACGACACGGTCGCCCAGTTCCTGCAGGCGCGCCGATACCCAAGGCTGACTGCGTCCTGTGAGCGCCTGAAGCTGTCGAGAGGTCAGATTCTCCTGGGCGATCAGCTCCTCGACCGTCGTGGACCTCGTCTCGCGCACTAGCATTTTCCTCAGGGCGTTGATCTGCCTTTTTCTGATAGTTACAATAACGAATATATATATTTAATTCAATAACTTATTGATCAAAAATTACTCTTTTATGATACTTTACCTGATAGCATTTTCATCTATTGTAGTTCCCTGTGCGTGCAGGCTCGTA
>Ga0209828_1000154_pt1 | contig 61588 bp, 51 predicted proteins | sample MaitaG_FD_187429 | JGI IMG/M metagenome (GOLD analysis project Ga0209828, IMG submission 187429) | Marine algal microbial communities from Maine, USA - Maine_Asex2 metaG (SPAdes) (version 2) | ecosystem: Host-associated > Algae > Red algae > Unclassified | place: Maine, USA | collected 2015-01-05
CTCAGCGGTGGCGTTTGGCTCAGCGGTGGCGTTTGGCTCAGCGGTCGCGTTTGGCTCAGCGGTGGCGATTGGCTCAGCGGTCGCGTTTGGCTCTGGTACGACTGTAGATGGCGGCGCAAGGTCGGAGAAGGTACGCAAGACAGTGGGCTGTAGCGATGCGCCCACTTGGACCCGACCATGCACGCTCTTGCGGTCGGTGGCCAGGGGAAGCGCCGCAGTGTTGCGCACATAGGCCCGGACTGCATGATGGGCCCAGCTTGGGTTGCCGCTCATCAGCAGCGCTACCTGGCCTGCAACTATCGGCGAGGCGGCAGAGGTTCCGGTCATCGTGATGGTCCCTGAACCGCTGTCGGCGCTTCGGACGGACACGCCGATCGCCGATACGTCTACGAGGTCCCCGTAGTTGCTGAAAGGAGCGAGCCCGGGCTCGATGAAACCGTGGGCCGCAACCGAGATGACCTGCGGATAGCGGGCAGGAATTTGGGCATCTTCAAGTCCTTCGTTGCCAGCAGCGGCGACGACCACGATGCCTCGACTTTCAGCATCGTCCAGCATCATCTGGAGTGCCGGTGATTCGATGTCGGTACCGAAGCTGAGGTTGATGATGTCTGCGTCGTGGTCGAACGCGAACTGCAGTGCAGCCAACACTGAGTGCACTGAGCCGACACCATCAGAGTCGAGGGCACGAATCGGGATGATCTCGGCCCCGGGTGCAACCTGGGCCACGATGCCGGCGACGTGGGTGCCATGACCAATGGCCTCGTCGATGAAGCCATCACCATCATCGTCAAGAGCGTTTGGCTCGTCGCTGACGTCGTTATCTCCATCGACAAAATCTGCTCCGGGCAACAGGCGAGATGCCAGCAGTGGATGCGACACGTTGAATCCAGTGTCGATCACCGCCACGGTCACGCCGCTGCCAGACACGAACTCATGGGTCACCGGCAGGCCGTACACCAAGTTTACGTCATTTCCGATCGCGTCGACGATCGCAACGTCGCTGGACCAGGCGTAAAATGGGCTGGCATGAACGCCCGGATCGTTCCAGGCATAAAAGGGGTTGGCGTGGACCTTTGCCGTTTCCGGCACCGCCCATTCAACATCGACGTCGTTGGCCATGGTGTTTGCGAAGTCGCTGCTGGCTAAATCTGCAGGCCCTTGCACTATGAATAGGTTGTCGCTGGCATCAGCGATGCCGATGACGGTCGCCCCATTGCGCTCTGCGGCCCGGTTGGCGGCCGAAAGGGATGTGGCACTGGCAACGACCGGAGCCGCCGGAACGACTCCATCGTCCTGCGCAGCTGCTGGCGATACGGTGAAGATCACGCCGAGCAGAGCGAGACATAGCATCATGGCCAATGCGGTCACCCGCGTCGGGCTGTGTGCTGCTTCATGGTTATTCATCTAAGTGGTCCTTGGGTAGAAGTGAGGTCGCCGAGGCAAGCGCTCGGGGAGCGAGAGATACCTGGCGCTAGTTACGAGAGACGCTGAGCGAACGGCCCCAGGCAGGGCGCCTAGCAGCGCCTGGTCTCTATATGTCCACCTGTATAAAGAACCGCAGGCGGCCGGATTGGACTTCGAAATCATAGGAACCAGCAGCGAGGTCCTCCAGCTCGAACTGCCCGATGTCGTTCGTGACTGCTTCGTGCGTTCCGTTGAGGTTGGCGATCCGAAGCGCTCCTGCGTCGTCGGAGCGCGAAAGCACCTGGCCACGGATGGTTGTCGTGTCTTCACCCGCAGGGGTGCCGTCCACGATCACATCGGCCTCAGAACAGCTGTACATAGCGGTCCACGTATTCCGCGGGCCATCGTCAGCGCCACGAACACCGGCCAGCTCACGATCTAGCCGGGAGTCGTGGATCCGCGCCGCCCACAGGAACGTCTCGTCGTTGGCTACGAATTTCGCCGATGCCATGATGTTGACGAGCGACTCGCTGAGTTCTTCGGGCACCGGGGGCATAGGAAGCGTTTCCGCCGCTGCCAGCAGCCGATCGACTAGTTCTGATTCGGTCTCAAGGAATTCGAGCGCAGCGCTAGGATCGTCGTTGCTAAGGCGCCGTGCGAGCCGCAGTAACCGTTTCTCGTGCCTATACATGGACGTGCTCTTCCTCAAGAATGACGCGGAGCCGGGTGAGGCATCGCCCCCGCAGCGGGCCGATGCTCCCTACGGGGCGACCCAGACCCTCGGCAAGAGCAGCGTACTCGGGCTCTGCGGGATCCAGGAACAGACCGAAGATCAACTCTCGGCACGGGTTGCCGAGCGACTGAACCGCGGAGTAGATGGCGGCTGACTCGCTGTATTGCTCAACAAAGTCGTCGTCGGCGGCGATCTCATCAACCTCGCTCACCAGTAGCATTGCGTTGTTGCGGCGCCGCCACGATTCGCGACGAGCGACCGTCATCAACCAGCTCGGCAAGCGAGCCGGGTCTCGTATGGCGTCGAGCTTTGTGAACAGAGTCGTGAACGTTTCTTGAGCGACATTGGCCGCCTGCTCTTTGGAAAGCCCTTCTCGCAGCGGGATCGCATACACCAGGCGTTCGTACCGTTTGACGACAGTACGCCATGCATCCTGATCACCGGCCGAGCATCGCTCAAGCAGTATTTGGTCGATTGGCGTGTGCGGAGTCATCGGTCCCCTCGGGCAATCATGCACGGGGGGCGAAAGAGCGGGAAAGCTCTAGCCAGGGGGGTGCTAGGCATCATAGAACGCCAGAATACCTACTTCGCCCGCTCTTGTCTTTGGGTGAAACTGCCCTACTGCTGCGTGACTAAGTGGTCTGAGGAGACACGGCGCAGGGTCCTGCAGTGGACTGGCGTTAGGGACCGGTTCTGAGGGGTCGTAGGCCTTGGGTGGTGGTTTGGTGGTGGTTCGGTATCGGCCTTTGAGGTGATGGTGTCGTGGCCGGGTGGTGAGAGTCGGGCGACGTTGGCATAGAGACAGAGCGCGGCATGTGGGTCCAAGCCCTCATCGACGCTGGGTATGAACTCTTCCCACGCTGCGTCCCATAGAACCCGGATCGCCGGATACTTTTCGCCCCAGATCTCATCGAACTCATCGAGCCGTTTGAGGGCGTCGGCTTTGTTGACGGCGGTGTAGACCGGGCGCAGGTCTTTGGCTATCTTGTCCCAGTCGGTTCGGCTGGCGAACCGGAATGTGTTGCGGATCAGATGCAGCACACAAGTCTGAGTGATGGCCATGGGCCAGGTCGCCGCGATTGATTCGGGCAGGCCTTTGAGGCCGTCACAGACAACGATGCACACATCGTCGGTGCCGCGGTTCTTGATCTCGGTCAGCACCTGGAGCCAGCACCCACTATGAGTATTTGGCGCCCTCACCGCCGGTGCCGATCCAGAGCCCGAGAATGTCGCGTTTGCCGTCCACGGTGACGCCAATAGCGGCATAGACGGGCCGGTTAGCGACCTGGCCATCGCGGATCTTGACCACGATCGCGTCGATGAACACCACCGGATCAAGATCCGCATCGGTGATCTTCGAGAATCGTCTCCCGCGATATCTCAGTGCCATACACCTCAGCCAGGTAAGCCTCGACTTCACCTGTGGTGAGGCCCTTCGCTGTGAGTGAAATCACCATCGAGTCCACGCCGTTAAGCCGGCGCTGTCGTTTCTTCACCGTTGCCGGCTCAAACGTGCCATCACGATCACGAGGCGTGTCGATCTCAACCGGGCCAACCTCGTGCCCCACCACAACACGAGCACGCCAAGACTTCCAGCCGCCACGAGCGAGCGCGAGCAAACCAGCAAGACGCCGTGCGGGACACGCCCCAAACCCCGGACCAGACTCAGGCCAGCCAGACCACACATCGACCAATCACAGCCTCCCGCGCCCGCAAACAACCTTGACAACTGTCCCGACTTCTACCGCTACCCCGACTACCTGTCCGGTTCCACTTGAATTTACTACGACTGGCCGCTCCGGCTGCCGCTACGACGCTGCGATCAGCTGTGTTGACATCATGCCACGCCAGAGTCGCTCATCGAGCCGCTCGATCTCCGGCAATCTGATCGTTTGTGTGGCTACTTGGACGGGACCGCCGCCGCTCGATAATAGCGCCACACAGTCACTGTCTCAGACAGAGTGCCCGCGCCGCATCACGGCCCAATTGCGGCGCCACGAAATCCCGTGGTAAGAGCTCAGGTGGATTCCACCGATGCCGCTTTCAGTTCCTGGGCTCAGCGAGTCGATGGGAGACCGGCGTCGCTGCTTCCAAAATTGCGTCATTCAGACTGAGGCCACACCATGGGCAATGATCAATCCGTATCATCGATGTTCCACCGTCGCGGATGGGGATACCGAATCCTGAATCCATGCGAACCAAGATCATGTCCGGGCACTCCCACGGGGATTGATGCGTATCGCAAGTCATGGTGGAGTGATAGGCAAGGTGAACGCACGGGAAGTCGCCTGGATCGACGCCACGGCTCCGAAGACCCTCTCCCAGCGACCATTCTCCGCAGCTGTCGCAGCCAATGCGATGGTCATGCCAATCATGCCGGTCGCCCGATTCCCACACGTCCCTTGGAACCGGAGGCGGCGGCGTGAAGCTGGGATACAGGCTCTTGAATCGGTCGCAGTCCATTCCCTGATCAATCTACCGCGCTGCGGATCAGCGGCGAGCTGGACAAAAAAGACGTCGATGTCGCTCGTCTACGCCGGAACCTGTAACGAGGGGTCCGATAGCTTTTTCGGCCGGTGTCAAGCTCTTTCTTTCTCGGTTGTCAGTGATGGGTATTCGGCTGTCGAGGTTTATTTGCAGTTCCCGTATGGGTTGACGTGGCTGTAAGAGAGTGGCGTCAACGCTCGACGGTCCAGGTCGTCAAGCGTTCGCCTGACAGTCCCGTCGGCTAGTACTGGGACCCGATCAGGGCGTCGGTTCAGGGGTTGGGCTTGGCGTCGCCTCTTCGGGAGGCGGCGTTGGTGTGGGCGCTGGTGTAGGGGTGGGAGTCGGCACAGGGGTCGTTGTCGGTGTCGGGGCAGGGATGACCGGCGTGCGTTCGATGAAGTACACGTTGATGGTTACGGTGTCGGTAAGGGCGTTTCGTAGTTCGCCCTCAAGCTCGCTGCCATCAGGAGCGACCTGACCCTGCAGGTTGACGACAAGCCGGGCGCCGTCATAGGACACATCATCGACGGTCACATCGCGTTCTGCTGCCCACGTCTGCACAATTGTACGAGCTGTCGCTTCAGCCTCGGAGATCCGCTTCTGACTCTCATCTGACGAACGATCGTCGAAGTTGATCGCGGCGGCGGTTTCTTCCCCCAGCGCCTGACTAAGGCGAGCCTCGAGATCGAGCAGGTCGGGCGGAGCGACGGTCGACGAAATAGAAAGCGTTACGACTTCAGAGTCAATATCGAGTGCCGTTAAGTCATACACAGAACGGTCACCGCCGCTGCCCAACCACTCCTCAACGACATCGCTGATGACTGCGCGTTGGGCAGAGGTGCGTTCCTCGGCCTCAAGTGCCTGGTTTGTCTTTCCTTGGATCCACGTGACGCGCATATCTGCGGGCTCGCCGAGAATCTCTTCGACTTCGGTCTTTAGCGCTGACGATGAGGGCAGCTGGGTCGGGCCCGTGACCGTGACTCGCACGAGATTGCCTTCGACGCCGACATCGAACTCGTTGAACGTGCCCTCAAGCCACGTTTCGGTGGCCGAACGAATGTCATTTAGATCTGACGAGCGCTGGCCGCTCTCGAGGCTGCGGCTGCCAAGCAGCACGCCAAGAATCGCGACAACGACCAGTGCGGTGAGCCCGCCAGCAATAACACGCGGTGCCATGCTTGCCAAGCGTCGCCCAGGTACGAAGCCAGCAAGAATGAAGACAATCGTGCTCACGGTGACAATCGCTGCCAGGTTGGTGGCGTATAGCAACAACGCGCCGCGAGCGAGGGCACCCTCGCCAGCCCGCATTGTGATACCCACAACAGCCAGCGGAGGCACGAGCGCCACAGCAATGGCTACGCCCGGAAGCGAGCTTGAGACGTCGGGTCTGGCGGTCGCATACGAACCTGCGACACCGGCGGCGAGAGCTACGACTAAATCGCGTGCGTCGGGAGCTGTGCGAGAAAGTACCTCGCCCGTCAGCAGCTCGCCGGGGAGCCATCCAGCGATGACGTATGCAACCGCTATCGCACCAACGGTCGCTGCTGTGACAGTGATCACCGCCCGAAGTGCCGCATCTCCAAGAGCCATCGCAATGCTTGCGGCGATGCCGAGTACTGGTGTCATCAGAGGTGCGATCAACATGGCGCCGATGACTAACGCCGCCGAGTTGGCCGATAGGCCCATAATCGCAACCATGACCGACATGGCCATCATCAGTCCGAAGTGGATTTCCCACCCGGCGCCAGGCAAGACTAAGCACGCCTCCATCACACGCAGGCGATCCTCGGGATTCATTCCCCATCGGCGGCGCGCCGACGGTGTCGGCAATCCGACCCGTCGCTTCTTATTCGGAATCGGCGCAGCAGTCAATATCTCGGCGTCTGGTGCGTCAGTCATCGGCCAGGCATCGGGCGATCTCGCTTCGCGTCACGCCAGGCGATTCGATCTGAATCATGTGGCCGACTCGGGGGACAACTTGAACTCGGCTGTGGGGGATGGCCTCGATCAACGTCTTTGCTTGTCGAACCGGTGTCATCCGGTCGAGTTCTCCGAGTACAAACCTAGTCCGAACCTTGACGTTCGAGGCTGTGTCTACGGCTTGGGTGTAGTCGGCGCACATGCTGAGGTCGCTATGCAGCACGCCAGGTTGGGCCTGCGCAATCATTGCCTGCGTGCTTCCAACCATTGAGCTACCCGGCGATGGGTGGGGAGCAGTGCGCGTGTGGTGTGCGAACGCCCAACCGCTCATGAGCTGTGCCGCCAGCGGGTCGTTTGCGTGTGCGGCATCGATGAGTGCTGGATGTACCGGCATCGCTGCTGCAGTGCCAACGAGCGTGATCGACGCAAGCTCGGTCCGTTGGCTGCATTCCAGCGCAATGAATGAACCCATTGAGTGACCCACGACATGCACTGGCCGTGCAAGTGCCTCAACAACGGTGGCTGTCCAGTCGGCATAGGCCTCAATGGAGGAAAGCGGGTCCTCTGGGGAAGCGCCGTGACCGGGCAGATCGACCGCGAGCGCTGTGCAACCGTGATGCGCTAGCCAACGGGTTTGCAACGACCAGACGGTGCGATCCATTGCAGCACCGTGAACGAGAAGGACAATTGGGCCGGCGTCGCCCAGGTCACGTCCGCCCGTCGCGCCTGAGAGCTCTATCTGCTTGGAAAGTGTGAGCGTTGTCATGCGACCGCCTTCTGTGAACGACGCAGCGCTTGGGCCAGGTCCTCGATGATGTCATCGACATGTTCAAGGCCCACAGAAAGACGAACGAGTTCTTCGCCAATTCCCGCAGCATCGAGATCGGTGGCGCTCATCTGTCCATGCGTCGTGCTGCCCGGGTGGATGACGAGGGTTTTGGCGTCACCGATGTTCGCGAGGTGGGACGCTAGCTGAACCGATTCGATGAACGCCCGGCCGGCTTCGCGACCACCTTTGATCCCGAAGCTCAAGATCGCTCCAGCGCCGCGAGGCAAGATCTCTTTGGCCAAGTCATGGTCGGGATGGTCAGGAACGCTTGGGTGTTTAACCCACGTCACGGCCTCGTTGTCGAGCAGGAACTCAACGACCTTGTGCGTGTTCTCAACATGACGTTGCATACGCACCGCCAGCGTCTCGACGCCCTGCAACAGATGGAAGGCATTCGTGGGGCTCATGCATGCACCAAAGTCTCGTAGGCCTTCTGCGCGGGCCCGCGCAGAAAAGGCTACCGGACCAAACTCGTCGGCAAAGGCGAGACCGTGGTAGCCAACGTATGGTTCGGTCAACGAGGGGAACCGGTCGGTAGTCGTCCAGTCGAGTCGGCCGCCATCGACCAGTGCGCCCCCAATCGCAATGCCATGCCCACCAAGAAACTTGGTGACCGAGTGCATCACGATGTCGGCGCCGAGCTCGACTGGATTTACGAGGTACGGCGTGGTGAAGGTGCTGTCGACCATCAACGGCATGCCATGAGCATGTGCGACGTCTGCGACCGCAGGCACGTTCAGCACCTCAAGTCCGGGGTTGCCGGTCACTTCGGCGAGCAGCATTTTGGTGTCAGGTGTAATCGCTGCGGCAAAGCTCTCGGGATCACGCGGGTCAACGAATGTCGTTGTGATGCCGAAGCGCGGCAGCGTGACATTCAACATGTTATGGCTGCCGCCGTAGATGTTACGGCTAGCCACGATGTGTCCGCCGGAACCGGTCAGGGTTGAGATCGCCATGAAGAGCGCTGCTTGGCCGCTGGCGGTGCATACCGCACCGGCACCGTTTTCAAGCGCAGCGAGACGTTCCTCGAGCACTGCGACCGTTGGGTTCGAGATTCGACTGTAAATATGGCCCGGCTGCTCAAGATTGAACAGGGCGCCCGCCTCATCAACCGAATCAAACGAATATGACGTCGTTTGATAGATCGGAACGGCCCGCGCTCCAGTGGTGGGGTCGGCCGTCTGGCCTGCATGCAGGCTTAAGGTCTCAAGTCGATACAAGTCAGGACGCACGGGGTGATGATAGAGCTTTGGCGTTCGACCCCGTTACGTAGGTGGGCCTAGCGGTAGATGGGTTCGGCGCCTTCGGGGATGCGAGCGAGTTCGATCGTTGAGACGATCTGATCGACCAGCTCCGTGAGGGGCACCTCGGTAGTTTCGCCGTTGCGGCGTGATGTCACCTCGGCCATGCCACTCTTGACACCCTTGGGCCCAATCGTGATTCGCCAGGGAATGCCTATCAGTTCGGTGTCTGCAAATTTGACGCCAGCGCGGGCGTCTCGATCATCGAGGACAACATCGATGCCTCGCGAGCGCAGCTCGTTGTAAAGATTGTCTGCGGTCTCAACCGTTGCTTCGTCGCGCATGCTGACGATGATGATTGACGCTTCGAACGGGGCCACAGCAACAGGCCAAATGACCCCGTTGTCGTCGTGGCTCGTCTCGATAATCGCAGCCATCGCCCGACCTACGCCAATGCCGTAGCTGCCCATGATCGGCACGCGCTTTTCGCCATTCTCGTCGAGCACCGTGAGGCCCATAGCCTCGGCGTACTTGCGGCCGAGTTTGAAGATGTGGCCAGACTCGATGCAACGGACAACGTCGAGTGGCTTAGCGCACCCAATGCAGGGTTCACCCTTAACAACGGTCCGTAGGTCGAGCCACTCGTCGACCTTGACGTCACGCTCGATGGAAACTCCTCGGTAGTGCTTGTCGTCGATATTGGCGCCTGTTGTCATGTTGGAGCGACCAGCAAGGGCATGGTCGGCAACGATGCGTACGTTCGACACACCAACGGCACCGAGACTGCCGGGCATGGCGCCGAGCGCAGATTGTGCTTCGTCAGCGGAGGCAGGTCGCAGCGTGACGCTCGCGAGGCCGTCGGCAAGTTTTTGTTCGTTCAACCCGTGATCGCCGCGCACCAGGGCAAGGACGGTTTCGCCATCGGCGACCATGACCATGGTCTTAATCTGGCGATCTGCAGCAGCACCACCTTCGAACTCTTCGAGCGCGGCAATGGTGCGAACACCAGGCGTGTCAAACATCTCGGGAGCGTCGGGTCCTGGCTCATCACCGATCTCATTGAGCGCAGATGTGGCTCGCTCCACATTGGCTGCGTAGCCGCAGCCAACACACATGATGACGTCGTCTTCACCCGCATTGCTCGGAACCATGAACTCGTTTGAGCCCGAACCGCCCATTGCTCCCGACGAGGCCTCAACGGGCACCGCTGGAAGTGACAGGTGCTTGAAGATCTGGACATATGCGTCGCGATATGCGTTGAAGCTCACGTCAAGGCCAGCCTCGTCGATATCGAAGCTGTACGCATCTTTCATGTAGAACTCACGCACTCGAAGCAGGCCGCTCTTTGGTCGAGGTTCATCTCGAAACTTGAGTTGGATCTGATACCACTGCTGTGGCAAGTCTCGATATGAACTGACCTCGACGGCGTGCGTCGCAAACACTTCTTCGTGCGTCATGCCGAGCGCCAGGTCTGCTCCTTTGCGGTCTTGCAAGCGGAACATTTCGTCGCCCATTACTTCCCAGCGCCCTGACTGCTTCCAGAGACGAGCCGGGTGCATGGCGGGCAGGTGGAACTCTTGTGCACTCATTGCGTCCATGTGCAGACGAATGATGTCCGCGATTTTCTGGTGCACTCGCCAACCGAGCGGCAACATTGAATAGTGGCCCGAGTGGAGTTGGCGAGCAAACCCACCTCGCAATAGCAGCTTGTGGCTCGCCGCTTCGGCATCCGCGGGCGCATCTCGAAGAGTCGGAGCAAAGAGTTTTGACCAGCGCATGCAACCTCCCAGGCTGTGGGCCAGAGGCTACTGCCACGCTGACAGGCTCCGACCTCATTTTGGCGAACTCGCGCTTGTGCGGATCGATTCGGGATTATGCGCTGGCGCGAGACTTGCGCAGCAGTGGGTCAGCGACGGCGAGTGCCCTCTCGGTCAAACGGAATACTCGCCCAGCGACGCCGGGGGTGTCGCCATCGACCAGGTTGCCCATGACCTGCAGCGTGATGTTTGCAAGAGCGTCGGTGCCGACGGCCATGCGCAAACCGTTGCGCAGGATCCACGGATGTCCAATGAGGAAACTGAACCGGCGACCTGTGCTGAGAAACCCGTCGAATCGATCAGCGATGGCGGCGTCATACTTCGCAGGGGTGGTGGCGGGATCAGCGAGAAGAAGGTCCGCAGCGATGATGCCGCTTTCAAGGCCATAGTCGATGCCTTCACCGTTCATGGGGTTGACGAGTCCAGCAGCATCACCAATGGCAATCCAGCCGGTTCCATGGCGCTTCTGCGCACTCATGGGCAACCGCCACGCTCGTGGTCGTTCCAGGTATGGGCCGAGCGTCCAGCTGTCTTTGACGAGCCCGTGATACGACTCAAGCAGCCGGTTCAAGTTCAGCTTTTTGAAGCCCTTCATGGTGCTCAACGCACCAACCCCAATGTTGACGGTCCCATCACCAGCGGGAAACATCCAGCCGTACCCCGGAACGGGCGTGCCTTCGTCGTCGGTAAGGGTCAAGCATGCTTCGAGCATGTCATCCGCGTGTCGAGGTGACTCGGCATAGGTTCGTATAGCAATGCCATATGGTTCCTCGCGGATGCGATCAGCTCCAACGAGTCGCGCTGCGGCACCCGGCGCGCCGGTCGCAAGGATCGTGAGGGGCGCACGCCATTGCCGCCCATCGGCCTCGACGCCTATGACTGTGCCGTTTTCGAGCTGGGGGAGGGCTTCGGTTTGCCAGAGTATTTCGGCGCCAGCCTCGGCTGCACCATCGATGAGAGCGGCGTCGAGTCGTCGACGGGGCCACACCGCTCCGTGATCAGGAAAGCGAGTACCCGATGGCCAGTCCAGCTCGCGTTCGGTGCTGTTAGCAATCATGCGCAGGCCTTCAATGCGGTGCGCGTCGTCGTAGTTGATATCGAGCGCATTGAGCGCAGCAATCGCACGCGGGGTTAGGCCATCGCCGCAAACCTTGTCGCGGCCATACGGGGCCTTGTCAAAGACGACGACCTTGGCGCCGCCACGCGCCGCCTGCATTGCAGCCGCGGCTCCTGCTGGGCCAGCACCGATAATGATGAGATCTACCTCGTGCACCACTCCATCGTGCCTGGTTTCCGCCCAACTCGTATGGTTAAACGACGTGCTTGTCGACACACCTGTCGGTGCGCACACAGGTGTGGTGTTGAATCGCAGCCAGTTTGGGGCATTCGGCTCGACGCCCTTCACCGCGCCGGCATAGAAGGCATTGCTCGCTCAATCTTGAATGGATGACCACAATTCGACGTGATCAGCATCGAGCACGCTGAACCGTGCGGGACCCCCAGCCTCGCTCGGCCAACTCGCCATAGAGAATTGGCCGACGACGTTGGCGATGACCCGGGCTCCAAGCTTGGTGTCAATGACAAACCAATGAGCGCCTAGCGGAGCGTTATCGAGCAGGTAGCTATGCGTCGGGTCGATCTCGACGCCGCCGTCGCTTACCGGCCCTCTACCCCCAGTGTTGGGACCAATGCCGGGGTTCTCGACCTGTTGGCAGATGCCGTGGAGCGATTGTTGGGTCAATGATGCAGTTCCCAGGCAACTACCGAAGTTCACTGGACCTTCGCCTATTGCACGGTAGCGAAAGAGATCGACAGGATCCGTACCGGACAGAGCGCTCCCGACATAGATCAGGCTGCCCGGCAGGTAGCGCTCGCGGCCTCTCAACGTTGCGTAGCGACCAGCCGCGACCTGACCGGCCTGCATCTTCACCTCGATACTGGTTGCATAATCTGCGGCTGGGGCACCGAAGGTGAAGCCAGCCGTGACACATGTTTCGTTAGTTCCATCGCCGTTGACGTCGGCGGGGACCGGGTGCGAGGACGGACAGGACTCCTCGTCGACCGGCGTGGGCGGCGTCGGCCGGATGAACGCAGGGTTAGCTGGGTCGCGATAGCAGGTATCGATCTCGCCATCGTCGTCGCTGTCTGCCCCAACCGGGAAACCACGGGGACAGAGGTCGAAGCTGGGTCGAGGCGCTTCAGGTGGCGGGTCGTTGTCGAGACCGGCGTCAAGTTCTTGAACTGCCGCAAAGCCTTCGTGAATGCGGGCCCATAGGTCGGCGGGATAGGAGCCGCCGGTCACGTTACGTCCGTCGACGTCGAGCATAGAAGCGCCATCTGAACGCGCCAGCCAAACAACGGTGCTGCGTCCGCTGGCGCTTCCAACGAACCACGCGGCGAGAAAGTTGATGTCGGTACCGCTAAAACCTCCGGCAACGGCGTTCTCGAGTTCTGCTCGGGTACCAGTGCCTCGCTCCACATTCGACTGCAACAGCCCCACAACGGCCTCTGCGGTTTCTACCGAAACGACTCGTGTTGGTCCCGGGCGCTCGAATACCACGACCCCGTCGGCGGACTTGACCTGGGAAACGAAACCGATCGCCGGGCGTTCGCCACCGTTTGACACCGCAGCGATCGCGGCGACATGTTCGATCGCTGTGACAGGCGGCGCGTGCACGATCATTCCATCGAGGTCTGCGCCCATCATCGACTGCATCAGTTCACTGATGGCTCCGGACCCTGCGAGCGTCTCGAGCCTGGCCTCGGCGCATCGGCTCGCCCGTAGCGCCTGTTGGCTCACCAAGCTCACGCCACCCGAAGATTCGCCGAAGTTGTCAATCATCACTGAGCCATCGTCAGTCTGAATTTCGCACGGCCCAGCGCCATCGATCATCGATTGTGGCGTGAATCCGAGTTCGAACGCTGCGGCGTAGGTCACGATTCGAGCTGACCCGGCCGGCTGGGCCACTTCCAGGCTCCGACCACTGCGAGAAACAGCGCTAACAATTCCACCGGTTCGGTGATCGACACTTACCGCCACTGCGTCCAATTCGTCGGGCACCATCTCGATAGCCGTCAACGCCCGCCTTTGAGCGTCAAGGTCAAGGGCCACCTGGACCACCAAACCTGCATCGGCGAGTGCCTGTCGACGCTCGGATACGTGCTCACCGAGAACAGGAAGCGCCAAGAGTTCAGCCTCGATGCGGACGACGACCTCGGGGCCCACTCCAACGGGCAGAGCATCCTGGGGTACCACTGTGCCGAGCTTGAACAGAGCCACGCCGTGGACATCAACCACCGTCGTCGGTCCAAGCCCTCGTGCAGTGGCAACCGCTACTTGCGCCGCGGTATCTTCGATCAGCTGGGCCGCGGCTGAAGGCGCTGGCACCCGCTCCGTGGGCTGCGTGGCGACGGGAGGGCCGGTCTCAACCCGGTCAACGGCGCGGTTGCCAACGACCGTGACTCCAAAGATCAGTGCGCCTGCCGCGGCTACAGCTAGTACAGCCCCGAATTGCCATCGCCGTATACCCGACTCTGACGCGATGCCGTCAATATTCGCGTTGTCGTGTCGCAGCTCGTCAGAGGCTGGGCGCCGCTCATCGAGTTCTGCGGCCCGATTCTTAAGCGCGTCGCGAAGTTGCTGCTCGTAGGTCACGGCGTATCTCCAAGGGTCTCGGCCAATCGGGCTCTTGCCTTATGCAGGCTTGTCGTCACCGCGGTCACCGTTGTCTCCAACATCTCAGCGATGTCGGCTGTCGAGTAACCATCGTGATAGTGCAACACAATGGCGGCGCGCTGCTGCGGGGCGAGTTCGGCGACTGCTTGCCAAATGACTATGTTGCTAGCGGTCGGCGGCTCGCCCGCTGGCGTCTCCACCAGCCTTTCGACAGCGCGTTCTTCGCGGGTTGCGCTGCGCCTCCGGTTCAACGCCAAATTGATGGCGACCCGCCTAGTCCACGCCCCGGGATTGTCCAGGTTCTGCACCCGATCCCAATCCTGATGGACGCGGGTAAAGGCTTCCTGTGCGACCTCTTCGCCCTCGGCCCAACTACCAGCAATCGAACCAGCAACCAGCGCCACCGGCGCGTATGTTTCTCGAAAGAAATCGCCGAACTTCGTCACCGCAGCGATAGCTCGATCAGATATTTCTGGGGGTCGCACACCCTATACACACCGCAGAACCTCCAATTGTCACCTAGGCACGCAGCCAAAGTTTGCGGATACATCGCCCGTATACGTGGCTAGCATGCCCGATCAGTTCGGCGAGCAGCTAGCGGGGGCATCTGTTCGATACTGAATCCACTGCACGGTTGAGACGGGTGCCACCCGTGATGAGTGCGTACCGGTATGGCCAACGTCGCATACTTTCCATGGTCTTGAGGCGCCAGGCGAACGAGTTGGCAGCGACCTGGCAGTATGGTTCGCTCGTGGTTACTCGTTCCTCTGTTGATGTGTGTGTTGTTGGCAGCGCAAACCTGGACATCGTGGTGTCGGTTCCGCATCACCCCGTCGCAGGCGAGACGGTTCTTGGCGGTGACCACATGCGGATTCCGGGCGGCAAGGGAGCGAATCAGGCGGTCGCTGCGGCTCGTTTGGGTCGTTCGGTGGCGTTCGTCGGCAGCGTCGGTGACGATGCGGCCGGGCAGGAGTTACGAGATGCACTAGTCGGCGACGGCATCGACGTTTCTTTCCTCACAACGGAACTCGGATCGCCTTCAGGCATTGCGCTGATCTCGGTTGGGCCGGACGGTGACAACTCGATCGTGGTGAGTCCGGGTGCAAACGCGCTCGTAAGCGAAGACGACGTTGAGCGGGCTGCGATCGCGCTCGAAGTCGCCAAGGTCACATTGCTGCAGCTCGAGATTCCGATTGAAGCCGTCACTGACGCTGCAGAAGCAGCCGGTGGTCTTGTGGTACTTAACCCGGCACCAGCCCAAGCGCTCACATCTCGGTTGCTCGAGTCGGTTGATGTTCTGGTGCCAAACGAAACCGAGTTGGCGTTGCTGAGTGGCAACCCAGTCGCCAGCACCTTCGACGAGATTGTCGACCAGGCGCGGTTGCTACCGGCAGCGCGCACCGTCGTCACGCTGGGCGCTCAGGGAGCGCTGCTCGTCGACGAGACATCGATGTTCCATCAACCTGCACCAACGGTCGACGCAATTGACACCACGGCTGCAGGCGATGCCTTTTGCGGAGCGCTTGCCGATGTGCTTGCCGAGGACGGTTCGCTCAATGACGCCGTTGCCTGGGGTGTAATGGTCGGGGCTGCGACCACGCTGCGATCCGGCGCACAAAGTTCGCTGCCGACTGCTGGCGAAGTAGCCGACCTGTTGCGCCTGCCGTGAGTCGCTCAAAGATCCTTCTCGACTGTGATCCTGGCGTCGACGACATGTTCGCCATCTTCACTGCACTGAGATATGCCGAGCTGGTCGCTGTCACGTCCGTGGCTGGCAACGTTGGAATCGAACATACGACCAGGAACGCACTCGCCATTTTGCAGATGGCAGGCGCGACCGTGCCCGTCCATCGTGGCGCAGCGTTTGCACTGGCGGAGGGATCGGCCCAAGACGCGTCGCATGTGCATGGCGAGTCCGGTCTCGGCGGAGTGACGCTGCCCGAGCCCACGACCGACATCGCAAGTGGCGATGCCATCGATCCGCTGTTCGACTACACCGCAACCGGTGATGTCACGGTCGTCGCCGTGGGGCCCCTAACCAATATCGCCAACGCGATTCAGCGTGACCCTTCGTGGGTGAAGCGGGTGCCGCGTTTGGTGATCATGGGCGGGTCGACGGCCACAGGCAACGTCACGCCTTATGCGGAGTTCAACATCTGGGCAGACCCCGAGGCGGCAGCCGTCGTGTTCGATAGCGGCGTTGCATTAACGATGGTTGGGTTGAATCTGACAAGACAGGTCACGATGGGTGCGACCGAGATAGCAACCATGCGCGATTCCGGCACTGCAACGGGTCTGGTCGCCGCTGATGCGTTAGCGTTCTATGCGGACTTCAGCAGACGGGAGTACGGCATTGCGGAGTCAGCGATGCACGATCCTTGCGCGGTGCTTGAGGTCACGAGTCCCGACCTGTTTGAGCGCGGCGAGATGAGCGTCAACGTTGAGACCACTGGCACGCACACGCGCGGCATGACCGTGTGCGATCAGCGACAGAACGCAGATGAGCCCGATACCGACGTGCTGGTCGGGCTAACCGGGGCAGATCCGGTTGCTCAAATTGTTGCCGCAGCGATTGCGCCACTTGTGTTGTGAGGTTCTTGGAACCGGATCGGCTGCGCTAACGACCTGTTAGACATGAATCAGAGAGTTGTAACGTTCGTCGCCGCACTGCTCGCCGGGCTCCTTGTGCTCAGCGCATGTGGTGGCGAAGCAGGTTCGATCGATGTTCAAGATGCAACGTACCGCACGGTTCGTGACGACCTCGGTGCCGGGTATTTGACGATCACAAACTCAACAGATGACGACGTCACGTTGACGTCGGTTTCTGCTGATGGTGTGGGTCGAATCGAACTCCACGAGTCGCTGATGGCAGACGACGGAACGATGGCGATGGAGTCACGCCCCGAGGGCTTTGTGGTTGCTGCAGGCGAGTCGATCTCGCTCGAACCAGGGGGCAAACATCTCATGCTCTTCGATCCCAAGGCCGGTGGCGAAGAACTCGATCTGACCCTGTCCTTTGGCGACGAAGAGATCGTTGTAGCGGCGGCATTTGATGAGGCGGGCTCAGCGAGCTCGATGGATGACATGGATCACAGCGATGATGACGCGATGGATGACATGGATCACAGCGATGATGACGCGATGGATGACATGGATCACAGCGATGATGACGCGATGGATGACATGGAGTCTGACCAATAGCGCCTACGCCTAGTCTCAGCGGTTAATCAGTCTGCGAGTTGTACAGCGCACCGGTTCGTCCGCGAGACTTGCCATATGAAATTTGGAATTGGCTTTGCCAATACCGGACCCTTTGTCGAGCCAGCCGCAGCGGCGGAACTAGGGCGGGCCGCTGAGGCGGCTGGTCTCGATTCGTTGTGGACCGTCGAGCACGTGATCGTGCCAAAGGAGTACGAAAGCACGTACCCGTACTCGGCGAACGGGAAAATGCCCGGGAGCCACGAGGCGCCCATTCCCGACCCTCTCATCTGGCTGACATGGGTCGGCGCTGCGACCACCACGTTGAAACTGGCGACAGGCATCGTGATCCTGCCGCAGCGAAACCCTGCGGTTCTTGCCAAAGAAGTCGCCACACTCGACCAGCTGACCGGCGGCCGCATGGTGCTTGGTATCGGCGTTGGTTGGCTCGAAGAAGAGTTCGACGCCCTTGGTGTGCCATTTGCGCAACGTGGTGCGCGTTCTGACGAGTACACGCATGCCCTTCGTGCGCTTTGGGCGAGCGACGACGCCGACTTTGCCGGAGAATTTGTGAACTTCAACGGCATCTCCATGAACCCGAAGCCTCACGGCGGTACGGTGCCGATCCACATTGGTGGTCATAGCAAGCGTGCAGCGCGTCGCGCCGGTGAACTCGGCGATGGCTTCTTTCCGGGCAAGGGCAACCTGCCCGAGCTGATCGATGTCGTGCAACAGAGCGCAGCGGGCGCAAACAGAGACGCGTCGGCGATCGAGATCACTGCGTCGCACCCTGGACTCTTTGGTTCAGACGCTGCGGCAGCGATCGAGGAAGCCGAGAGTTGGGGTGTACATCGTTTGATCATTCCCGCGTTCTTATTCGCAAAGGACCCGACGAATATCGGCGATGCCCTCGCAATGTTTATGGCGAACGCCACGGGAGCGTGAGCTACTTCAGCAAGAAGACACTTACGTTCTTGCGCGGCCTGAACAAGAACAACTCAAAGGCCTGGTTCGATGAGCGCCGCTCGGAGTATCAGGAACATCTACGCGAGCCGTACTTGGCATTGGCCGAAGATCTCTGTGAGGCGGTGGCACTGGCTGAGCCCGAGTATGAACTCGACCCGAAACGGGCGATCTATCGCATCAATCGTGACGTTCGCTTTTCGAACGACAAGACACCGTATAAGACAAACCTTGGCATCACCATTGGGCGACATGAGAAGCACGACCCGGCCTGGCCGGTCTACACAACTCGCCTAGGCCTTGATGGATTGGCAATCGGTGGTGGTCTCTATCGGCCAGAGGCGCCACTTCGAGATTCGGTTCGACGGTGGCTGGCAGCGAACCCGAAAGCAGTTGCGTCGGTTACGAAGAACAAGGACTTCGCAGCGCACTACGAAATTGTGGGGGAGCGAAACAAACGTCTTCCTACCGAGCTGGCAGAACTTGCGGCACAGCAACCGTTGGTATTCAACAAGCAGTGGATCTTCTGGGCTGATTGGTCCGATATCAACCTGTTGCTCGATCCCGATCTCGACCAGTTTATTGTTGAACGGTGGCATGCCGGACGTGCACTCAACGACGTTTTGAAGAAGGCCATCACGTCGCACGCGTGAGGAGATCGCGATGGGTTGCCATGAACCTCGCTAATCTTGGCTCATGGGTTTTCTCGACAAACTGGGCTCGTTTCTCAAGCGCGAAGCCAAAGACATCGGTGCGGCAGCCGATGGGGCAAAGGACAAGTTCGACCAAGAGCTGACCAAACGCGAGGTAGAGCTCGCTATGACCCCGAGCGAGAAAATTGCGGCATTGCAAGAAAAGGCATCGCTGGGCGACGACAAACTCGATCGTATCGCTGACAAGGCGCTTGGCCGAGAGGCTATGGCAGAGGCGGTCGCCGAGGTCGGTGAGATTAGCGACGACACCGACCTTCCCAACGTGACCCACATCGTGCTTCCAGAAGAAGCCGATGCGAGCAGCGCCGAAGACGAGGATGCGCAAGAAGAGGATGCCCATCAGGAGCGTGCCGAAGATGATGCGGCATCGTCAACTGACAGCCCGTCTGATGATGGCGCTCCGGGCTCAAATACTGCTGCTCCAGACAAGAACGCGCCGGCAGCGAGTTCCGACACGCCGTCAGGTGCGGTGGCGGCGGCTGATGCTGCCGAGGCCGCTGCGGCATCGGTGTCGTCAGGCGGTGGTACCGACTACGCCAAAACACCTGCACAGATCAAGTACGAACAGGCTCGCGCCGCAGCCGACGATCTACTCAAAGAACTGCGCGGCGAACTCAAGGACGACGGCGAGATCTAGCTGTGCTGCTCGCCGCTATCAACCGGCAGCGATGTCAGCCAGTAGGCAGCAATGCCGAACGCGACGCCAACGTTCAGCGTTGACTTGCTGCCATGCATATCGAGATGGATGTGGCGATCTGCCAGCTCCAGAATGGCCGGGTCAACACCAGCGGTTTCATTGCCGACCACAAGTGCAAGCCGGGCAGGACGTGTCACGATGTCTTGCAACTGAGTTGAGCGATGCGTGTGGTCCATAGCCCAGACCTGATAGCCGTCGTTGCCCAATCCTTCAATGACTGGCAGGACGTCAAGCGCTGACTCACTCGGCACAACGTGTTGGGCTCCAAGGGCAGTCTTGACGACTTTGGGATTGTCAACCGGAGCTGTTAGACCACCGAGCACGACGCTGGAGAAGGCGGCGCCATCTGCTGACCGAAGCATGGTGCCCACGTTCTGTGCGCTACGGATGTTGTCGAGAACGCCGACGAGCTCGCCGTCTGGTCGTTGCACGGCTGAGCGCGACGGTGGTTTGGTGAACTGGCAGACCTGAACGACCAGCGCCTCACACAGGGGGCAATTGTTGCGACGGGGATCGTCGGCAGGAGACGGATAGCGCATACCACAGCTGCTGCCTTGGCATTGCAGGACGACGTGATCGCCCTGTGCGGTCACGTCAACCAACCAGCGTCATCGAGCGCGTTGATCAGGTCAAAGCTGGCGTGCCTCGTATAGATCGACGTCGTGCGAGGATCGCGATGACCCATCAGCTGCTGCAACGTCGCGGGCGGAACGCCTCGCATCGCGAGCTGCAGACCAAAATGATGGCGTAGCCCATGCACGAGTGCGTCGTCAGGTAGGTGGGCTGCGGCGGCATGGGCAAGTCTTTTGACCAAGTGGTACAGGGCGTCGGTACTGAAATCTCTTCCGTCGTTTCGAACAAATAGAGCATCTCGTTGTGATGCGGGAAGCCCGCGTTCGTCGCGTTCAGCCAAGTACTTCTCAACTCGTTCGATTGTGTGCTTTGCGAGCGGCACTTCGCGAGCTCGACCGGACTTGGTGCCGCGCTGAATATGCAGAACGGGTCGGTCAGCGCCACCGATATCGCCGATTCGCAGCGCAACGCATTCGCCGTTACGAGCGCCGGTCGCAGACAACAGATCAATCACCGCTTGATCACGAAGCGGCCACGCCGATCGAGCATTCTTTGGCGGCTTACCAGCAGAGTCGATCATGGCTTCGACGTCGTCGGGCGTAAAGGCCCGCACGGCCTGCTCGGTCCGGCCGCGCACCTGCAATACCTCGTCGTCAAACGGGTTGGTGTCGATCAGTCCCTTGGTCGCCAGCCATCGGCAGAACCCCCGAATCGACGACAACTGACGTTGCAGGGTCGAAGGGCTATAAGACCTCTTCAGTAGATCAAGTGCACGAAGCAGTGAATCCGACGAGAGGTCACGAGTCGTCAAACTCGCAAGATCGTCTTCCAAGCTGAGAAGAGCGTCTTCGTCAACGAGGTCGCCTCGCGAAGTCTTGAGGGCCCGGCCCCAGCGAGCTAGGTCGGTGCGGCGCGCCTTGTCACTGTTGCCGCTGGTGGAGGCAGCGGTAACAGACTTTGCGTGGCACCAATCGAGGGCGACCTCAGCGAGTGGGGGAGCGGGCACACCAGTAACGGTAGACGCCCGAGTACCTTTACCGAGGTGATCGACCTTCGTTCAGACACCGTGTCCGTGCCAACCGACGAAATGCGAGTCGCGATTGCGTCGGCGGTAGTGGGCGACGACGTCTTCGGTGATGATCCAACCGTTAATGCGCTCGAGGCGAATGCCGCCGAGCTACTTGGCAAAGAGGCAGCGTTGTTCGTGGCCAGCGGCACGCAAAGCAACCTGTGCGCAATCTTGGCGCACTGCGGTCGCGGCGACGAGTACATCGCAGGGGAGAACGCTCACAACTACCGATACGAAGGCGGAGGAGCCGCCGTGTTGGGCAGTGTGCAACCACAAACGGTTCGTGTGCTCTCCGACGGATCCCTTGATCTGGATCACGTGCGTTCGGTTGTAAAGCCAGACGACCCGCACTTTGCACGCACCACATTGCTCTGCCTTGAGAACACCCACGATGGCAAAGCGCAGACCGTCGAACAGATGCGTCAGGCAGCGACCGTTGGTCGTTCGCTGGGTTTGGCGATGCACCTCGACGGCGCTCGTCTGTGGAACGCAGCAGCAGCAACCGGCAGTAGTCCAGCCGAGTTCGCTGAACCGTTCGATACGGTGTCGGTGTGCCTTTCGAAGGGGCTGGGCGCCCCGGTGGGATCGGTGCTGGTCGGCTCATCTGATCTGATTGCTGAAGCGCACAAGTGGCGCAAGATGGTTGGCGGCGCGATGCGCCAAGCGGGGATCCTGGCCGCAGCGGGACAGTATGCACTGGACAACAACCGAGAGCGATTGGTCGACGACCATCGGAACGCCGCAGCGTTGGCTGACGGTCTCGGCGAGCTCGACGGCGTATCGATCAACGCGCAGAACACAAACATGGTGTTCGCTCAGTTCGCGATCGATGATGATCGCCGTTTCGTTCACGAGCTAGCCGATCGCGACGTCCACGTGGTCATGACTGGCGGAGCATCTCGATTGGTAACCCATATCAATATCAGCCACGACGATGTCGCAACCACCGTGCAAGCAGTCGCCGCAGCATTGAGCTAGGCGTCACTCAACGCAGATGCATCGTGGAGTTGGGGTCTTCAAGGATTGCGCTAGGGGCTAGGTCGGCCACGTTGTCTGAAAGCTAGAGCCGCTGAGCGACACGGGGTCTATAAAGAACGGCTCGGTCTCAGTTCAGGTGCGCGTCGGGCGTTATTCGCGGTGTCGCACGGTTCGCACATGTACCTGTGGTGGCGCTGGCAGGCCTGCGGCGGTTGCGGCCTTCTCAAGCACTCTGGCCCACATGTCGGTCTGAACCCACCGACCAATGGGCAGCGCGTCGTGGAGCAGCCAGAATCCGGGATCGCCGGCCCTGGCAGTCGATTCGATTCGCAAAACTCGACGCTGCGCGTTCTCAACGGCACAGAAGTCGATGTAGCCAGCCTCCATATGGCCGTCTAGAGTCACCAGCCGGATTCGACTATCGCTTACCTCAGCTACCTCGACGGGGCCGTTCCACGGTCCAGCAAGTTCTATCGTGAAGCGGTCACCGGTCTCAAGCTCGGCGGTACCAAACGCCGCATAACTGGTAGGCGAGAACCGGTCCGGGTGTTGTCTGAACTCTTCCAGGACCTGTCGGGGTGTTCGGGGGGCGGCGTGCAAGTCGATGTCGTAACGTCGAGTGAGAGCATCGCCAACTCCATCACCGATAGTCTGGGCGTCCGGAGCGGGGTTGAGGGCCGGGGCTGGTTCGTACGCCGCTGTTATCTTGTCCTCATCCCACCATCGGCGGTTGACCAATCGATGCACTAGTGCAAGAACCGGGACAACCGAGTTCAGTGGCGGGCGGCGCAGCAACGCCGGTAGTCGCTTCAAGTTCATTGCTTTGATCCTCTTACCACGAGCGCCCGGCTGTCCAACTACACAACATTTGCTTTCGATGCCTTCATCGTTGTGTCCTAGATTAGATTGACGGCCATGGCCCATCGGTTCACACGCACGGTCAACCTTGAGACGACGCTCAAAAAGGCGTTCGCACTAGCTCTGGACGTAGATTTTCACCGAGAGTCGTTCGCCGAGACTGGTGAGCAGATCATTGGCGGTATCGCCGCTGGCTCCATGAAGCTTGGCGACACCGTGACGTGGCGGGCTCGCCACTTCGGTATCTGGTGGAAGATGACCTCCGTGATCTCGCAGTACCGAGAGCCTGAGTTCTTTGTCGACGAACAGCAAGCCGGCCCGTTCAAGCACTTTCGACACGAACACCATTTCAAGGCTCTGGCTCCAGGCCGTACCGAAATGAGCGATGTCGTAGAGTTCGCTGCGCCACTCGGGCTACTTGGAGTTGCCGCAGAGCGGCTCTTGCTTCGTCGACACCTAGAAGCGCTAATCGATTTGCGTAACCACCAACTAAAGGACGCACTCGAACGAACCAACTAGCCAGCAGCGAGCACGGCCTCTATCGACCGAAGCTCAGCGAACGAGTCCGGACACTCGCCCGTCAACATCGATTCGTCGGGTTCCAGGCTGGTAGCCCTCGCCGTCACGCCCGGTAGCGGTGACGAAACGTCGGGTCGTGATAGCGCATACGATCCAGCGCCCGCGGCTGCAACAGCGATGATCAGCTCCACGAGCGTTGGGGTTGAGCGTGTCGCAGTCTGGGTCTTCGTCTCGATATCGACGGCGGTCAGCAGAATCTCGGAAAGCAGTAGCTTGCGCCGACCGCAATGGCAATGCATGCTGCGACCAAGCCGGTCGCTCTGGAGAGCATGGTCTGCCATTCCCATAGTCAGGTTATTCGCAATGCCCATCACCGGCGTTATGAGTGGAGCGCCGAGCACGGTGCCGATGACCATTGCTGTGAAGTCGGCTGATCACGTGGCACGCCGTCCCGACTCCATTCGCAGTACCGAACGAAGAACCACGGTTCGCTGACGTCCTCGAGTGCATGCGAGCACCGGCACAGGTAGAGCGCTTCGCACCTCGATTGGGGCGACTGATAGGCCCGCATGAGTGAGCGAACGACCGAAGCAGCGTTGCGAGAACAAATGTCAAGTGTTGGTTCGATGTCGATCGCGGCGAATGTCTCGCCACATTGGCCAAGTGAGCGTGACTCGCGGGTGGTTGAATCCCCACCGGCTCAGTGCTTGCTGCGAAACCAGCTGGCGCGGCCGATGTCAAGGCCTTGCGAGTTGCAGAATAGTTCGGCGCCTCATCCCAGCTTGGGGGACGCGGCTCGTAGGGATTAGACCTTCCGTTGGCGCTGTAGCTCGGTGTTGAGGTCAAAGTCGACCACGTCTGCGATTTAAGCGAAGTGGCTGAGGTTGGCGCTTCGGCAGTTGGTGGCTTCGCACAGGTTGATCGCTGCGGCTTTGAATCCGACTCGTTTCGTGAGAGTCCGCAAGCGCGTTAACGGCGGTTCGTGTCGCACAGCACGCACCCTGCCTCGGGGGTCGCTGATTTCCCCGAGACAAGCTTTGCCGTGATGTCATTCAGCCAATCGAGGTAGCGTTCTCCAAATGAAGGGCATCATTCTCGCAGGCGGCACAGGTTCTCGGCTCCACCCGATCACTATCGGCACCTCCAAGCAGCTACTGCCGGTATACGACAAGCCAATGATCTACTACCCGCTGTCGGTGCACTTTTTGGCCGGCATTCGCGAGGTGTTGATAATCACGACACCACATGACCGAGCGGCATTTCAACGTTTGCTTGGCGACGGGTCCCAGTGGGGCATGAGTATTGAGTACGCAGTTCAATCGTCGCCGGACGGCCTGGCGCAGGCCTTTCTGATCGGCTCGGACTTTCTTGACGGAGCGGGCGCATCGCTGGTTCTGGGAGACAACCTGTTCCACGGATCGGGACTCTCGCGACTGGTGACCGACGCCGCAGCCAAGCAGCGTGGAGCAACCGTGTTTGGCTATCACGTTCGGGACCCTGAGCGGTACGGGATCGTCGAACTCGCCGAAGACGGCCGTGCCCTCTCGATCGAGGAGAAACCCCAATCGCCCCGCAGTAACTGGGCTGTGACCGGGCTGTACTTCTTTGATGATCGTGTCGTTGAAGCGGCAGAACAGGTCGTCCCATCTGCCCGTGGAGAGCTCGAGATAGCCTCGGTAATCGACTGGTATCTCAAGCGAGATGAAATTGAGGTAGTACAACTGAATCGCGGTTTTGCGTGGCTCGATACCGGAACGTTCGACTCGCTTGTTGAAGCCTCAGAGTTTGTTCGTGTCCTTCAACATCGACAAAACAATCAGATTGCATGCCTCGAAGAGATCGCATGGGAAAACGGTTGGATTGACGATCGCCAACTCGCCATCGCTGGTGCGAGCATGGCCAAGAACGAGTATGGCCAGTACCTGATCAAGCTGCTCGAGGGGAGTGTCGCATGAAGGTCCTAATAACTGGCGGCCGCGGCTTCATTGGTTCAGCCGTCATCCGTCACGTGATTGGAGTCACCGAACACCACGTCGTGAACTTCGACAGGCTGACCTATGCCTCGACCGCTGGATCCGTGTCTTCCGTTGAAGCAAGCGACCGGTACGTGTTCGTGCAGGGCGATGTCTGCGATCCCGACGTTCTGGCTCAAACATTCGCCGAACACCAACCAGACGCGGTCATGCATCTTGCTGCCGAGTCCCATGTCGACCGATCAATCGACGGTCCTGCCGACTTCGTCTACACAAACCTTGTGGGCACGTTCCGCCTGCTCGAAGCTGCCCGCGCTGCAGGCGTGAGCCGATTCCACCACGTCAGCACCGACGAGGTGTTTGGGTCACTACGACTCGACGATCCCGCCTTTACCGAGTCGACCCCCTATGACCCGCGCTCTCCGTACGCAGCAAGCAAGGCAGGCTCGGATCATCTGGTGCGGGCGTGGGGCGAGACCTATGGACTACCCACGTTGGTCACGAACTGCTCGAACAACTACGGCCCGTTTCACTTTCCCGAGAAGCTGATCCCGCTCGTAACAATCCGGGCGCTCGCCGGCAAACCCCTGCCGGTGTACGGCAAGGGCGACAACATTCGTGACTGGCTCCATGTCAGTGACCACGCAGCGGCATTGGTCGCCGTACTCGAGCGTGGCCGCCCCGGCGAGACGTACAACATCGGCGGCAACGAAGAACGAACCAACCTGCAAGTCGTCAAGTCTCTGTGTGACTTGGTCGACGAACTCGCCGACCCGTTGTCGAGTGCCGAATCACGACAAAGTCTCATCACGTTCGTTGACGATCGACCTGGCCACGACCTGCGCTATGCCATCGACCAAAGCAAAATTACCAATGAACTGGGGTGGCAGCCAGCGTTTTCGTTCGATGAGGGTCTGAGGCAGACCGTGCAGTGGTACCTCGACAACCGTGCATGGTGGCAACCTCTCGTTGAAGCAAAAGCGACGACCCGACGCGGCCTCGCTTCAGCAGGTGTCCGATGATCGTTGAGCAAACCGCGCTTGCGGGAGTTGTAGAACTCCGGCCAAGCCGACATGACGATCAACGCGGCTGGTTCAGCGAAACCTGGAACCAGCGAACGCTTCAAGACGCAGGAATCGCAATCGACTGGGTGCAAGACAATGAGGCGTTTTCAAGCACTGCGGGCACACTGCGCGGGCTGCACTATCAGATGGATCCTCATGCTCAGGATAAGCTCGTGCGGGCCTCGAGGGGTCGAATTCTCGACGTCGCTGTTGACCTGCGTCGTGATTCAACGACCTATGGCCAGCATGTTGCTGTTGAACTGAGTGCCGACGTCGGGAACCAGCTGTTAGTGCCCAAGGGGTTCGCTCATGGCTACTGCACCCTGGAGCCCGAGACGGTGATTACGTACAAGGTGAGCGCCTTCTATTCGCCCAGTTCTGATCGCGGCGTCCGTTGGGATGATCCGGACCTTGCAATCGATTGGCGATTCGAGCCGATCGAACTTCTTCTGTCGGAGAAGGACGCCCATGCGCCCAGACTCAGCGACCTCGCAGCGCCACCGTTCTCGACCTAGCTAAAGATACGCCGGCACGACTTCGACAAGTGCTTCTTCAAAGCTGCAAAGTTCTGAATACCCGAGGTCGGTGTAACGGCTGTTAGCGAGCGTCGAGTTGGCTGGTCGCGGTGCCGGACGTGCTGGTTCAAGATCTGCAGTTGCGGTTGCTTTCACCCGAGCAGGGTCGAGCCCAGCGATCCGAAAGACTGTTTGGGCGAAGCCGTGCCACGTCGTGGCCGTGTCATTGGTGACATGGAATAGTCCGGGATTGCGGTCTCGAGCAACGTTGCGGAGTGCGACCGCGAGGTGGGCTGTAAACGTGGGGTTGCCGCGTTGATCCGACACGAAGTGCAAGACCTCATGTGATTGTGCGAGCCGCAGGATGGTTGCAACCATGTTCCCGCCGTGCTGGCTGAATAACCAGGCCGTCCGAACAACTGACGCGTCGATCGCAAGCGCTGCCTGTTCACCTGAGAGTTTTGACGCCCCGTAGACGCTCTGTGGATTGGGTGCATCGTCAACTTCGTATGGACTGTCCTTGGTTCCATCGAACACATAGTCCGTTGACACCTGAACTAGGTGGGCGCCGACATCACTAGCGGCCGCAGCGATGCAGGACACAGCAGTACCATTAATCATGTGAGCGCGGTCCGGGTCTGACTCACAGTCGTCGACCTCAGTCCACGCAGCGCAGTTGATGATGCTGTCGGGGGCTTCTGCTCGTATCAACGATCTGACCGCGTCGCGATCAGTAATGTCGAGTTCAGATCGTGAACGTGCGACAAGGTCGTCTCCGTTGTTGCGGCACAGGCGAACCAGATCTGTGCCGAGCTGGCCCGCGGCGCCGGTGATCAGAAGTTTCATCTCTCGATCGTAACCCGAGCCATGGTGCCCGTTCGGTTAGCGGTAACGGTAGTGGGGGAGCAGAACCGGCGGTGAGACCAGTGAATCCTTGGAACCAAGACGTTCTGTCGGCCGCCGAACGTAGCAAACCCCAGCAATCGTGTCGTGAGCACGTCAACGAGAACCATTGCAACGATGCACATCTGGACCTTGCGTTGCCGTTACTAATCCATAGATGCCGCTGGCCTGTCTATAGCGTGAGGCCGACCGCGGTCGACACTGCTGATGGCCAGTCAGCCGAATCCGGTCCGTACCGGCCAAAAAGCGCGAGCGTGAGCCTCTCGATGCCAACGCCCAAACACGCACTCACGGTCGTTCCGATCTCCGACGACAGGTCGAAGGCCGAGGCGAAATGCTCTTGGTGATAGTTCACCGATGAGATCGCGACGCGCTCCTGGCCCAGCACGAGTGGGGTCAGGAGCTCGTGTTTGGGCGCATCGGCTGTCTTCACCGACGCAACGCCGTCGCCGAGGAAAAACGGATCGACGGCGGCCTCCCATTCATCGTCGATCCCAATGGCCGAGAAAAACCCGGTGATCACCGATCGTCCCGTAGCGATGAACGCTTCGACCACCGTCTCGGAACCGATCTGCACGCATTCGAACATCTGGAAACTGCGGAAACGGCCGAGCTCGCTCGAGCGCTCGTTGCGGAAGCATGTCGCCACTGCCGTCGCCTTAAAACCGTTCGGTCCGACCGGTGTCGGAACGAGGTCGTACACACCATGGCATGCTGCCGGCGTCATCGCGAACAGAGGATCGTCGAACGGTGCCGCCCAGGCCGGCGACTCCGATGACGGTGAGCTCGCGGTTGGCGCAATCGTCGTCGCGAAATCACGCACCGAACCGTCGAAACCTCCGACCAGACCAAGCAAATGCGGAAATGCGATGACGTATCCGGCTCGTCGAACCACCTCGAGTGGCACGACGGGTGGAACACTGATGCTGGCGTCAACCGGGTCGAACAACGACCGCAGCTTGGCCAACAAAGCCTGACGGATATGTGCCATCTCAAGGCCATCGCGATACACACCGGGCGCGGTCTCGATCAACAATCCCTGCGCCGTCAGTTCATCCATCATCGACCGACACAGTACAACACGGGCGCGAGAAATCCCTGCCCGAAACGGGGCGCAGCGTGATGAAAGCTCAACGTGACTGACGGGCGAGTAGAGCTCACCTTCGGCGGCCGGACGCCGCTATGATCCGCAAGTGACCCAGTCCGTCGATTCGGCTCGAGCACTTACCATGACGCCGTTCCAACGGCGCCTATTGGCGGCTCAGCTACGGAACCCAACGTCACCCGCCCTCAACATGGGCTTGCTTGTGCGCTTCGGTCACATCGACACAGACCGGCTGGCTGCCGCATTCGACCGAGTTGTGGATCAAGCTGAGTTGCTGCAATCGTTCGTGCAAATCGGGTCGTCGAACGGTCAGCTCGTGGTCGACCAAGCCCACCCCAGGCAAGAGACAGAGTTTTGCGCAATCGATCGCGACGAGCTCGACGAATGGGCTCGTCGAGAGATCGCACGGCCGTTGGCGCTCGAGCGGAGTGTGTATCGAAGCATCATCGCCACCCACCCCGACGGGGCCGTCAGTTGGTTGAGCATTATCCACCACGTCGCCACCGACGCAACGGCGTCGTCACTGGTCGTCAGCCAGACCGCCGATGCATACCTCGGAACCGATCCACCTCGATCTTCGTTCTCGTCATGGGTCGATGCACGGCTCGACGCCGACGCTCCAGCGCCGTCCCTCGTGCCCGATCGACCAGTCAATGGCGACGCCCGCCATAGCGGCAATGCCGTTCGACGATCGATCGATGCAGACATCGCCAAGCTGTCTAGCGCAGCATTGCAAGATCAATACCGATTCTTCTCTGACGACCTTGGTATGACGGCACTACTCATCGCAGCGTCCTCGATTCTCCTCGCAAGCGAAGGGGCGAAGACGGCTCGAATCGGCGTGCCCGTGCACCACCGAGTCGACGCCACCGCACAACAGCTGATCGGCCCGACCCTAAACATTCATCCGCTTGAGCTGGCGCTCGATCCCGACGAATCGTGCGCCTCTCTGCACAAGCGGGTTTGTCGTTCCCTGCTGGACTCGCTCGGTCACGCTCGGCCAGCCACCAACCACGGCTCGGGCTTTGCCGCGGTGATCAATGTGATCCAGCGGGCCAGCATTGTCGCCCCCGAACGGCTCCCCTTCACCGTCGAATGGTTGGCCACCGGCGCCATCGATCCCGATATTGGCTTCCAGGTCCACGCAACGAAGTATGAGAGCAGCGAAGGCGCACCCGACATCGCGTTCGAGAGTCCAGCGACACGCCAGGTCACACAATGGCAACAGGCGCTCGAGCATCTCATCCGACGTCCCGAAGGCGCCGTTGGCGACTTTCGAATCAGCCTCAACGCCGCGCGAGCACCGCACACCGAGCGCGTCACGAGTGACGCAACCGGCGTAGATCCGCTCCCACGATCTTTCCAAGGGGTCGCTGCGTCATCGGGAGCGACGACCGAGCTCGAACACGAGCTGATTCGGCGGTGGCAGGAGACGCTTGAACGCGACGACGTCGGCATCGACGACGACTTCTTTGCTCTCGGCGGTGACAGCCTCGGCGCGATCACGATGCTGTTGGCGCTTTCGGACGATCTCGACTTCGAACTCCACGATGAGATCTTCAATCACAGCACCATTCGCGAGCTCGCCAAGGTCATCGATTCCGATGTTCCGACCCGACGCATCCGGCCGCCCTTCCCTTACGCGCTCAAGCTCTCGCCTCCGCCGCTTTCAGCCGCCGAGCTGAGCATCCGTTACGAGGCTGAGCGCACCAGCGATCAACTCGGGCTAAATCTGTGTCGCCACTACGAAATGGCACAGCAAGTCGATCCGGACCGACTTGCTGACGCGGTGCGAACGGTGGCTCGTCTCCACTCTGCGTTGCGCTGGAATCACGACGAACCGCGGGTCGAACTCGACATAGATGACGCTGTCGAGATCCGGACGCTGCCGTCGCCTGCGGGGCCACCAAATGACGCTTCGCTCGATGAGCTCGCCCGAGAATCCCTTGATCTTCGGGCAGGACCGGTACTGCGCGTCCACACGTTCTCCAGCAATGACCTCAGCACCGTCACGCTTGTCCTCCATCACGTGTGTGGTGACAAACAGTCGCTCGATGTGCTCTGGCGCGAGATCGACGCCGTGTATCACGGCCGCCCGATCGCCGAGCCCGAGCTGGAAGTCCCTGATCTTCGTGCCTGGCAACAGCTCGATGCAGATCGCCATCTCGCTTGGTTCGAAGAAGCTCTTGCTGCTCCCGTGGCTGGCGCCACAGCGCTGCGTCGACTCGACCCGAGCAGCGACGGTTTGATTACGACTAAGAGCGGTGTACCGACCGCAGACCTCGACGAGCTGAGTCAAGGCATGCCCGGGAGTATTGCACTTGCCGCTTCGGCTGCGGCGCTAGCGCCGTGGTTCGACGGTGTCGTCGAGCTCTGCTTCGTTGCCTCGACACGCGATCACCCTCTGGCGCAAGACCTAGTCGGCTATCTACTGAATCCTGTGCCCCTACGCATCGCGATCGACCCAAGCGATACGGTGGCCGAGCTTCACGAGCGGGCTGGATCTGCGCTGGCCGATGCCCTGACGCATCGATCGGTACCGTTTGCCGAGGTTCGCAGTCACATGCAAAAGGCGGGGTTGCAAACACCAGACTCGCGCTTTCTCGTATCGCTCATCGACCATGAATCGGCCACCTTTGGCGGCCAGGCAGCCAACTATCGGCTCGTCTTCACCGGTAAGGCAGTTGCCGACGCCTCGTTCTTTCTGAATCGTTCAGGAGGAGCAGTTTCACTGCAGCTCGAATTCGATGGGCAGGCGGTTGGATGCGACTCGGCTCAGGTCCTGATGCGGCGGTTCGAACGCGCCGTTCACGCATTGCATCACGATCGGGCCACATCGGTAGCTGACTTGGTTCCGGCCAAGTTGCGAAGCTTCGCGCATGGCGGACCCGCCACCGGCCCTACATGGGTTCTCGACCGCATTATCGAGCGAACCACGGCGCGCGAACACACACCAGCGCTGACCTGTGATGGCCACGAACTGACGTGGAGCCAATTGGGCTCGAGAGCAGCACACGTTGCGGCCGTGTTAGAGCGGCGAGGATTGGAACCGGGGCAACGGGTGCTCGTGCATCTTGCGCCGTCGGAGCTCGTACCGGTGGCCATGCTCGGTGTACTCGCAGCCGGCGGCGTCTATGTCCCCATCGACCCGGGCCATCCCGTGGGGCGCCGCCGGGCGGCGATCCGTGCTGCCGATGCAGACTTCATCTTGATTGAAGATGGCGTTCCCGACGACGTCGATGCAACCACGCTGATTGCTTCGAGAGACCAGTTCGATGGCGAACCGTGGTCAGATGATCTCGAACTCACCCGGAACCCAACCATCGCAGCGTCGGATCCCGCCTACATCATCTTCACGTCTGGTTCCACCGGCACGCCGAATGGGGTTGCGATCACCCACGACCAGATCTCCAAGAGCACGGCGGCTCGCTCCCAGGTCTATGAACAGCCACCGGAGCGGTTCCTGCTGCTCTCGAGCCCAGCGTTCGACAGCAGCATGGTCGGGTTGTTCTGGACCCTCGCCCACGGCGAGACCTTGCTCATCGCACCCGCTGCGATGGCGGCCGATCCCGATGCGCTGGTTGGACTGATTGGAGCTGAACAGCCGACGCATCTGTTGACCGTTCCCACCCTGTACCGGCTGTTGCTCGGACGTTCGAAGCCGACGCAACCCTGGGTCAGCCACGCCATTGTCGCCGGAGAAGCCTGCCATCGCGACCTGGCTCGGATTCACTTCGAGCAATTCCCCGGCGCAGCGTTAACGAACGAATACGGGCCGACCGAAGCAACCGTGTGGGCGAGTGCGCACCACCTTGATCGCAACGCAGACGGTGCGGTGCCGATTGGCCCGCCGATCCCTGGAACCTGGATCGCAGTCATCGACGCCAACGCACGCGTTTGCGAGCAGGGCGTCGCCGGGCAGCTCCTACTGGGTGGCGATCTGGTGAGCGACGGCTACCTAGGCAACCACGACCACCCGGCATTCGAATCAATGACTACCGGCCTACCAGCGACGGCAACCGGCCGCACGTTTCTGACCGGCGACCAGGCAGTGATGCGCGACGGCACCATCTGGTTTCTTGGACGAGTCGACGACCAACTAAATATCGGAGGGATTCGGGTTGATCCCGGCCTCGTGGAGTCAGCCCTCAGCCAGGCGTCTGGGGTCATGAACGTCGCCGTGCTTGCGACTGATCGTCGCGGCTTCAACGAACTCATAGAGTTTGCCAACAGCGAGCAGACGGCAAGTGCAATGCAACGTGCGCTGGCGTCTGCGGGTCCGGCCGACGAAGCACTGTTGAAGGAACTCAGGAGCATGACCTCGGCCCGGCTCACCGTCACTGCCCATATCGAAGGTCAGACCGTCGACGAAGCCGAACTCAGATCGCTCGCCGCCGAGCACCTACCGAGCACGGCCCGACCAACCGAGTACGTGTTCCACGACGTACTGCCTCGCGGGCCGACCGGCAAGATCGATCGCACCTCGTTGCAGCGTGTCACCCGATCATCCACACAACCCGCAATACGTGACTCCCGTCCAAGAACCGCTTCCGGGCTCACACCAGAAGCCGTAGCATCGATCTTCGGTCGGGTGCTGGGCCGAAACGATATCGACGTACACCAATCGTTCTTCGATGCCGGTGGGGACTCCCTTGCGGCCTTCGAAGTTGTTCGGCTACTGGAGCGCGAGCTCGGGCACGCGCTGATGCTGCGCGCCGTGCATGAATCGCCCACCGCCTATGAGCTTGCACGCTCGCTCGACACCACCCAGTCGAGGGCGACCGGCGAGCTCGATGGCGACATGGTTGCGCAGACGCTTAGCTCAAGCGAGGAAGCGCAACACCATGCCTTTTTCCTTCATCACATCGGCCCTGCTGGCGTATTGGCAACGGGCTTGGCGGAAGCGTTGGGCGACACCGTGTCCATGACAACGGTCATCGATGCACGGTCGGTTCACATGCCCTTCGAGCAACCTCGACCCGGCACTCGTTTTGCGTCGGTCTGCGAGCTAAGCGGGGCCTACGCTAACGAGATTGAACGACTGCGGCCCGTGGGGCCAGTCGTTGTCATCGGATTCTGCCAGGGCGGTATCTACGCCCACGACGTTGCGGCCGAACTCGAACGCCGAGGTCGTTCCGTCGAGCTCCTCGTTTGCATCCGAGACTGGCACGCACCAGACGGAGGGCACCTTCCCATAGATCGAAGCACCGGTGCCATCCGTCTGGTTGGCCGCACCGTCGAGCAACTCTTGGTCGGTCGGCAGTCACTAGGTTCGTTCTTCGGGTCGAAGTTCCGACGTCTTGCGGCGTATGTGTCTGACGCAGCTCGAATCAAGACCCCGTGGTCACACACCCATCGTATTGGCGCCCGGACATTCGCCGACCACGAAGCTCACACGTTCGAATCGCACAGCGTGCCAACACTCATTGTTCGCTCAAGTCATGATCCCTACACGCCCAGCAGTCTCGGCCAACAGGGATGGGCGTCGGTTCTCGACGACTACGAGGTCACTTACGTACCCGGTGACCCATCGATCGGCGGAGTGGTCGCAGATGTCGCAGATCGGATCAGAGAAGCGCTGCGTGGCTCCGACGCGATATCGCACCCGTAGCTCGGTATACGAGATGGTTTCGCAATGAGGATCGATCCCTTTGCGGGACACGTGTCGCCGATAATCGTCGTTGGTATGCACCGCTCTGGAACCAGCGCAGTGTCGCGCCTGCTCCACGCCGCCGGTATCAACATGGGGCGCCGCCAGGACACGAATGCTGAGTCGTTGTTTTTTCTGCGGATCAACCATTGGTTGCTCAGCCAGTGCGGCGCGAGTTGGACCAACGTCGATCAGATCCCGGCGTTGTTGGCCGAACACATCAATGTGCTCGAGCCAATTGTTCAGCGGCGGGTGCAGTCGATCGCATCGATCGAACACTTCGGAGTGTCTCGAAGCCCTGCGCCGTGGGGCTTCAAGGATCCTCGCACCTCGATGTTGCATCCGCTATACCAACGCATCTTTCCAACCGCCAGGTTTGTTCTGGTGAGTCGGCACGGCGTCGACGTGGCCGCCAGCCTGCGTAGGCGGTCGCTTTCATCGCGAGCGCTCGTAGGACACGGTTCAACGGTGCCGCTGTTCGGCGCCAGGCAGCCGCGTTCTCATCGGCTGCAGAATGTACTGGTCGCGTCAGACCTAGGCCGCAACTTTGCTTTGTGGGAGGACTACCAACGCGAACTCGCCGTTCTCGAGAGCCAGGTTGATCTAGCGCGCGTTCACCGGATTCGGTTCGAAGACCTCGTTCGCGATCCCGATGCACAACTGCGATCATTGTCCGCCTTCGTCGGTGCGCCGGTCAGGGACACCGGACTCATAGCGCAGCGCGCCTTCGCCTTTGAACAGTCGCCAGAGTTGGTGGACTTTGCTCGAGCGAAGGTTGCTTCACTAGCGACGTACGGCTACGGCGAGGGACTCTGAGTCCTAGCGGGGTGCCGCGCCAACCAGGTCCGATGCGTTCGGTCGAAGGGCTTCGAGCAGAGCTATTGCAATAAACAGGGGGACGGGTAGACATATCAACCATCGTCCTCGGGTTCACCGAAGAGGTCCCGGGCGCTGGTGCGCCGTGCGATTGTGCGTGCTCTAGGCAGGCGTTCGAGGCGCTGACTCCAGGCCGTCGGCGCGAATACAACCTGCATCTGTCCAATGCCAAACAGGCCAAGACCCGCCTCGCTCGACTGGAAAAATGCGTGCCCAAGATTCTCGAGGGAAAAGGCTTTCGAGACCGCTAGCAGGCTTGCGATGAGCCGCCGCTTCCGAGCTGAAGTACTAGCGCTGAGCCGCTCTGCGACACGGGACTCGTTGGCCCCGGTCATGATCAGTTCGTCAGGATCGCTGTCGCGTCGCAGCGTGTTCTCAGCGATATTGAGCGCCGCCTCGAGGAAGTACGCGGCGTCAACCATGCGTTCGGCGGGTTGGACAATCTCGTCGCCCTTGTCGCCAATGACCTCGCAGAAATTTTAGACGGCGCTCCAGAATTCAGCTTGCTGATCAACCGAGAACCAGTGCAGTGATGCGAAGCCATCAAAGGGACCGTGCCCGCGCTTTTCAACCAGGCTTCGGAACTCGTGAAGCCGGGTTGTCGACGCGCGTCGATCAGTCGGCTCCCAGAGCGGGGCAAGCGGTTCAGCCATGTTGGTCAGGGCATCGCCACGAGTGACGGATCGGGTGTGCGGACTGCTCGCTGTAGCCCGGTGTTCGCCCGATCGACAAAAGCTTGTGCATCCTCACCGGGCTTAGATTGCGCCAAGCTGGCTGCGACGTCAACTTCAACCGCTAGGGCCCCCGCCACCACTGGCTCGAGCAACTCAAATAGCACGGCCGTGCTTCGCTCGATGAGATCTTGCATCGAGGCGGCATTGCCGACGACGAGCGCAGCGAACGCCGTGGTCGCGAAGCGGGCGGTGGTTGCTTCGGGCATGTCTGAACGGAACCGTCTGGCGAGCTCACGCAGGACCCTCGAGGCCACGACGCGACCATGCTCGGCTTCAAGATCGTCGAGGTTCCTGAGCGCGACCATCAAGATCGCAACGCTGCCGTCGGCCGGCGGTGACGTGAACGCCGCAATAATGCCCGACTGCAGTCCGGATGCGGCAACGAGTCCCGTCGCGGCGTCGACATCTGTGGCGGTCGGGGCCCGGGCCGACGTGGCGCCTGCCGCAACGGGTTTTGCTACCGGGCTGGGTTCTGGTACCGGAATCGGCTCGGGTGTGACGACTGGGGTCGGGGGAACAATGGGCTCGACGGGGGCCACCGGTGGCTTTGCTTGCTCGCTACGAACAGTCTCGGCCGGCACGACCTCGACCGGCGCCAATTCTTCGGGTGCTACCTGCTGTGGTGCCGCACTCTCAGACGGCACGTCAGGCGTGGGTTCTTCGAAACCGATTGCGGCATCGACGTGGGCCGGCGACTCGCCGACAAAATCGGAGAATCGGGGTCCGGCCAATGCCGCCGTAAATGGGTTCAAGTCGCTCGATGCGACCTTCGGCGACGGCGATACTGGCGCTGCTGGAGTGCGCTGGCCGTCGGGGGGCATATTGGTGGTCGGCATGTGGTTCGTCGGCAAGGCCGATGGGATTCGGTCGTTAACGTCCAAACCGTATTGGGTAGGACGTCGCATGGCTGTGCACCGAGACAATTTGGGCGAACCGCGCCCGGAAGCGTTCGTTCGAAGTGCTCCGAGCAGAGCGATGGCAATAAACAGGTGAAGGTACACGGACTCAAAGGTCGGATTCAGAAGCGAGGTCAACAGCAGATACACGGTCGACGCGTACATTGCGGCCATCGTTTGACTATCGATCGCCGTTCTGGCTGCTTGGTGCAGATAGCGAAGGATGAGCGCCATCCCAACAGCGAGCAGGCTAAAGCCAACCAGTCCGAGTTTCGCAAGCAGGTTCAGGTACGACAGCTCCACGAGGTAAGGACGAGGAACCTCTAGCGGTATTCCTGGCCGAGCCAGCAGCGGGTTTTTGTAACCGAGGCCAGATCCGAAGATCGGCGCGTCGGTAAACTCCGTCAGCAAGTTGCGCGCTTGGCGAGCCCGCAAGTCTGATCCGTTCGTCAGGTCTCGTCGGGTTCGGTCGACCAGAGCCGAAACCCTGTTCAGCCGAACGATCAATGGTGACAATAGGAGCAGACCCAAAACTCCCGCTCCGATCCACCGTCTGCGAAGCGCGATGTTGGATGGACGAAATGCAAATAGGTAGAGCAGCAATGCGAAGAGCAGAGCGAGAATCCAGCCACGAGTTCCAGACACGAAAATTGCCAGCCCGCAGGCAGCGGCGAATCCGTAGGCGTACTTGTGTCCTGTACGAGCTCCATAGGCGAGCCAGAGCAGGCATGCCACGCCACAGAACGACACGCCATTCGGGAGGATTCGTGTGTACCACGGCAGTTGTGTACCACTGTTGGCGGCAAGGATGAAGAGGCTATAGACCGCCGGCACCGTAAAACCAGCCAACATCGCGGCAAGCAGGCGTTCCCACTGTCTGGCGGTTGGGATGGGCATGCCGAACACCACCACGTAGGGCACGATGAACTGCCCATGTGCGAAGGCGTGCCCGGTGGGCGATTCACCAATCAGACCTCGAGCGATACCCATAGCCACCGCCGCAGCCATCAACGCCACGGCTATCACGACCGGCCGACGCTGGGTCCAGGTCCTGGCACGTGCCACCGCAAACACACCGCCGATGCCAAGTGTGGCCAGGAACGTGACCAGCGAGACCAGTCGCAACGCATATTTGACCGAATCGGGAAAGTACTGTGCCATTTGGCGGGCGCCGCCAATCGGAAGCCCTCGGGTTGCAGGCTCAATGAAGGCCAGGACCAACGCAGACCCGCAGATTGCGAGCGTGGCCGAATTCGCAACCGGCGACCACCGTTTTGAAAGACGACCCCGGCGGCTGTTCATGTGCCGCTTCTTCTGTCTGCAGCCGCAACGCGCAGAAAGCGACGCGCCAGCTGGTAAATGAGCACGACTCTGGACTCTACCATTTTCCACGGCGTGCGCTTCGTGCTGACTGCGCCGCCGTGACGCCGGTACAGAACTGCCGGATCACGCAAGGGCTTCATTCGCCTCCGCAAGGTCGCCAAGGCGAAAATCCAGTGATCGTGCGCAAGCAACCCGGATGGAAACGGCAATAGATAGCGGAGTTCCTCACGACGAAAGCTCATGGTGCAACCCAGCGGCATCGCTCGATTGAACAGGAAGGCACATACGCCGAGCGGTCCTGCGAGGCGCGGATGTCGGTATCGGTCGTTCTTGGCAAGAATCGGCGTGAGCGTCTCATCGCAGAACACCGGATGCGACACAATCAAACCGGCTGCTGGGTCTTGGGCGAAGACCGTCCGGATTCGCTCGATGTATCCAGGTAGCCATACATCGTCCTGGTCGACCAACACAATGACATCGTTGCGGGAAGCGTCGACCGCTCGTTCAAATGTGCGAACGTGTCCCATGTTGTCTGCATTCCGAAGTAGCTCGACGCGACATGGCGAAACCTTTGTTGTGTGTTGAAGCGCCTGCCAGGTTTCGTCGGTTGAGCCATCGTCGACGACGATGAGTTCATCGCCGGCTTCGAGCTGCTCCAAAATGGAGTCGATCTGAGGCGCCAGAAATCTGGCGCCGTTGTAGGTCGCCATGCAAACTGCGAGGCGCGGGCGTGCTTCGCTCATCGAGGCCGCAGCACTACGACGGCATGACTGCGATCTTCGGGCACCTCATACCACTTGTCTATATGGGCGTGCCGGCCGAGAACTGCCGCGACCGTTTCCTTGCTGGTCGCCGGTGTTGAGTCGATTTTCCAGAGCATCTCGTAGCGCCTATCGCCACGCGTCATGACTTTCGACGCCATGGTCTTGAGCCAACGAGGTAGTGCGATCGTGCTGATTGAATACGCACCAGCTGTTCGGCGCAGTGCCAGATAGAGACGAACTTCATCGACCGGCAGCGTGATGATCACGCGGTTTCGGGCAGCACGCATCAGTTGGTGTATGCATCGCTCGAAATCCTCGAAGGGCAGGTGATGCAGCACCCTTGCGCACAACACAGTGTCGAATTCGTCTTCTCCAACGAGTTCGTCGAGCTCACGGACCGAACCCAGTCGGTCCGGCCTCAAAGCTGGATTAATATCGAGGGTCGTCAGGTGAATGTCGAACTCACGAAGGGTTCCGGCCACCAGTCCTGGTCCCACCCCGACTTCGAGCACAGTTGTAGGTTTGCTTTGGACCACCTCGTCGAGCTGATGCCAGAACGTCAACATTCGGGTTTTGCTGATGTAGCTCGCAAAGTCGTAGTATGAGCTTGCTATGTCGGCAGGCTGGATAGACGTTTCGGCTTCAGCATCGTCGGTCACGAGTTCAGTTCGTTCCGTCGAAACGCGCCTGGATGGCACCACCGTCGGCGACCGTTGACGACCGGTCGAGCAGCCGTCTGGCCGTGGTGGCGAGAATCTTGAGGTCGTTCGCCAAAGACAGCTCGTCGACATACTTAACGTCGAAGGCAAACTTCTTCGCCCATGCCAGTCGCGACCGACCCGAGATCTGTGCCAGACCGGTGATGCCTGGACGTACCTCGAACCGACGCCGTTGTTCATCTGAATACAGCGAGTCGTAGTCGGGCAGCAGGGGTCGCGGACCGACCAGACTCATGTCTCCACGAAGCACGTTCACCAGTTGCGGCAGCTCATCGAGACTGAGGCTGCGAAGGGTTCGGCCGAGTCCGGTGATGCGCTCGCTGCTTGGTCGTGGATCACCGGGTACTTGAAGATCCATGGTTCTGAACTTGAGCATTTCGAAGGGAGCCCCACTCATACCAGTTCGCTTGTGCCGGTAGATCACAGGTGCACCCATCTTCGCACGAATCACAACGGCCACGCCCAGCATCGGAATCGTAGCGATGGCCAGGATCGAGACCGCCACAACAACGTCGAATAGCCGCTTACCCGCTCGCCTATACATCTGTACTGTCCATGGTCAAGACTCGAACCGCACAACTTCGGCGTCGTAGCGAAGCATGATCGCCTTGTCGCGCCAGTCATCGATGATCGGTGGCGGCACGTGGTTGAGGTACTCGTCGACCAGCAGTTGCTGATAATCGGCTCCGGCTACGCGTGAGAGTGGATAGCCGCCACCCACTCGGGCGTTGATCTCGATGTAGCTCGTCGTTCGTAGTTCTCGGTCTACAAACGCCTGGATCGTGACCATTCCCCTTGCGCCACCGAGCGTTCCAACGTGCTCGAACATCTCGTCGACGAGTTCGTTGCGAGCGGTTCTTGCTTGCGCAACCTCGCCGTTACGGACTTCGATGCGCTGGCGGGGAACGGCACACCTCAGTCGAGACTGGCGGTCGTAGTAGCAGTCGATCGTGAACTCGTCATGATCTTCGGGACTGAAGTAGTCACACAACATGAGGCGGTCGCACCCGTCGATGGCGAGCTGCGCATCGATATGACTTGTCACGACACGAGCGCCGACGCTTCCCGAGCCGTCATAGGGCTTGGCAAACAGCGGGAAACCGGGCACGGCTGGCCAGGAATAAACCGCTGGTGTAGCAACGCCGAGACGTTCAAAGAGCTGCTTGGTGAGTCGCTTGTCAGCGCATTCGGCGATGAACGACGGTTCTGAAACAACGATCTCGATGCCTTCGGCCAGGAAGGAGGCCCGCAACGCTGCGAGGACGGGGAGCTCGGGATCGATTGTCGGCACCACCAGCCCGATGTCCTCTCGCTGGCATAGCTCCAAAAGTGCACTACCGAAGTCCGGGCAGGACGCGAACGGCAGATGATGAGCTGCGTCTGCAACTTGACAGGCGGCGCTTCGTGCCATGCGGGCGTCGGCCGCTAACACCCGGCGCGCCTCGTGGCGCGCTACGGCCTGAAAGCCCTGTACCAGCGACACCCGACGGCCAGCAGACGTGATCAGTATGTTTGGTCTCATACCAACCCTCCCTCGGCATCGATCAGCTCACCAATTCCCTGTTGTCGGGCGACGGTAGCGAGAAAACCTGCGTATCGCGATAGCCCATGTTTGGCATTGACCGAGTACGAAGCGAACTCGTTGGCGTTGCGAACCCAGCGTGACCGTTCGCTCGCACGTGCGTCGAGAACCTCTCGGAACGCCTCGGCCAAGGCGTTTGTGTCTCCTGGCGCGCACCGCGGGCCGGCGTCGATTCGCTCGGCGAGTCTCTTTGTCTCACCGTTTGCAGCAACGACCATCGGAACACCTGCGGTGACATTGGCTGCGATCTTGCTTGGAATCGCAGTCGCGTCAAGCTCGCTCGCTGCAAGATATACCGTGCTCGACGCAGCCTGTCGGAGCAAGGCTCTCGTGACACCCTGCGGTTGTTGGCCCAGGAAGCGAACCGGTGCGCCGGTTCGCTCGACGTGCGCCCGCAGCGCGCTCGCTTCGCGTCCGTCGCCAAGCACGACCAAGCGAATGCCTGCCTGAGCGGCTGCATTGCACATGCGGTCCACCCCTTGAAGCGGGCCAAGTGATCCGGCGTAGCAGATGAAGTCCGTGTGGGCCCACGGTCCGAGCAGTTCGGTTGCCCGTTGCTCGTCGTTCGCCGAGACTTCGACGTCTGGCGCCCAGTTGAGCATCCATACTGTCGATTCAGGAGATCCCCCGCGTTTGATAACTGCGTCGCGGCAACCGGGCGAAAGGCACGTGATAGCGGTGGCATTGCGATACGCCAATTGCATCGCAGCCTCGACGGGCGCAGTCGGTATTCGTTTGGGCCACATGCCGCTGGCTGTCAGGCTCTCTGGCCACAGATCCTGAACTTCGAGCACACACGGAACCCCGAGCCGGCGTGCCAGAAGCAGCGCAAAGTGCGCATACACGCCCGGACCCAGCGTAGTCAGCACCAGGTCGGCCTGTAGGCGATTAACGAGGGCGTTCACCGTCGAGATAGCCGGCATGGTCACGTATGACAGCAGCCGTCTGACCGCACTCGGAGTATGGCCGACAATCGATGCGCTGCGATGGACTGTGGTTCCGTCGATCTGCTCGACACTGTGGCGTCGATTGGTGTAACCCTGGTAGAGCTCGGGCATTGGGTAGTACGGGAAGCCGGTGAGCACCGTGAGGTCGACGCCGTGATCACGGAGCGCAGACGTGAACCCGGCGCCACGAAGCGGCGCTGGTTCGGGATTAAACCGCTGTTTCAGATACAACACACGCACGGAGTCGTTCTTCACGAACGAAGCGCCTGCTCGAGAGCACCCATGACACGCTCGATCTCGCCGTCGGTCATGCCTGTGCCCGATGGCAAACAGAGCCCGGTGGCGAACAAGCGATCGGCCACGCCGTTGAGCCGAGCCTGTGCCCCACGGAAGACGGGTTGTTGATGCATCGGCTTCCAAATCGGTCGAGACTCGATGTTCTCGGCCTCGAGTCGAATCCGAATGTCCTCGGGCGAGTGCGATGATTCTGGGGAGAGATAGATACAGGTGAGCCAGCAATTGGGCTGATGGTCGTCGGGCAATGTGTGCACGCTGATGTCGGAATGATCTTGTGTTACACCTATGTAGCTATCGCGAATGACCCGGCGGCGCTCGACGCGCTCGTGCAGATCTTGGAGCTGGCCACGCCCGAATGCGGCAAGCAGATTTGACATGCCATAGTTGAACCCAACCTCGTGGTGTTCGTAGTGAATCGTTGACTCACGGGCATTCGCCGCCAGGTAGCGAGCTCGCGACGCTGCCGTCGCATCGTTGGTTACATATGCACCGCCGCCGCTCGACGTGACTATCTTGTTGCCGTTGAACGACACTATGGCCGCATCTCCGAACGAGCCGCAGGGATCTCCCCGATAGGTGGCGCCAAGCGCCTCGGCCGCGTCTTCGATCAGTGGCACGTCGTAGCGGTTGAGCAATGGGACGATTTCGTCATAGTCTGCGCTTGCACCGTAGAGATCGACACATACAACCGCACGTGGAAGCGCGTTGCGACCAGCGCGCTCTTTCAACTCGGCGGCAAGCAATTGGGGACAGAGGTTCCATGTTGTTGCTTCGCTGTCGAGAAATACGGGCTCGGCGCCACACTGAATCACGGGGCTCGTCGACCCGATGAAGGTAAGCGTTGACCCGAGAACCACATCTCCGGGACCAACTCCTGCGATCAACAAGGCCAGATGAAGTGCCGCCGTGCCGTTCGTTACGGCGACCGCATGCGCTCGACCTGTGGCGACAGCAATCTCGTCTTCGAATGCGGTCAAGTCGGGTCCGGCTGGCGCAATCCAGTTCGAGTCGATCGCTTTGTCTAGGAATCGTCGCTCTGCGTTTCGCACGTCGGGCGCGCTCAGGTATATGCGCTTGTTCGTCATTGTGTCGTCTGATCTGTTGCTTTGCCCGCGACGCACAACACGGCCCATGGAGTTGCGCTCATCGGTGAAGACCTGCCCACGATGCAGATCGACTGGTGAGGCCCACGAGCAGCCGCAGCACGCGTTCGGAGGTATCGGAAACGGTGTAGTCGACGGGGACTGTTGCTGGTCGACTACCGATGGCAGTTGCGACTGCAGCCAGAACGTCGGCGCGTTCCAGGCCGCACATGATTATGTTGCCAGTATCGAGACCTTCGGGGCGTTCGATGGAATCGCGCAAGGTGACGGCGGGAAACCCGAGCAGTGCTGCCTCCTCGGTGATGGTCCCACTGTCACTCAGGACGCACCTGGCGTCGATCTGCAAACGGCAATAGTCGCTGAAGGAGAAGGGTCGATGAAATTCGAGGCCGACCAGCTCTGGAAGTTCGCCCAGACGATTCCGCGTGCGCGGATGTAGCGAAACGACGACCGGCTCGGCGTAGAGATCGTGCACTGCCTGCAGAGAGTCGACAAGGGCACCCAACCGATCGGCGTTGTCGACGTTCTCTTCGCGATGAGCGGACACGAGAAAGAACTGCTTGCGGGTGAGGCCGAGTCGCGAAGTGGCCGTGGAGTCCGCAATCGCTGCGGCGTGGTCAGTCAGAACTTCGTTCATCGGCGATCCGGTGAGATAGATGCGTCGTGGCTCGATCCCTTCGCGAAGCAGGTTGTGGCGAGCGTGTTCGGTGTACACCAGGTTGAAATCGGCCGTGTGATCAACGATTCTGCGGTTGGTCTCTTCGGGAACGTTCTGATCGAACGACCGATTGCCCGCCTCCATATGGAAGACCGGTATGTGCATACGTTTGGCCATCACAGCAGCAATCGAACTGTTCGTATCGCCCAGAATCAGCACAGCATCGGGTGCTTCACTCAGCATGACCTGTTCCGACTGAGCCAAAATGTCGCCGAGCGTGCGACCGAGCGATTCACGAGAGACATCGAGCACGTGGTCGGGCAGACGCAGTCCAAGATCAGCGAAGAAGACCTCATTGAGCTCGGCGTCGTAGTTCTGCCCGGTGTGGACGAGCACATGGCTGATCTCGGGGCTCGCATCGAGGCACTTGAGTGTTGCACTCAAGCGAATGATCTCTGGTCGCGTGCCGAGTATCGTCATGATCTTGATCATGTTGCGCCAGGGGCCAGCACCTGCTCAACCGGGTCGAGGTAGGTGTCGGGTTCCGCGGGGTCAAAATGGTCGCCCGCCCAGAAGAGCGTGGTGAGCTGATCGTCGCCGGTGTTTGTGATGTTATGTGTGGTCAACGGCGGCATGTCGACATAAACGGGTTCGTCGCCGGACACGACAAACGTCGAACAGTCGGCGGTGAGCAGTCGCCGCAAACGAATCGTTGCGTTGCCGCTCACGACAACGAAGCGTTCGATCTTTTCGATGTGGTAGTGGTCGCCTCGTGTGATGCCAGGTTCCGTTGTCGAGATCGAAGTCTGGCCTGGGCCGTCGGCACGGCAGGCTTCCATGAAGCAACCGCGCTCGTCGCGATGCAGTTCGAGCGATCGGGGATAGAAGCCATTGACGTAGAGATGGGAGCGCAACATGTTGAACAGCTGCAACTCCAGCAGCGATGCGAAGCTCGGGATGGTGAACTCGTCGACATAGCGTGCGTGCTGTTCACGCATAGTGTCCCAAATCGCGCCGACGGTTGTGCGAGTGCCCTGCATCTGACGAGTCGCACTTACGGGCTCGGCAATGAAGCGCACGCATTCCGCTGCGACCTCTTGGCTGTGCAGGAGTTCGAGCTCGCCAGGTCGGTTCAGGCTCGGCTCTTGGCCAACCGCAAGGCAGTGCGCAAAGGTGGCAGCGGCCGAGTTGTAGTGGGGCTTACCATACTCGCCGAACACGTGGGGGAGTACCAGGTCAAGCAGCGGAGCACCGATGCGATGTTGGTGCTCCTCCAGGATGTTGCCAGCCTGCTTCTTGGCCAGGCCATACGCGCTGTCACCGCTTGCGTGTAGCGAGTTCAAGTACACCAGCGGCGTCACAACTGCGCTTCTTTGCAGAGCCGCTACGAGTGCGGTGGCCGGTTCGCAGTTCCCCGACCAAATTGCGTCGTCGGTGGTCGCTCGATTGACACCGGCCGCATGCACGATCACGTCGCACGAGCGCACGAATTCGTCGAGTAAGGACGGATTGGTGATCGTCTCTCGGGTGGCCGGTACGTGTTCGATCCCCATTGCCAGTAGCCGGGTGCGGATATGCCAGCCGAGAAACCCCGACGCCCCCGTGACGCCAACTCTCATATGGGCCGTTGTTTCGACCAGCGCGCCAAGTGCGCTTTGATCTCGGGCAATGACGCGAGCATCTCGGCGGTCTCGGGCACGCTGAGTTGCCGGGTCGAATGTGAGTGATAGTCGCCTGCCGAGGCGGTATCGATGTCCACCCCTTTGTTGAAGAAACTGTCGTAGTTCAGACCCCGTTCGTCCATCTTTATGCGCCAGTAGTCGCCCTCGTCGACAGCTGATTGAAGTTCCTCGGTGGTCGCGAGCGTCTCGAACAGCTTTTCGCCGTGGCGCACACCTATCACTTCCATCGGATTGGCGGCATTAAACAGCGTGAGTAGTGCCTGGGCAACGGTTTTGATCGACGCCGCCGGTGCCTTGCGCACAAAAATGTCGCCAGGTTCGGCACGTTCGAAGGCGAACTCGACAAGGTCAACCGCTGACTCGAGTGGCATCAAGAACCTTGTCATTTCACCATTCGTGATCGTGAGCGGGCGCCCTTCGACAATTTGTTGGACAAAGAGTGGCACAACTGAACCGCGACTGTATAAGACGTTGCCAAAGCGGACCGAGCTGATCGTCGTAAGCGACTGGGGGTTGTTGCGCGCCGCCGCCAACGCAGCCTTCTCCATCAGGCCCTTTGTCATACCCATTGCGTTGGCGGGCAAAACTGCCTTGTCGGTTGACAAGCAAACCAGCCCGCCCACCGAGGCGGCGCAGGCCGCCTCGATCACATTGTTGCTGCCGATCACATTCGTGTAGACCGCCTCGAGGGGAAAGAACTCACCCGATGGCACCTGCTTGAGGGCCGCAGCGTGAAACACATAGTCCACGCCCGCCATGGCGGTTGCGATGCTGCGTGTGGAGCGCACGTCGCCAATATGAAACTCAAGTCGTGGATCTTGGAAGTCAATGCGCATTTGGTGCTGCTTGGCTTCGTCACGACTGAAGATCTTGATCTTGGCGATGTCGTGCTGCAACAGCCGTCGAGTCATCGTAGTGCCAAAGGATCCGGTGCCTCCAGTGACGAGCACGCATTGCCCCGTCAGCTGTTGCATGATCTGATCATCCAATCACCACAGCTTGATCGGGCGACGCGGACGGGTCGATCGACTCTTTGGCTCCATCGGCCGGGTCGAGGAGTCTGCCTTTGGAACGTTCCGAGAAATGCCAGTACAAGGCCGCGATAGTCCCGGCCGCAACAAGGAGGAGCACCCGCGGGTAGTCGACCACCTTGTCGATGACGAGCGAGGTGACGGGATACCAATCGAAAAGTCGTTCGGTCATCCAGCCGATGCTGGCGATGATCAACCCGATGCAAGCGACTCTGAACAACGGCAGGTAGATGTTGGTGACGCGCAGCAGATACAGCATGGGGAAGATCAGAAGCACCACAAAGAGCTGGCCGATCTCGATGCCGATGTTGCGGCCCGCGAGCGAAATGAGCTGGGTTGACGTGCTCACATCGAGCGACTGGGTTAGCGATGCAAAGCCGAATCCGTGGAAGAGTCCAAATACAAAGGCAATCACCCACTCCCGCTGGCGGAAAATCGGCCGCAGGTTGTGTAGCGCCGTCACCGCAATGGAAAGGGCGATGATGGTCTCGGTGATACGCGGCCCTGGGGTCGGCACGATCCCGAGTCCGGCCAGGCTGAAGGTGACGCTATGGGCGATGGTAAACATCGTCAGAATTTTGGTCACCCGCCACAACGTCGACCCGAAACGCGATGCTGGCCGCCACGCTGTGGTCCAGACGAGAACTGATGGAAGAAGCAATGCCACGACAAAGAGCATGTGATCGGGCCCGGTTCGAATGTGGTTCAAGCCAGATTGAATGCTCGTCGTAAAGTTCGTCCACGATGACGACTCGCCGAAGACCACCGTCTGGGCCCGATTGCCGGGAACGAATCGCAGGAGTGATTCGCCTTCGTTGTCTACGACCCCACGGTTCCAGTCATTAGCGACGAGCAAGAGTGCGTCACGATCGTCTATCTCATCAAAGAATGGGTCGAGCTCGACGTCGAGTGAGTCAGGAATCGCGGGCCCGGTAAAGATAGTGAAGGCGACCTCGACGTGATTGGTCTCGGCGAATCGAAGCGTCTCGATGGCTGATTTGTTAAAGATCGTGCCGCCCGTGCCGACATTGAAGTGTGCTGCGGCGTAGTCCTGGAGTACTCGCGCATTGTCGGCAATTGCAGCATCAATCTCGCCGTCTGAGCCCCCGATCTCGACACCAAGCGCCTCGCTGACGTCCGCAAACGGCATTTGAAGCCGAGCAACGAGCGATTCTCCGAAGTCGAGATACAGATAGGACTGGTCGTCGTCGTGAGCGAACGCTGTCGCACTCACGGCAAACACCGAAAACATGGAGACCATCATGGTGACAAGAACGAAAACTGCTAGGCGCATGCGCTGCGTCGGGCGCACCGCTGGCTCGCAACCGACGAGCGCCACGCTTCGATTTACAGAACCCTGGCTCATACCTGCCTCTTCTTTCCAACCACTAACTCGACTGGTCGAGCTTAGAACTTTCTGACGCGATCGAACTGGCTATCCTTCATTTTTTCGACACGCATGAGAATCGCCGCAGAGGGCCTAGGGTGACCGTTGGGCGCTGCGTCATTACCGGGCGCAGCATGTGGTTTCTGGGAGTGGCGTCGATGCCTCGCCCTAAACCCTGATGTAGAGACGAACCATGGAACTCCACCAGATTATCGAAAAGATTCAGAACGACTTGAGCGCCGATCCGGACGTAGTCGTCGCAGCAGACACCGAGCTTCTCATGAGTGGAATAGTCGAATCGTTGGCGACGGTAACGCTCATTGCGTGGCTCGAAGACGAGATGAAGGCCACCATCGATCCTGGCCTTGTCACGCTGGAGAATTTCGCAACGCCAACAGCGATACACCTCTTGTGCGAATCGGTGGCTGCCAAGGCTCCTTGAACAGAGCCAAGAAGCGCTGCAACCTATAGCAGCCTCCGGTTCAGCCCAAGCTGTTCGGCAACCAGGTTCCTCGCCAGGTCCGGGGTGCCGGAGAAGGCAAGACCCGACAGAGCGTCGCGCAGCTCTCGCTCAAGGCCACGTTCGATCGTCAAGCCCTGGGCGCCAAGGGTCCTGATTGCATCCAGGATTGACGAGATAGCTGCGTCTGCGGTTGCAAGCTTTGTGAGGGGCCCCGCGAGGCCGACCGATAGACCTGCATCATGGCGGGCCGCTGCCTTGTACAGCGCAAGGCGAGCGTGCTCATGTGAGGACTTTATGTCGACCAGTCGGTTTGCAACCGACTGATGCGTTCCAATGTGCACGCCGGCTTGGACCCTGCGTCGAGCGAACTCGATCGCCAGGTCGAGGACCCGTTCCATCGCACCAATCTGTGCCGCGTACAGGAACGCTCGCTCCTGCTCAACAATCTTGGTGAAGATCGCTGCACCCGATCCTATGGACCCGAGTACTGCGTCATCGCCAATGTGGCAGTCTTCGAACCGCAGTTCGCCGAATGGACATGATTGAAATCCCGACTTCTCGATCGGTGGACCCTGTTCCATACCGTCGGTGTCAGCTGGCACTATGAATGCCGTAATCCCCCACTGACCCCGAGAACGGTCGGTGACAGCGAAGACGAGGGCGACATCGCAGATTGGTCCGAGCGTGCACCATGTTTTGGTTCCGTTGAGAACCCAGCCGCTTGCTCCATCCTGGGTTGCGGTGGTGATCAGACTCCAGGGATCTGAACCGGCCTGTGGTTCAGACATGGCAAAGCTTGCGAATAAGCGACCATCACATAAGGCGGGAAACCAACGCTCGCGTTGACCCTGCGATGCCGAGTTGGCGATGGCCTTCGTTGGTGCCATCGCCTGTGACGCTATGGCAAAGACGAGGCCGTTGTCTGCAGTCGATGCGCCGATACCTTCGTACATGAGCGACGATTCGACCGCGCCGATGCCCATGCCTCCCAGCTCTCTGGGCGCGTGGGAGCCAAGGAGGCCGTAGCTCGCCGCGTGCTCCCAGTCGCTTCGATCAACAAGACCGCGCGCATGCATCGTGTCGCCGTCGGCGAGGGTGGCGTTGGCCCAGTCTCGTGCGGCGATCTTCACCGGGTGATCCAGGTCGAGCATGGCTTCGAGCGCGTTTGTCACGGGTCGATCGTAGCCGGTGCTGCACATGCTTCTCGGGCCGACCGTGGTGTCTTTAAAGTCGACGTCGAGCCCAGGAGCGCTGGGGCTTATTGAAGTTCCCCGCCGATGGTACGGTCGGGAGCCATGAGGAGCCTCGATTGAAAGAGCAGCACGAGATAGGCCTGGCAGGCGGTCGCTCGGCGCCGCGCGTGATGGGTGAACTTCTTCGATTCGGGGCGGTTGTCAATCCGGTCGGAGGGGTACTCGACGCCGATTCGACACTGCACCCCTGGGCGCAACTCGACAACGCCGCCCTTGGACTGGCTTGTTGGCTAGTCGATCACGGAGTGGGGCCGGGGGATCGGGTCGCTGTGCTTCACCCCAAGTCGGTGTCATCCTTTGTCGCGGTGCACGCAATCGTTCGATGCGGGGCAATCATGGTGCCCCTTGATCCTCGAGGACCCAAGCAGTCGGTCGAGGCCGTTCTGCGCTTCTGTAAGCCACGGGCCCTCATCGGTTCTGCCGACACCGTTGCTGCTCGAGCATCACGCTATGTGGCCACAACCGATGTGCTGCTGGCGGTCTCCGGCGACCTTTCGCCTTTGGACAACCTGGCAATCACGCCCGATCGACTCGTGTCTCTGGCCGTGGCAATGGCGTCGCCGCAGGTAGATCTACCCCTGGTAGAGCCAGATCAGCCGGCGTACATCATCTTCACCTCTGGCTCGACAGGCGAGCCAAAGGGCATTGCTCACAGCCATGCGAGTGCATTGGCCTATGCCCATAACGCCGTGAAGATTCATGGGCTGCTTCCCACGGACCGAGTCGCAGGCACGTCACCGTTGCACTTCGACATGTCGACATTCGAGCTCTATGCGTGCCCGCTCGCTGGTGCAACAGCGGTAACAGTCACTGAAGGGACCGTGCGGTTCCCGGCCACGCTTAGCCAGCAACTCCAGGATGCGAGGGTCACGGTTGTCTACGCCGTTCCATACCAACTTCGCCAACTGTCGTTGCGTGGCGATGTCGCCAATCGCGATCTATCAGCACTGCGCCAGATCAGCTTTGGTGGTGAACAGTTTTCGCCGGGGGCGCTGCAAGAACTGGCTCATTCGCTGCCACCCGCTGAGCTTCTCAACGTTTATGGACCAGCAGAGGTCAACGGCGTAGCGAGTCAGCGGTGGGACCCGCATCCGGTGGACCTGGCGGCCGTACCAATTGGTACGGCCTGGCCCGGAGTTGACCTGCGAATTGTCGATGAAGACCTGGTCGATGTGTCTCCGGGCGAGTCGGGTGAACTACTAGCCACCTGCGATTCCCAGATGATCGGGTATTGGTTAATGCCCGATTCGAACGAACAGTCTTTTGTCTTCGAGGGTGATCGACGGTGGTATCGCACCGGCGACATCGTGCGCAAAGGCGCAGACAATCTTCTGTACTTCCTGGGCCGCGCCGATACGCGAGTCAAGGTCCGCGGAGTGCGCTTGGAGCTCGAGACGATCGAAACCGTTGTCGGTGATGCACCTGGCGTGCAGAGTGTCGTCGTAGGAGTGCGCGAAGACGACCAAGGCATCCAATACGTCGTTGCGTGGGTTTTACCCTTGGGGAATCAAATGCTATCGGCCGACGAGCTCCGTCGATGGTGCGTGACCCGTCTGCCCAGCAGCGCAGTGCCGAGCGAGATACGCTTCGTGGACGATTTCGCTCAGACACGTACCGGCAAGATCGACCGGAAGTTGTTGCGCCAGAGCCTCAGCACATAAACCAAGCTCGCTCGCATCCGCGATCTCGCAGCGTGTACGCGGAGCAAGCGCGCGTCACGGCCTGCAAGAGAAGCTGACTGGATAAGGCGCACGCTTGCCGCTCGCTGTCGTTCGCTCCACTCGCTCTCGAAAACCTGACGGCCGTGCTCGTATTCACGGTCGGTGTTGATCCTCGTCTGCGACACGGACGACTGCACGAGGTCATCACCAAACGGGTGCTCGTGGACGAACACGACAGACCTCCCGTCGAGAACGGCCGCCCGCCAGAACGCCCTCAGGGTGATGTCGTTGTCGCAGTACACGCCTCGATACTTGGGGTTGAACAACCCATGGGCTTCGTAAAACGCCCGTGAAATCACCGGGTGCCGCAGCAACACACCATCTGCTCGGTCCGAGTCGCGTATCTTCACGGCGAAAGCTGTTCGAAGGGGATCCAAGCCACCAATGACGTTGCGGAGCTGGGTATCCCACCCTTCGCTTGGTAGCAAGTCGTCTGCGATGACAACGAGCAGCTCGCCAGTCGCGAGTGTTGCTGCATTGTTCCAGTTGCGCACCGCAGTCACGCGAGGCTCGATGGATCCCACAATGCGGTTATGACCCTCGGTGCGCCGGATGGACTCGACATCGTCGCCATCCATCGCAAAGACGTAGTCGATGAAACCCGGCTGTTCCGCCGCCGCCAACCAACGTTCCTTGACAGCCAAAGGACCGGCCTCTCGATGATGGGTGGCGTGCAGCACTGAGATACGCGCCTTCACGTTTCGTACACAGCTCCAACCACAGCGATATTGTTGCACATTGCTGGTTGGACGCCGCTGCTCATGAGGTTACTGACCGGTACTTCGCTCGGGCTCTGTTCGCTCCACGCACAGCAAGGTTGATCAACGAATCCTGCGATCTGAGATCAAGACGTGAGGACGGCATCGGCGGGCGTTGCGCTGCCGGGCGTTCTCCATTACACGGTGCCAGGCGCCCCTTGACCTCGTAACCGAAGCGCTGGAAGTCCACGTGATAGAGCTCCGCTATCACTCGCAGATCTTCGTCGCTCGGCCGTACACGCGCGACCGACGTTTCTCTCCGGACGTTTGTCCTTGCGATCGTTCGCGGCGGTGCCGTATCGTCGAGAAGGGCGTCCAGCCAGGGGACAATGAGATCCAGACCGTTCTCGATGTAGAAGACCATCGCTGCTGAGGGCACGAGGTCGTTCATCGGGCGAACATGATTGTCGTAGAGATATGGCCTCCTCGCCAATGCCCGCGGAAGCCCGCGTAGCCATTTCGAGAAGTCGCGGTTCGCCCAGATCTTCTGCTCAACCTCCATTTGAAAGTGGAACAAGGACACCAATCTGTCGGCGGGGTGGCGCACCACGGCGAAGGATGCTCCGAAAAATGAGTTGGGCACGATTCGTTCAAGTGCATCGAGATCGATATGTTGGGGCGAGGTTCTCGACCACCGATGCTTTCGCGCTACTGCGGCGTGCTGCTGATCCTCGAATGCCACTAGTCCACCGCGTGCACGGAGGAGCTCGACGACACCGGTGCCACCCGCTTTTGGCACGTGCGCGAAATAGACGAGCTCGTCGCCGAACTTGGCGATCGGCACCACTAGGCTCCTGGCTCGCAACGACGATCTTGGCGGTCTGTAGTCAGCTCGTTTACGACTAGTTCACGGTGATGCACGGCACAAACATAGGCTCTGATCGGCAGGCGAGCGAATTGACCCAACTCAAACGTCACGCTGGGTCGAGCGGTCACGCTGTCATCGTGATCGCCTCAGACACGAGTCAGCATCCTCTCGAGGACCGCGACACCTTCGGCGCGATTTTCGTAGTCACGGATCACCTGTGCGAACCGCCTTTGTGCACTCGCACAAGACCCGCCGGCAAGTTCCACGGCGTCCTGTCCGAGTTGGTCGGCGGTGACCTTCGACCAATCACGTACTACCCCGAGCCCAAAGTGTCGCGTTCGAGCAGCATTCCCCGGCATGTCGGTTTTGCCGGTGTGCACAATGATTGAGGGAACCTCGAAGCGCAAACACTCATAGAAGGTGCCCAAACCGCCCGGATGAATCGCCACGTCGACATGGGAGAGAATCTCGACCTGGGGCGCGTCATCGAGCGCTAGGGCCCGTTGCGGATCGAAGGCTAGCTGCAGATCATTTCCTTGGCTTCCGAGCCCAAGGATGAGCCCCCAACCGGCTCGATCGCGGAACGCGTCGATCACTGTCTGGTAATACGAGTGGTTCGCCGCTTGAAGCGAACCCATGGAGCAATAGGCAAGGCGTCGCCCTGAGTGTCCAGTGCGAGCAAGAAAGGCCGAGAGTTCGTCCCGCTTCTCAGGTAACAGCGCCCGTTGAAATCGCGATTGGTCGATCAACGGTCCAATATGGGTGACCCCAGCAGGCGATGTTTGGTCGAGCTCGAGCTCTCTGACCGTGAAACTGATGATGGGGAAGTCCACGTATGTGTGCGGATGTGTCCACTCGTGCCGACTCGCGACGGCATCGAGGTCTATATCGAGACTGCGGGCCATGGACCGAATGCTGTTCAGGTCCGTAGTGTTGAGCATCTGGGGTAGAACGCGCGCGAGCGCTGCGGTGGGAAGCAGTGGGCCCGCTGCTTGTCGGAGCCGACGCCGCGCGATCAAATCTGCCCACGCCAACCGGCTGAGTACACGCGCGCCGGTGTCACCTCTTGTGAGGTCTCGGTGCATTGGCGGGCGATTCGGGGACCTCATCGGGTCATGAAATGAAAGCGCCACTACCGTAGGCAAGCCCAAGTGGCGAGCGGTCAGCACCAGCCCATGCATCTCCATGTCGACCACGACGACGTCGGGAGCAAGCGCACGAAGAACTCGCACCGGCTCCTCGAGCTTGAGAAGCTCATTCCTGAGCAGACGGGACCGGCGGATGCTGCGTAGATCGCCCCGAGAGCTTCGCTCCTGACGAAGTACCTCGATGGCTTCTCCGCCGTCCTTGAGCAACACGAATTGAGCACCCACGTGTTCGACCGTCTCCGCCACGTCGCGGAAGGAAACAAACACCACCTCATGGCCTCGATCGACGAGTTGTCTCGCCAGCGCAGTCATGTTGTTCAGCCCGCTGCGCAAGCCGTGCACCCCGAAGACGAACTTGCCCATGCGCCCAGAGTAGCCAAGTGTGGACTGAGCGGCGGTCCCGCTACTTCCTCACGTACGCTGGGTGCCTGTGCCCATCTATTTAGCCAGTCATAGACACCTCGGGGTGCGCGGTGCGTAGCACCGAGTTCACCGGCACCCATGCGGTAGCGGCGTTTGATGCATCCGAGGGCCGGGGCAGCATAAAGAACGCATTTCGGTTCGCGTTTGCCACATCGTGGCGCACATCGCGGTGGGGCACGATTGGGGTTTTGTTCCTACCTGTGCTTGCTGGCCTCTTTCCGTTGTTTGTGGCGGTTGTGCTGCGCGAGCTGATCAATGAATTGGACGGTGTCGCAGATCGATCACGGCTTGCCGTCCTGGTTGTGCTCAGCTTCGTGATTGCATATCTTTTGTCGTTCATCACTCCGCTACGGCGGGTGCTCGATCTGACGAACGATGAGCGACTTGAGCAAGCACTTCGGGTGAAACTGCTCGAGAAGACCGACGCCATCGACTTCGCCTACTTCGAGCAGCCCAAAGCTCGCGATCGCATCGACGAGGCCTTCGAGCGACCCGGATCCGCAGTAGCTGGTGTACTCACACACAGCGCGACTGCGGTTTCGGCTACGACAACAGTTGCGTCGCTTGTCGTCCTGCTCGGCAGCATTGATCCCTGGCTGCTCGTCTTGCTTCCGCCGGTCGGGATTCCGTACATTGCGCATCGGTGGTGGCTTACGAAAGTCCGCTTTTCTCGCATGCGCACGCAGCGCCGAGCCCAGCGATGGGCGACCCACTTCACCGAAGCCCTGATCGACGAGCGACGCCTTCCCGAAAGTCGCCTGCTGAACCTCGGGCCGCTCTTTCGACAACGCGTCGACGACAACCTCGGCGCGGTGGTTCGTGAGAGCCGTGCCATGTTCGTTCGAGAACTCGTCGCATCGCTGGTCTTTGGCGCGTTAGTGCTTGTCATCATCTATCTCTCGTTATGGCGTGTTGTTGGCCAAGCCGCCAGCGACCTCGTCACACTCGGCGATGTCGCGATCTTCGCTGGCGCCGTCGGGGCCGTGCGCACAGCGATCGATCAGCTCGTGTTGGCGATCGGTCGGGTTCGATGGGACTTACTTGGCACGGTCACCATCGGAGCCGTACTTGGGCTGACCGACACCTATCAGGATCCCGACAGTTCCGCCCTTGTGCACCAGACCGAGGACATGCAAACAGCGCCAAGCAATGGGTACCCCTCGGATGCACCGCTCCAGGTCGAGAACGTGACGTTCACCTATCCAGGTGCACAAGACCCAGCCCTCCACGGCGTGAACCTGACCATTGCAGCAGGCGAAGTCGTCGGACTGGTCGGTGCGAATGGCAGTGGAAAAACCACGCTCGCCAAGCTGATTACCGGCCTGTACCGCCCACAGCAAGGTCAGGTGCGGCTCAATGGTCGACCGACCACCACACTGGACCGCGTGGCGCTGCGCAACGAGGTTGCGTGCGTGTTCCAACAGTACGGGGCCTACGAAGGTACCGCTGCTGAGAACCTTGCACTAGGTGATTGGGAACGCCTGATCGAGGATCGTGCCGCGATAGAACAGCTGGCAGCCCAGGTCGGAGTTGACGCGATCGCCGACAAATTGCCAAGCGGTCTCGACACCGCTCTCGGCAAGGCCTTTGGAGAGGTACAGCTCTCCGGAGGCCAGGAACAACGTTTCGCGATAGGACGTGCCTTCGCTCGAGTGGCTCCGATCATGCTTCTCGACGAGCCGACGGCCAACCTCGATGCTGACACTGAGTACGAGGTATTCCAGGACTTCACAGCACTGGCGCAGGGTCGCGCCACGTTACTGATTTCACATCGGTTCTCGACGCTCGCGCTCGCTGACCGAATCGTCGTTCTCGACGACGGGCGAATTGCTGAACAAGGATCCCACGAAGACCTTTTGCGCCACGAGGGGCTGTACCGGCGCATGTATGATCGCGCCCGGCGCTCGCGCTGAACTCGCCACGGCTGGGCTTGACGCTCTAGGGATGGCCGCCTAGGGATCTTTCACTTCAAAGACAGTGTCCTCGGTAAGTTCAAACCCGTCTGTGGTAGATCCAGCCGGCCCCTGATACGAGATCCGCACCCCATCATTGTTCACGAGCGGTTGGTGCCAAATCGACAGCTCGTAGCTCGAGGGATCTAGAACAACCCCCTGCAATTTGAATTCAAGCGTGCGGGTGCCTCCCGCTGGAACATCAACCTGCACCAGATAGCGGTTCTTCCCCGATTCGATCAGTGCCTGAGCCACGACATCGACCCCATCAAGGGTTGAACCAACAAGTTCATGGGGGCTGTAGAGCGACATCAACACCGTGTTGGCGCGGTCGCTCGTGAGGACATACGCAGGCGCACTCTCAGGAATGTTGGACGTCAGGGTGACCGAGGCTACGGCTTCAAGGGCTCCAGCGTCGTCGACTACAACGTCATAGTTGACTTGCCGATGGAGGTACAGATCGAGCTTGCTAGAAGCACCATTCGTTTGCACGAACGCAAACGCATCCGACGTCGACTGGGGGGCGGCGAAGGTTCGTTGTAGACCAATTTTCTGCAAGAAATCGTTCTCGTCACTGTCGAAGGTCACGACTTGTAAACGACCAGCCCGCGCAGCATTGCCCATCGTTCGTTGCAGCCGTTCAAGGTCGAGAAGGTTGCCTGAGTTCAACTCATCGAGGACGGCAGCGGACACTTCGGAGAGTTCTTCGAATACCTGGGTCCGACTCGCGTCGCGCCGGAACTGTTCGTCGAAAATGTAGGTGGACGCATTCTCAGCGGTCAACGGTTCTGGTCTGAACGAGATATCGACCGGTCCAGAAAGCTTCAAGAAATCGACGAACGCCCACGAGTCGAGATAGACGAACCCATCAATGTCGGTACCGCCGAAGCCCGCAAGTAGATCTCGTGCGGCGCTCGCTACTGCAATCACATCGGGCGACCCAGTCAGATTCTGTGGCCACGTGCTCGGGCGATTCATTTCCAGGTAATGGTCTGGCATCGTGCCAGGTTTTACCGCATTCGATCGGGTGATGTCGTAGAGATCGGTGACGCGGCCACTCGCAATTCGGCGAACGTTTCCATCGCTGACTTCGACCAAGGCATAGCTGCCAATAAACCCGCCGAGCTCTCTCGACTCCGCAGGCGTCCCGAACGCCACAAAGTACCGACGAGCCTCGTCGCCGCCAAGCATGCCCGGCAGGACTTGTAACGCTCGACCCGCAAGCTGGACATCGGGGAGCTGTTCGAGGGCTTCAGTCTCAAATTCTTTAAGCGCAGCTTGGACCGGAGGCAGCAACCAGTCCGAGCTAAATGTCTGGGCAAAGACGGTCGCATCCTCGATCACTCGGGCGGCTGCGACAAGGTCGGCGGAGAGCGCTTGGAGCGAGCCGATGTCTACGGAACGAGAACTCAGCGTTGCAAGCGCAGCCGAACTTGTGTTTGCGACACGGGTTATGCCTTGTCCCTGAACGATAAGCGCTGACGCCGCCGCACGGTTTTGGCTTACAACCGGAACAAACCGAACTACGTGGGTCCAACCACTTGACAGTGCGTCGTCTGCTCGCTCGAGCAGTGCCGTTGCGGTGTCGAACGATGCTGCACTGTCTTGCAATCGGCCCTCCCGCGCCTCAAGCAATCCGCTTCGAGTGAAGGCGGCCGCGTCGAGGGCATCGTTGCGAGCCGAGTTGACTTGTACGAGCCCTATCGACAGCATCGTTGCCACGATCAGGGCTGGGGCGGTGACGGCGAATCGGATGAGTCGTTTCGATGCGGTCTGAACACGTTGATAGGCGCTCACAAGAAGCACGAGAGTCATGAGCCCCGCCACGAGGGATGGGGTACCGAAGGGACCGAATGAGGGCCATCGGAGCATGCAATATGTGGCGACGGTACTGCCTGCGGCGTTCGAGATCGGAGCCGGGATGTCGATGGCGATCATCATGATGATCGCCAACAGGCCTGCAATCCCGACGAGAGCGACCGTGGTGCTGCCCAGTGCAGCAGCGATAGCAATGAAGACAAGCACGATCTCCCTTGGAGAACGTGTCGACGCGATGACAACGACAATCGCCAAGAGAAAGGACAGAGCGTCGTCCCACATCGCTTGTCCGGTTGGGCGCGCATGCGACAGAACAGCGAGCATCCCAGCAACAACCGCCATGGCCTGCCAGATGTGCGGCCCAGCGGCCCATCCTCGTGTCTCAAGCCAGTCAAGGCGACCGGATCGTAGAGAATGCATCTGGTGGATCCTACAGCGAAGTTCGCGAACGCTTCCCCCGAAACTTGTGCACAAGCTTCGGAACGAGGTTGCGGAATCCGACCGCAATTTTAGACAAGGAAAGCCTCCAAATTCGGGGACTGGTACTAGGTGGTGGGCCGTGCGTGCACTCTCATCTGCACGCACGGCCTCTGCAAGAGAAGAGCGAGCAGTGTCAGCGCTGTGACCTAGTACGAGTCGGCGAGCGCTCCTGACGCAGCCTGCGTGTCGGCTCTGCTACAGCGGTTGTAAACAGCAGGACCAAGACGCCGATCGTCGCTAGCTGCTTCGCGACGGCCTCCCGACCACGCATTATTGATGTTCGCCGCCTGTGAAGCATTTGATGATTAGCGCAGCGCCGCCAGCCGTGGGGCCAGTAATAGCGTCGGGGCTGACCGGTGGGTCTTGACTATAAGACCGTGCTTCGACAGCCGGGTGCCCCCTCGTCAGACCACAAGTTGCGGGAACCCTAGAGTGAAGTGGGGTCAGCCAGAGCTGATGGCTTCGAGCACGTTCATTCGTGCTGCTCGCCGTGCTGGGAGCACTGCAGCGAACATGCCGAGCACCCCGCCCAGGATGGTGAAGATGATGGCATAGGTCCACGGGATGGCTACCACGCTGATGAAGCTGTCAGGGATAGCTGTGACCGCTGCGTAGCCGATAATGATGCCGAGCACGACGCCCAGGAACGCGCCGAAGACACCCACGATGATGGCTTCCCATCGCACCATCGATCGGAGCTGGCGGCGCGAGGTGCCGATGGCTCGCAGTAGGCCGATCTCTCGGGTGCGTTCAAGAATCGAGAGCGCCATGGTGTTGACAATGCCGATGAACGCAACCACGATGCACAAGCCAAGCAGGGCAAACACGACGATCAGTAGCGAATTGATCTGGCCCTCCTGGGTTTCTTTGAACTCGCTGTTGTCCTCGACCGTCAGCTGCGGGAAGGTCGCCATGGCGGCTTCAGCCGAAGCCTGTGCCGCTGCGGGATCAGCGCCGGCCTCGAAGGTCGCTCCAACGAATTCAACCAAGTCTTCATCGGCGTATTGTCGGGTAAGCGCTCGATCGAAGATCCAACCCGCGTCGAACAGCGTGTTGTCCTCGAAAACGCCCACGATGGTGAAGTCGTCGGCGAAGTCTTCCGACAAACGGAAGTTGACGACGTCACCGATCGATAGTCCCAGATCTTCGGCCTTTCCGCTGTAGATCAGCACCCCACGGTCGCCGGTGTCGTAGGTGCCTGCGCTGAGGTTGGCATTGAGCACCCGATCGGTCGAAGCAACGTCGAAGCCGATGGCGTCTTCGAACTCGCCGTCAATCTGGATCGGGAGCGAGGTGCGGGCGGCTACTTGGTCGATGCCAGGTGCTTGGGCAAGCCGATCGACCGCTGCCGAATCAAACGCAAATCCTTGGTTGTCGTCGTAGATGAATAGGTCGGCGGCGACCGTCTCATCAAGAATTTTTGCGAAGCTCACCCGAAGCGACTGAGTGAGCACGAGTACCCCAGTGATCAATGCCAGACCAATCATGAGTGCCGAGGCGGTCGCTGCCGTGCGCTGGGGATTACGGCTGGCGTTGTCGCGAGCGAGACGCCCATTTAGGCCCCGAGTCATTTCGACCGGGTAACCCAACAACCGGGTGACTGCCGACGCGAAAAGCACACTGAGCATGGCGACACCGACGAATAGCAGCGCAGCACCGAAACCGAGTGACGCCAGCCGCGGTGCGGTTCCGAGCGAACCAAAGAGCCCAAACAAGGTCAGGGCAACGCCAAACGCGAACACAATGCCGCCAAAGAGCACCCGTCGACTTCTCGAACTCTCTGAGGTGGCGGCGGCGGCGCCATCTCGTAGTGCCGCCAACGCTGGAATCCGTCGAGCGACGAAGGACGGCAGTAGCGCCGAACCGACTGTCACTCCGAT
>Ga0209828_1000156_pt1 | contig 61195 bp, 54 predicted proteins | sample MaitaG_FD_187429 | JGI IMG/M metagenome (GOLD analysis project Ga0209828, IMG submission 187429) | Marine algal microbial communities from Maine, USA - Maine_Asex2 metaG (SPAdes) (version 2) | ecosystem: Host-associated > Algae > Red algae > Unclassified | place: Maine, USA | collected 2015-01-05
GTGGCGATGAATACCGCCCTGATCAACGGCGAGATCGATGCCTACTTCACCGGTGGTACCTACACCGCAAGTCCGGCCCGTCTTGACGGAGCCACGAACATCCGCGCCATCACCCCGAACTCCGGGCCGGTCGATGGCAAGGGCGGCGTTGTCTGGATTGAACTGACTTCTTTGGTCAACAACCCTGACCCCTCACCGCTCGCCGAGGACTTCCTCGAGTTCGTACAGCAGCCGGAGATCAGCAAGGCGGTCGGTTTTGCCGAAGGCACCTATAACCCGGTCTCGCAGATGGGTGATCCGGACGTGTTCGCCCTGTGGGATACGGATGAACTCGACTCCATCCAGTGGGATTCGCTCGATGAGGAGATGTCGCGCTCGGTGGAATATGACACCGTCGCCTCTTACGACGAACTGATCAAGATCTACACCGCAGCCAAGCGCTCCTGACCCCCTGTCGGGAAGGCCTGTGGACGCGCCGTTCCTCTGCATCGACTCGCTGGCCAAGCGCTATGACGATTTCACTGCCCTGCACGGCATCGATCTCGACGTGGCCGAAGGTGAATTCCTGACCATCGTCGGTCCGTCGGGCAGCGGCAAGACCACTCTGGTGAAGCTGCTGGTCGGCATGGAGGAGCAAAGCGAAGGCACCATCAGCTTGCGCGGATCCCGTATCGATACCCTACCCGCGCATCGTCGCCCGACCTGCATGGTGTTCCAGTCGCTCGCCCTCTTTCCTCACCGGAGCGTCGGCGAGAACATCGAATTTCCATTGAAGATCCGTGGCACGGCTGCTGCCGAGCGACGTGCCCGCGCCGACGAACTGCTCGATCTCTTCCGCCTGCCACGGAGTTTCCATGGCAAACGCATTTCGGAGTGCTCGGGCGGCGAGAAGCAACGCATCGCCCTCGCCCGGGCATTCGCGTTCGACCCCGAGATACTGTTCTTCGACGAACCGCTGTCGGCACTCGATTTCCGTCTCCGGAAGACGCTCGAGAAGGAACTCAAGGCACTGCATGCAGCCACCGGCAAGACGTTTGTCTACATTACCCACAGTCTCGAGGAGGCAATGGTGATGTCAGACCGCATTGCCATCCTGCGCGCCGGTCGCTTCGAACAGATCGGCCCGGCCGCGGAGATCTATTCCGAACCGAAGAGTCGCTTCGTCGCCGAGTTCATGGGCGACGTGAACCTCTTCGACATTGCCCGCGGGGACGAGCAACCGACAGGCAGCCTTGACGGGCTCACGCTGCAGCCGGGTGTTCACGAGCGCCTCGTCGCCGGGCGAGAAGACGCCGGCACCTTGATGGTGCGGCCCGAGCGCATGCGTTTCCTCAAGCCTGGTGAACAGGCGGATTTTGCCATCGAGGGCGCCGTCGAGGCAGAGTACCTGCTCGGCTCGCGAACGCAGGTCGAAGTCCGTGCGGCCAATGGTCGTCGGCTGGCACTGGAGACGGGCAACGATGTGCCTCGTCACGAACAGGCCGGTCGGGTGCGCGTGGGTTTTGCACTCGAACACAGCCACCTGATCGATGAGCGCGCACCGTGAGCCGGGCATAAGCACACCTACAATGAGTGCCCCTACATGAGCACGCCAGCGTGAGCAAGTCATCGGGCAATCGCGAGAGTCGCCTCGGCCTGCTGAACGCCCTGCCGATGGCCGCCTTGCTGGCCCTCGGCTTCGTTGCGCCTCTACTGGTCGTTGCCGCGTTCTCGATCATGCCGGAGAAGTCCTTCAGCTTGATGCATGTGCCGGACTTCTCGGCCTATCGTGAATTCGTCGCCCAAGGGTACTGGCGCTCCCTGTTCTGGTCGCTGGCGCTTGCCGCGGCAACCACCTTGATCCTGTTCGTCCTGTGCTGGCCACTGGCCTTCGCGATGGTCCGCGTCTTCACGCGCTTCACACTGATCATCACGGTGGCAGTCGTGGTGACGCTGTTCGTCTCCGAGAACATCCGGCTGTTCGGCTGGGCGCTCACGCTGATGAAGGGCGGCATGATCGAAGGTACGCTCCGTGCCTGGACCGGTACGGGCTTCGATGGTCTGCTCTACAACGTCCCTGTCATCGTCTTCGGGCTCGTCTACGTCTACCTGCCGTTCATGCTGTTCCCGCTCGCACAAGGCATCGCGATGGTGCCTGCCGACGCGCGTCATGCTGCGGCCGATCTCGGCGCGACACGCTGGCAGGTCTTCCGGGAAATCGAATTGCCGCTGGCCGCGCCCGGCATCCTCGTCGGCTCCTTGTTGACCTTCGTGCTTGCAGCAGGCGCCGTGGCTGAATCCAAGCTGCTCGGCGGGCAGGCCGTCATCGTCATCTCCGATGATGTCGAGACCGCCTTCACTTACGGACAGAACTGGCCGCTGGGATCGGCGCTTTCCATGGTCCTTATCGTCATTGTCGCGATCCTCGCAACCTATGCACTCGCACGGCTCGATCTCGATCGAGTCATGGGCCGGGCGGGCGCCTGATGCGCACCGGCAGACTGACAACATCGCTGCTCTTTCTCTATGCGCTGCTTGTCCTGTTCCTTCTCTATGTGCCGATCTTCGCCGTCGGCTTCGCCTCGATCTCGAAGGCACGCTACCTGAGTTTTCCGATCAAGCGGTACGCGACCAAATGGTACGGCGAAGCGCTCGAGAGCTCGACCGTTGCCGACCTCGCCACGACATCGCTTGCGATCGCACTGATCGTCACGCTCGTGTCGGTATTCGTCGGCTTCTTCGGTGCGCTTGCCTTCGCACGCTATCGCTGGCGCCACCGCACGCTCTTCCAGAAGCTTGTGCTATTACCGGTGTTCTTCCCGCAGACGGTGCTCGGTCTTGCCTTGTTGATGTGGTTCAACGCCATTGGCATCGTGCCGAGCTGGAAGACGGCCATCGTCGCGCATCTGGTCTGGATCGCGCCTATCGCCACGCTGATCATCGCCATCCGCGCCTACTCCTTCGATCCGGCGCTCGAGGACGCCGCGCGCGACCTCGGCTGCACCCACCTGCAGATCCTCCGCGAAATCACGCTGCCTCTGCTCGCACCCGGCATGGTCTCGGCTGCGCTGTTCGCCTTCCTGTTGAGCTGGGGCAACTTTCCGCTGTCACTGTTCACGACCGGCGCCGACTCTACCCTGCCTGAATGGCTCTACGCGAAGATGGTGTCGGGCTATTCACCGATGGTGCCTACCCTTGGCATCCTCTCGGTTGCAGGCTCCGCACTGGTCATCGCGATTGCCCTGACCGGCTCATCCATCATCACGATTCTCAAACGTCGCCGAAGCGTCACCAACGGCTGAAGGAGAAGACAAGGCATGCTGACATCAATCAAGGGCCGCGCCGCCATCGTCACTGGCGGTTCGAAGGGTATCGGTCGTGGCATCGCGCGCGTACTGGCGGCGCAGGGCGCCCGCGTGATGATCGCATCGCGCGAGGAAAGTACGGCACGAACCGCAGTCGACGAGCTGGTGGCCGCGGGCGGTACCGCCGACAGTACGGTCTGCGATGTCTCCGACTGGGACTCGGTGCAGGCCATGGTCGAGCACACGACGAACGCATTCGGTGGCGTGGACATCCTTTGCGCCAATGCCGGCGCCTTCCCACAGACCAAGCTCGTCGACATGGCGCCTGACGAATGGGACACGGTGATGGCCACCAACCTGAAGAGTGCCTTCCTGTGCGTCAAGGCCTGCATTCCGGCCTTCGAGAAGACCGGCAAGGGGCGAGTCATCCTGACCTCGTCGATTACCGGCCCGGTGACCGGTTTCCCCGGCTGGGCACACTACGGGGCGTCCAAGGCCGGTCAGCTCGGCTTCCTGAAGACAGCGGCGATGGAGCTGTCGCGGTACGGCACCACCATCAACGCCGTGATGCCTGGAAACATCTATACCGAAGGCCTGCAGGATCTCGGTCAGGAATACCTCGACACGATGGCGGCCTCGATTCCGCTGAAACGCCTCGGCTCGGTCGAAGACATCGGCAATGCGGCGCTGTTCTTCGCCTCAGACGAAGCAGGCTACATCACCGGCCAGTCCATCGTCGTTGACGGTGGCCAGATTCTGCCGGAATCGCTGGAAGCCATCGGCGAGATCTGAGCGGTTCGCCCTACCCGCCAGGCACGTCCGAGGCGGGCACGTTCTTTCCCCGGCCGAAGCGCAAGCCTCAGGCCTCGTCGACGCTTCCCTCGCGTACCGCGATAACCACCGGCGCGAGGAACGCACCGAACGCAATCAGGTTCAGGAGGAACGTCCCGAAGCCTACGTCCAGCGAGGCGGGTGTCATGATCAGTGCAAAGACGGCGCCGATGATGCAGCCGGTGAACCAGGCGGGATAGGTGCCCATGGGAAGATGTACCTTTGTCTTGTCGAGGGATCGGTCCGCGAAGAATCGCGGATTCGACCGGCCGACGCAAGCGCATCATCCATGATGCCCGCATCCCGAAGTGATTCGTCAAACTGATACCGACGGGCCCTTCGGCATCACGTTGACAGACCACCGACTCAGCGCCTTGCGATGGCCCCGTCAGAGGATCTGATTGGCGCGCTGGAAGACAATTTCCACACGTCGGTTCGACATCCGTCCCTTGGCAGTGGTGTTGTCGGCCACGGGGCGGCTTTCACCAAAGCCCGAGACCCGAATGCGTTTTTCAGCGATACCACGGGCAAGCAGTCCGTCACGGACGCTTTCGGAGCGTAACCTGGAGAGCCACATGTTGTAATCCTCCTCGCCAACGTGATCGGTGTGGCCTTCGATCACCGCCACTCGCTCAGGATTGTCGCGGAGGAACTTCGCGGTCTGATCGAGGACACCGTCCGCTTCGGAACGCAGGGTTGCTTCCTCGAAATCGAAGAGCACGTCCTTGAGCGTCACCATCGGGCCTCGCTTCGACTCGACAGTCTTCAGCGGTGCGGGTTCGGGGACTTGGGCAACTTCAATCGGTTCGTTCTTCGGCGCACTGGAACAGGCCGAGACGCCCACAACGAGGAGGCAGGTGACGGCGAAACGCATGAGGGGCTTGTTGGTTGTCATGAGTGGTGTCTCGGAATGCTGTAAGAGAACACGCTAGCGGCAGAACGCCACTCACACTTGTGGGCAGAGCATCACAATGCGAACACTCATGAGCTGCGGACGATGACCGGGACGCAATCAGGCCATCGCCGTGCACGGCGGGTAAGGCCAGTGATCAGCATCACCGGTGGCGAGTTCGTCGGGATAGGGGGCGTCGCCGTAGAGGCAGATGCGCACCCATCGATCGGAACGCGGGTCGAATCTTACGGCACCGAAGAACGACAACTTGGCGCGGAGCATGTCTATCGGCAGCATCCCCGCGTCGATCGTGTTGTCATGTATCTCGGCATAGGGGGCACGCGCAACCACCTGTACCCGCCTGACCGCCTGCCGATGCTCCGGGTGCCGCAGCAGGAATTCCGCCAGCGGCGATGCCTCTGGCCAGGCCACGAGCGCGTTCAGAAGGGAAAGCATGTCACGCGCAGGCGCGAGCGGCTGCTCATAGGCTTCCAACGGCTCTTCGAAGCGCTCGCCGAGTCGAGGCTCCAGCTTCTCGGCCGACACGTACCAGGCGCGCGCAGAGGATGCTCTGCCACGCCAGTCGAGCGACAGCGCCCAACGGTAATTCTCCTCGAGGAGTATCCGCAGGGCAGCGATGGTCATCGATCCGTCGATCGGTCGTTCAGCCGTGGCGTCGATGGCCATGTGTTCCGTGAGCTCATCGACGAGCGCGCCATACGGTTCGAACAGCAGCGACACCAGGCACTCCTGGCATTCGAGACCGAGATTCCGCTCGGTCCAGCGGTACAGGCGATCCCACGGCCAGTCACCGTGCAGGTCGATCGTCCGCACATGGGCCTGGAGCCGCTCGAGATCAGCACGCAGCTCGACCACACGCGCAGCCTGTAACGGGTGCGTGGTGTGCCACCGCATCGCTGACAAGCAACTGCGCCGAAGCAAGTCTTCGAAGATGGCCAGGTCCCGGACACTGGCTCGTCTGAGGCCGCGGACCCGAGCCAGCGCTTCCTCTCGCGCCGCAATCCAGTGATCGAACAAGCGCGGATGATTGACGATGAATGGGGCCATGCCAAGCCCGGTAGAATTACCGATCCCGATCGATCGGGCGACACTTGCCTCCAGGCGCACCGCTTTCTCACCACCGTGCACTCGCGCCATGTGTTCGACAAGATCACGCACGAACGCACGAATCAGGTAAACCGTCAGCATCTCCACCTGAAAGGGCGCAGCAAACTCGCTGCGCGTGGCGAGTACCTCACGATCGGCAGCGCCGAACTTGCCAGACCCGTACACAGCCGTCGTGCGCATCAGGTAGCCGACCTTTTCGATCGTGCTCCGATCAGGTTGCCGCCCCGCGGCCAGCGACTCGACGACATGCTCCCATACCCTTGCCGAGCGATTGGCACGCGACAGCGTCAGTTCCTTCTCGGTCAGGCGTCCAGCCTCCTGCAACGGTACGTTGGAACTGAGGCGTGCAATGTCGGCGTCATCCGGTATCCCGTCGAACAACGTGAACGTCGCATCCCAGGCGTCAGCGATAACCCGGTCCGAACGCCGTTCCGCCGGCAGATCGTGCGCGAAGGCGACAAGTGAATAATCTCGATGCGGCGTATGGGCAGTGAACACCGCATGGCCGGTTCCCTGTGCATCGATCGAGAAGACGCGACGGGAAAAAGTCCAGCCCTCGGTCTGCATCCGCCGGGTGAGCTGCCGCATGAAGGAGAGCCTCGACTGATGCAGGGCACCCAGTCGAGCCAGCCGCATGACCTGCGACGGAGGACGTTTGCCGACCACCTCGTCGTCAGCTGTAAGGTGGCGCTCGATGTTCGTCATGTCTGCTGCTCAACGCTGTCGGTCCTGATGTCACCTGTCAACGGGCCTCTGTCGCACACTCTTGTTCAGGGAGACGAACGCCAGTATCGACAGAAGTTAACTGTACAGTCAATGTCAGTGTTCCCGATCGTGAACCAGGACCTTTCACCGATGTCGAGATGACCGCCGGCAAGGGCGATCTGCAGTCATCAGGCTCGTCTCTTGCATCGCGGTGGATTAAAGTCGACGGCATTCCGGGGTCACCATGCAAGGCCAGTCAAACCGACGTTCGTTTCTTCGTCATGACGACGAGATTCTGCTCTCGCTGCGCAAGCTCGATGATGGGGCGACCAAGCGTATCGTGGCGAGTCTGGCCCGCTGGCGACTGGACTTCAGCCCCGCCAACAAGTTGTTGCCCGGGCGCCAGCACATGATGACGAAGTTTCGGCAGATTCAGGATCATTCGCCCGACGTGGCCGCTTATCTCGCCCATCTGGAACGACGCCTCGATGCACTGTCTGGCGAGGCGGCCAATCGCCCCCCGGAGAAGGAGATTCCAAAACCGGTACCCGTCAATCTCTCCGCCCAGGGACTTCGCTGCGAGAGCAAGGAGACGCTGGCCGAGGACGACATGGTCGAAGTCGCGATCGTGTTGATTCCAGACCATGAGGAAGTGGCTGCCGTCGGCCGAATCATACGGGTCGTGCCCGGCGAGAAGGATGGCGCAGCTACGGTGTCCGTCAACTTCGACTACATCCGTGATGCCGATCAGGATGTCCTCATCCGACACGTCAATCGTCTGCAGCGTGAACAGCTGGCACAACGCCGCAAGTCTGCGTAAATATCCGGGAGTCGCACAAATCCGTACGACTCAAGGCTTGCCAAGAGCCAGCAACATCCCGAATTCCGGATTATCTTCGTGCGGTTCAAGGCCCCGGTCGTATTGCGTCCACAGAGCCAGAGCGCCGGCATTGTCCGGGTGTCTTTCGAGCTCGCCGTCGATACGTTCGAGCGCTTCAAGCCAGTAATACTCCGCTTCCTTGTTCCGCCCCAGCGCGCGCAACTCTTCGCCGAGCAGGCCGCCGCTGCGAAAGTCGCTTCGACGCAGTGCTGAGGCAATTCGAAAGCGACTGACAGCCGCTTCACGATCGCCCTGCAGACGAAGATTGCGCGCCAGGAAGAACTGCGCCTCGAAGAGATCTTCATCAAGCGCAAGCGCCTGCAACAAGGCGGACTGTGCCTCTGCTCTGGGCGTCGGATCGCGCTCAGAAGGATGCTGTCAATCGTTCTCCGCGTCTGCTTGACGATCTCATCGAATGGGGAGCCGACGCCCGGCTCGTGTCACAGATCTTCGTTGTCGTCGAGGGCACGGTAGCGGAAGAGTTTCGCTCGAGCGCCGCGTTCAAGATTGGCAAGACGGTGGGAGGAGGAGGACTCGGGCAGATCGGCGCCGAAATCGGCGGTGACGGTGGTCGTGCCGGCCGTGTCGACATCACCTTGTCACCCGGAGCTGTCTTTGCCTACCGGCTCGCCGATATCGACTGGGATGCGAAGCGCAAGAAGAAAAAGGAACTGATTGTCGATCTCGATGACGATCAGTTCGGTACGGGGTGACATGCTGAATATCACTTTCGGCTCCGGCCTGGCATTACTGACGGCCTGTGCTGTCAGTGTCGGCGACTACCTGATCAAGGTGGCCGCCGACGGTGCCTTGCCACTCTGGTCGCGAACCTTCCTGTCCGCCGTGTCGGCAGGGCCTCCTACGAAAAGCAGAGACCCGCCTTCTGTGCGCCGCCTCGCCAGGGTGCCGAAGGCTCGTCTGAACCATCGGGTGCAAGGACGTATTCCACCGCCTGCCACCGCCTCTCCTGCTCACGCATCACTCGGCGCAAGTCACCGGCGGCAGCCGTCAGTCCCTGACCTTCGAGGGCCCTTGCATAGCCAGCCAGCAACTGCTGATCTGCCCGGCCACCGCCGATCAGCCGTGACAACCAGCGCAGGCCGGACAGCGGATCATGGAAGCCCAGGTAGGCTTTCGCCAGAGACGACCAGACTTCCGGATCACTCTCGGCCGTCGTCCGGTAGTTCTCGATCAGCTTGTCAAGCGCCGCCCGGTCCGCGCCATCAAGTTGCAGCTGCACCAGGCCGGCCACTGCGCTCGCCAGACGCGGGTCGAGTGCAAGCGCCTGGTGGTAGCTCGCACTGGCCGCAGTGCGATCACCGACGCGTCGTCTGGCCGTACCAAGCAGAGTCCAGTAATCCGGCAGCCGTCTCAACGCCTCGGGCTGTTGCTCCACATCCATGAATTCTGCAAGCACGGCACGGTCATCCTGATCGAGTGCGAGTTCCACTGCAGCCAGCGCGAAGTCTGTCTCCGCGGTATCGGTCCACAGTTGTCGTGCCGCCTGCAGGGCTTCGCCATCACTACAGTGGTCCAGTAACGCGTTGACGAGTCGATTGCCCGCTTGCGCCCTGGCCGTCTCGTCCTCGATCTGACCGATTTTCGGCACAACCAGGCGATGCAGCCAGGGTTGACGGTAGCGCCAGCCGGTCTCGGAGAGCAGGCGTAGCCGATAGTCGGTCGCCTCGTCTCCCAGGGCACTGCCGTCGAAGCGCGCAGCAAGTGTCGCGGCACGCCAGGGCTCGTTCAGCCGCCAGTGCAATTCCATCCGGCTAAGTGTCTCCTCACTCGAGGCACCAAACGCCTGTGCGAACTGTTCCCAGGCCTCGATGGACGCACGAAAATTAAGGTGCCGCTGTTGTAGTGTGGCAAGTGAGCGCAAACGGTGGCGACTATTCCCGTGTCGGTCGATGATATCCTGCAAGGCTGCGGCGGCCTCCTCCATGCGACCGTCGCGCTCGTAGAGAGACACCAGCCGGGTCACGACGATGTCGTCCGGGACCTGCAGCATCGCGAGTTTCCTGAGCGCTCTCGCGGCGATTCCGGGTTCAAGATTGAGTTCGGCAAGACGTGCGAGTTCGAGCAGCTTGTCGGCATCCGGCGCCTGCGCCACCAGCCATTGCCAGTGACCGGCCGCCGCCACCGGATTGCCGGTCCATTCGAGCACTTGCGCCAACTGCAGGCGGCTCTCGGTATCGTCAGGATCACGATCGACACGTATCTCCAGTCTGTCTCTTGCTTCCTCGTTCCGGCCTGCCGCAATCATCAGCGTCGTCCGCCGACGTTCGATCGCGGAGCCTTGCCGAACCGCCTCATCACGTTCGAGGCTTTCGAGATAGTCGATCGCCGCCGTGTGACTACCCGCCGCCTCTGCCCACCGGGCAGCCTCCTGCAACCAGTGCGATCGACGATCCGGATGTTCTTCGGCCAGGCGCGCCAACACCGGGTGTGCGGTATCGGGTCGTTGCACCGCGAGCGCCGTACGCGCCAGTCGTTCAAGTGACTCGCCGCCAAGTGGTTCCTCGAGCATGCGCTCGATCAGCCGCGAAGTCTGCCCCGCGTCATCGAGCGGCAGGCTCAGCTCGACGGCCCGTGCGAGGGTCTCGACATCGCCTGCCGCCGGATCTGCAATCAGCTTGTCGAACTCCTCGATGAACAGCGCCTGTCGATCGGCTTGCGCGTCGGTACCGGTCGCGTCAACAAGGCCAGCAGCAGCAACTTCCAGCGCAATCCTCTGTCGTTCATGCGGAGTTGGCGTCACGTTCGGGTAGGCATCGAGCAACTCTCGAACCTCTTGCCATCGTCCGGCGCGCAGCAGCGGTGTGATGGCCACTGCCACTTCATAGTCTGACAAGTCACCAAGCGCCATGTGTGCCTTGAGATAGGCGATTTCCAGCGCGTCGACACGTCCCGATACCGAGCCTATGCCATCGACCGGTTCGACACCTCCAAGAGAGCCGCTTCCGGCCAAGCCTCCGAACAGGTAGGTGTGCCGCGCGGGTGCGAGTAGCGCAAACGCTATGACAAACAGCGCCGCGATGAGCACCAGGCTCACCGGGCTGATGAGACGCTCATGCTGGGCAGCTGAAGACGGCATTGCCGGTATCCCTGGTCATGAACTCGAAACGCAAGCTGCCGGTACGGGTCCGCTCACCGCGAACCCGTTCGCCGCCGCTCTCGATGTTGCAGGCCGTATCGAGTGAGCCACCGAGCTCGAGCACCACCGGCACATGGCCTCGGACGCGGAAACTCAAGCGACCGCCGGTGCTATCCCATGCCTCGATCCGGCCATTCGCGGAAACCAGGTGCAAGGATTCGGACGGAAGGCTCGAGGTCCTGAAGTGCACGGTGTCGGCGCCGTCGGTGTGCAGGTAGACACCATCGTGCAGGCTGCGCTGCCCTGCCAGTCCCGTCGCACTGCCGAGATCTGCAAAGGTATCGGTGCCGAGCAACCGAATCGAGCGGATGCCACCGAGTGCGCTGAGCTTCCAGACACCATCGAGGTAGCGTCCGACCCCGGCGCGACGAAACGCGGGCACTCGCCGTGCATAATCGCTTGCGTGCACGGGATTGATATCCTGCGTCACTGACCAGGCATAGACATCCTCGAGCGAACGCAGTGAGGCGATCTTGGTACCAGCATAGAAGTGGTAGTAGATATTCAACGGCCGCAAGCGTCGCGGACGATCCGTCATCTCGAGCGTCTCGATGACACGTCGAAAGCCGTCATAAGGGCCGAGCCAGTCATTGGTGTAGACGTTCTCGTTCATGATCGGTGCATACACCTGCACGTGGTCGCCAACCGTGCGCGCCATCGGTGTGACATGACCCAGGGCGGGTCGCGCCCGCGTGATGACCGTGTTGCCGCCATTCAGGTTCGCGAGTCCGCGTCGCTCGGCAGCCGCCAGTGCATCCGTGCCCGGCAGTGCATCACCACTCCAGAGAAAAACCTGCGTCTGCTTGCCGGCTGGTGCAAGGACTTCGTCGATGAAGTTCGCTGAACCGTCTACCTCGCGCTTCGTCGAGTATTCATAGCCGGGAATCGGCAGATTGTACTCACCGGCCTCATCCTGCTTGCTGACGCGACGCCAACGGAACGGATGGCTGTACGTATGTGAAGCGATCTCGACTTGTGGCAATGCGAAGATCTCTCTGGCAACCTTCACCATGCGCGCCCGTCGGTCCGCATAGACAGCAACGCCGTTGATCTCCCCTTCGACGATCGACACGGTATGCGGCAATGGATACCGCTCGAGGATGCGTTCACGAATGATTTCAGCACCCAGCTTCGAGCCCGGCATCTCGGCCCAGGAAGGCAGAGCATCCCCGTCGATATGCGCGAACCACGTTCGGTTGCCTGCCTCGGTCGTCACATCCGGCATCGGCATCGGCTGCAGATCGAGCGCCTCGACAAGAAACGCGAACGGATCGATGCGCCAGTACGTCGTGTCGTCGAGATCGACCGAGATGACCATGGGGTCCAGTGCGTATCCACCCCAGTCGCCGGTGACGACGAAATCAGCGATGCGTCCGAAGGCATCGCCATAGCGCAGGTGCACGGTGTTTTCCGGATCGACGCTTCGTGCGCTGAAATTGAAGCCGTCGACACGCAGGGGCAGTTCTCTCTCATTGCCGATCAGCGCGTCACGCTTGCGCACACGAGCGGTATCCGGATCGATTCCCGGCGTCACACGCACGCCCATCCACGCTGCAAGCGCAGGCGTGACCCCGACGCCCGGTGAACCGAACAGCGCCATCGGCAGACCAGACTCGAACTGGCGCTCCATCCACCGGGCGAGCGCGGGATACGGCCGCGGCTCATCGATCCAGCTGACGACACCTGCGAATCGACCGACCAGTTCACCCGCCGGCAGTGTCTCCCGGGCAACATCGTGATAGACAGGTACATAGCCAAGGTACTCGAGCGGCGTCGCCAGCAGCTTGTGTACTCGAGACGACTCCTGCGCCTCGTCGCTGCGACTGTCATAGAGCATGAGGATTTCCCGCGGCATCGCCTCGAAAGCACCCACACCGACGTAGTCGAATGCCGGTGTGCTCACCCAGGGAATGAAATCCAGCTCGGCGATCTGCTCGGCAAGCTGGCGCGCTTCATCTCGGCGATTCGGCGGGAGATAGTCGATGACGATGACGTCGAGACCGAATGCCTGACGAGCCTCACGAAGCCTGCCAAGTAGCCATTCGCGTGCCCGAGGCGATACAGCGACGTACTCGCCTGTCGCGTTGTTCCACGACGCGTAGAGTGATTCGGCGGCGACTGCCTCCAGGTAGGGTGCGACCTGCTCGAGCACCTCGAACCCCCGGTTGGCGATCAGCCGGAGACCGGGATGACGCTTCGCCAACAGACCGAGAAACGCAACCAGTGCCTCTTCCTGGCGCTGCAGCACGGCGTCGGAGTCGGCGGTCATCCGGTAGCTGTCCATCGTGTCGAGAAAGAGCCCGACGTAGCCCGCGTCCACCAGCGTGTCGACACGCTCGAGGAGAAAATTCTGCCAGCCATCACTGCCGAGATCCATGATGCGGCTGTTCCAGACAGAGTTGAGGCCGAGCACCCATTCGGGTTCGACAGTGTCGATGTCACGCCGGTGCTCGCCCAGCTCACCGATGCTCAGGTAGGCGAAAGGCGCTGCGCCGCTTGCACGCAGTGTCTGGAGTTCATCCGGCGTGACGTTGTCGGGTTCCAGCACCAGTCGGTCGAACTGCGACAGCAGACCTTCCGGGGGTTGGCTGCCGTAGTAGAACGCCGTGCTCCGACCCTCGAAGGCAGACGCCGCTGCCCTGGCGCCAGCGCTCGACACCAGGCACCAGGCGAATGCCGAGAGCATGACGGCGCGTCCGACGAATACGGCGGCTCGCCAGGCAAGCCCGCAGCAAGTCGCCCGACGGGCAAGCTCATTCATGCTCATGCTGCGGCACGATGCGGCGGCGGCACGCTGCGGCAGCCACTTCATGCGGCTTGGGCATCGGTCAGCTCGGCCGACGGTTGAGGTTTTGCTTCACGCCCGCGCATGAAGGTCCGGAACTCGATGTCGTTGAGCTCCCTCGACAACATCATCAGGCCATACAGCGCGGTCAAGGTCATCGACAAGCCGAATCCATAGCCATACCAGACGGGACCGAGCTGCAAGGTGACCCAGGTGAAGGAGGCATTGGTGAGAAACAGGATCAGGGTAAGCAGACAGGCCTGGCGCAGCTTGTCGAGATAGAAAAGGACGTTGAGGATGGCAAGCACCAGCACCTGCGCACCGACCGCCACCAGATCGATGTAGAACAGATGAACGTATTTTGCGGAAATACCGAGAAACTCGATGAGACTGGGCCCTGCCAGATAGAGCAGCAATACGGTAACGCCCTGCACACGGATGATCTGAAACAGACCTTCGCGAACCGCGACGACCATCTCACCCCCGAGCTTCTCGATGCGCTGCAGGGTCGCACCACCACGCACCGCGTCGAAGAATCCTTCATACGCTTCGGCAAAGTCGGTCTCGATACGCAGCAGGAAGACGGCCATGCCCGGGATGATGCTCAGGTAGGCAAGGAAGATGGGCAAGTCGTAGATGAGCGATGCGCGCAGCGGACCATAGACCGCTTCAGAGGTCCCCGGATCGAGCCAGATGATGATCTTGTCGATCCAGATGCCAAGGTTGTAGAACAGGCCGATGAAGATCAGCACCGGGAAGATCTGCCGACGCTCCAGAAAGTTCATGGCCAGCATTTTTCGCACCGGATAGTGCGGTAGCACGACCCCCAGCATCAGGAACAGCAGGAGCGCATGGCCCATCAGCAGGCCGAGCAGCAGTCCTGCCAGTCCGTACTCCATCAACAGGATGGACAATCCGACCGTTGCGCCGTAGCCTGCAGCGAACGCGCAGAGGATCAGCTTGAAGCGCTTCAGCCCGGCCACGAATATCAGCACGATCCAGATATTCGACAAGGTGACGAAATTCGCCAGCAGGAGCAGCTCCGAAACGAAACTCTCGTGGAACAGGGTCAGCGCGAGAACGCACCCTAGCCCCCCGCTGACAAGCGTCGTCAGGAGCATCGCACCGAACAGGTTCGGCACGACGAGATGGTCATGCCCTTCATACAAGCGGTCGGCAATGAAGCGCGTGAAGACCAGTTGCAGGAGACCGGTCAGTACCAGCGACGACCCCATGATCCAGGTGACCGACGTCGTGAACTGCCGCACCTCGAGACCGCCGTCCGGGCGCCAGAGCGCGACCAGGCCGATCAGCATGACCCCGAGGATCGACAGCACCCACGGTCCGGCACCGATCACTCCGGCAAAGCCGTAAGCCTTCAGCGAACCGCTGAACGTGTCCTCTTCGAGGAACTTTCTCAGTTCGAAACCGATACCCGCCATCGACTCAGGCCGCCTTGTCCGTCGCGGCTCGAAGCCCGACATTCGCATAGGCCATGCGGTAGCGCTCGATCATGCCGGTATCGTCGTAGTGAGCCTCGACGCGCGCGATGGCAGCATCTCGTGCGCTTTCCCAGACCGAGCGATCGCTCAGCAACGCGACCGCCGCCGCGGCGAATCGGGCCGGGTTGGCGATCGGCACGACGGCACCGGCACAACCGAGTGCCCGGTCTTCGGGTGTGATGCCGTGTACCAGGTCCGTGCAGCTGCCAACATCGGTCGCCAGCGCAGGAATACCTGTGGCAAACCCTTCGAGCAACACCAGCGGTTGCCCTTCGGAGACCGACGTCAACACGGACAAGCCGATCTGCGGAAAGATCTCCTCAGGCTTTCGGAAGCCGAGAAACTTCACCGCACTGTCGAGATCGAGACTCCGTGCGAGCGACTTGCACTCCTCGGTGTAGACCGGCGCTTCGTCCTCAGGCCCTATCAGCCACCCTTCCGCCTCGGGAATGACAGACCGAACAATACGCATGGCGCGAATGAAGGTCTTGATGTCCTTGATGGGAACCACTCGACCGATCAACGCGAGTACCGGCGGCACCGCGGCATCCGGCGCGCGCCGATGGACGCGAAAACGTTGTACATCGACTCCGTTCGGGATGATCTCGATCTTTTCTGCTGGCGCTCCATCCTCGATCTGCCGAAGGCGATTCCCCTCGTAAAGCGTGAATATACGGTCCGCCTTGCTGTATGACATCCGACCGAGAGAGCGGAAGAAGCGAATCCAGGTGTTTCTCAAGTGACTCATGCCATCGTTGATTCCGACCCGGTACGGCTCCGGATCGGCCGGTATCCAGTCGACCTGCGCCAGATCGAGCTCGCGTTCCTTGGTGTAGATGCCGTGTTCTGAAATCAGGTAGGGCTTGCCGGTTTCGCGTTGCAGCATCGCGCCGAGAAACCCGGCATAGCCGGTCGAGACGGCATGGTAGAGATCCGCCTGCGGGCGGTATCTGACGATATCGGCGAGAACGAACAAGGGTGCATGCATGCCCCGAACCGTCCAGAAGTAGTGATTGAAATCGACCCCGGGTGGCGCTTCACCGTACTTCGAGCGGATGGTTTCCCAGGAAAGACGGCTGCGACGCAGATCCTTGTCGGTAATGCGCGCAGGCCCGGTCATCAGATCGGTAAAGCCCGCCGTGACAGCAGTGTCCAGGGCGCCATCCGTTACGGCGAGTGACGAATGGAGTTCGTCGTTGCTGGCAAATCGTCGTGCGTTTACCCGCCCGCGGCGCCACCACGGGACTCTGGCATCGAGCTGTGCCGGCTCGGCGTCGGCAGGGCTACCACTCTGGTTCACCTCGTCTGCACCTAGCAGGAAATGGAGTTCGAGGTGCACCAGGTTGTCAGGCAAGGTGTAAGCGGGTTCGTCGTAGTCGGCCGCACGTGAACCGAGGAAGATGATCGAGAAGCGCACATCCGGCATGCCTTCGATGATCTGACGAACCCAGGTCGAGACGCCGCCGCGAATGTACGGATACGTGCCCTCCAGCAGCAGGCAGACATCGGCATGCGCATCCGGACAATAGCGCGGCGAGCGATTCACGCCCAGTACCGCGCGACATGCTGGAGCGGCGGATAGGCCTTGATGGCATCGTCGAGCCTGCAGAGGAGTGTCGCTACCCGACCGAACTCACGGCGCTCGAAGGCGGCCTGGGCAAGATACGGAACCACCTTCTGCTCGGACATGCCGAGTTCCAACGATCGCTCAAGCGCCGTCGTCGCGCCCGCAGCGTCACCCTGCATCAGCCGCACTTGCCCGAGAATCAGGTAGACGCTCCGGTCATGAGGGAGAAGCTCCGTCGCCCGGGTCGCCGCGGTCGCGGCCTTGTCGAGCAGTTGCCGACGCGCAACGGGCTCGTCCTGTTCGAGTGTCAACAACTCATGGTAGTTGCTGGCAATCCGCGACCAGACCCGACCGGCAAGCTCGCAGGTCACATCGGCAGCCTCGGCCTCGAGCCTCTGAATCTCCCCGTTCAGAAGAGAGACCTGTCGGTCCAGTGTCTGATAGGCCGTCAGCCGGATGCGTTCATCGTGATGCTCGACGGCTCGCTTGAGAGTGGTCACCGAGAGCGCGGCACGCATGTTTCCTGCCGCAAGAACTTTGTAATACAAGTCCGGACTACTTTCCGGATGACGGAGCTGCTCGGTAAAGCCACGAGTGTCGAGCACGCCGGCAACACGCTCTGCCGGCGTCTGGTCTGGCAGGGGAGACAAACCCGTCAGCTGCCACCGATCCGCTCCCCGGTGCCTTCGGGCCGAGGCTGCTGCACCGTGGAGGAGCGCCACCGCGAGGCCAGGCGCACCGACGAATGGCAGGAACAGGCAGATTGGAAACGCGAATATGAAAGCTTCGCTCGGGCGGAGCTTCGTGTTCTCGACGGCCGTGACGGTGCCGAGCAAGACGACGATACCCGTCGACGCAACCAGGCTTGCAGCAACGTGCATTGTCAGCCAGTCGATCGTCGACAAGATCTGATCTGCACCGTCCTTCAGCAAGTACAGGAGCGCTGCCTCGATCAATACGCCGACCGTCAGCAGCACCGTGCCGGCAACACTACGCCACATGATCGACCCCCGACCCGTCATTTCGATCCGAGTCGCGATGCGGATTGCGATCCGGCTCACGATCCGAATTGCGATCATCGTTTGCAGCCGCCTCACCGCTGCGCAGAAAGGCAAGGCAGCTATCGCGTGTGTCGGTACGGCCGACGGTCATTGTTCTCAATGACAGGATCACACTCGGGAGCGCTTGTCCAAACGCCTCCTCGACCGACATCGACGCCCGCAGCAGAAAGGCCTCGCACTGGCTGGCAGGCATCAACGGGAGCAGGATGACAACGGTGTGCTCGCCATCGACGCTATCGGGTAGCCAGGCACTGTCGAGCCCTCGGATGCTCTTCGCTAGATGCCGGGCGATATCCGCAGCCACCTCGGACTCGATCAGTTCCACGAACAACAACGATGAGCGCACATTGTTGCCTCGAGCGAATTTGAGCGCATTGTCCAGAGCGTCCATGAAACGCTCCCTGTCGGTCAGGCCAGGACCTTGCGCACGTGCCAGCATGTCGCCGATGTAGCCTCCCAGCAACGCCATGAGATCGAGGTTGGGCTGCTGAAACGCCATGAAATGCATCTCGCGAACGGCGAGCACGCCGTACAGATGGCCAACAGCATCCACAATAGGCACGACGGCCAGGAGTTCGTCCTCGTGCCGATTGGATACCCCACCCTCGGGCTTCAGGCTGGCCAGTTCATGCCTGTCCGCTGCAAGTGCCAGCAGTGGATCGTCCCGGGGCAACTCACCCATCGTGCCGAGCATGGCAACCACGATCGGATCGACGTTCTCGCCATCTCGCGCACTATACAAGCCTGCCACCTGCACGGAGCAGAACTGTGCAAACAGTGCCATGAGCTCATCGCCCGGCGTCTCCAGTTCGCCATCACGATGCGAAAGTACCGATTCGAGTTCCTGCAGCGCTTGTCTGAGGCTCATGCGCTGACCTGCCAGGAACTCCTCGAGCTGACCATGCGAAACCTTCAGCACATGATAGTCACGCGAGAACTCCTCGAGGCGCCGGCGTAGAAAATGGATCTCGGCGTCGCTCTGGCGCAGACGCAGGCGAGTTCCGCCGACGATGTCGCCGACGATGATGCACAGCACGATCGTGCCGACCACGAGGACGGGCAGGATGAGCACGGAATCGGGATCGGCGGGAGAGAGATAGAACATCGCGGCGCCCGCCAGCAGCGCACAGCCGAGACCCCATGCTGCGCCATAGCGCGCCGCGAACACGATCGGCCCGGCCGCCGCCCAGGGGAAGCCGCTGTTCAGCCCGAGCGGGTCTTCCGGGAACAGCCAGAGTCCAGCAAACGGCACCAGCAGTGCAAACACCAGAAGCTCGCACGACCGGACGGCGTTATTCATGTCAAAACGCGGTTTGAATGGGTGCCATCAAGCGGCCTTCTCCGCACGCCTTGCGCGCTCGATCAGGGTGTTCTCCCAGTCGAGCGATGTCTTGACGATGACGTCGAGATCATCGTGAACAGGCTGCCAGTCGAGGGTTTCACGAATCTTGTCGACCGCGGCAATGAGCGCCGGCGGATCGCCCGCGCGGCGCGGTTGTTCGACCACATCGATGGCGCTGCCGTGCACACGCGTTACCGCATCGATCACTTCACGCACACTGATGCCGTGGCCATAGCCGCAATTGACCAGCGTCGATTCACCACCGCTGCGCAGATAGTCCAGCGCGGCGAGATGCGCACTGGCAAGATCACTGACGTGGATGTAGTCGCGAACCCCGGTACCGTCGGCTGTCGGGAAGTCGGTGCCGAAGACCTGCAGGCTGTCCCGCTTGCCGACAGCCACTTCGCAGGCGACCTTGATGAGTAACGTGGCGTTGCGTGTGGACTGTCCGATCCGGCCGTCAGGATCACAACCCGCCACATTGAAGTAGCGCAGGATCACATGCTTCAGGTCGCAGGCCGCACTGAGATCCCGCAACATGTGCTCGGACATGAGCTTGGACATTCCGTAGGGATTGATCGGTGCGGTCGGCAAGTCCTCATGACAGGGTCTGGAAGCATCGTCCGGGATGCCATAGGTCGCCGCAGTAGAGGAGAAGATGACATTGTCGACGCCCTTGCTCTGGCAACACTCGAGCAAGGATCGCGTTGCGCTGGTGTTGTTGCCGTAGTACTTCAGCGGGTTCGTAACGCTTTCCGGCACGATCGTATGCGCCGCGAAATGCATGACTGTGTCGATGCCATGGCGTTCCAGCAACGTCGATACCAGGGCGGTGTCGCTGGTATCGCCTTCGACCAGCTCGCCATACAGGACGGCGTCAGCGTTTCCGGTCGAGAGGTTGTCGAGCACGACAACGTCTTCACCGCGCTCACCGAGCAGCTTGACCACATGACTGCCGATGTAGCCAGCGCCACCCGTGACCAGGACAGGTGCTTGGGAGCTTTTGAGTGTCATGTGCATTCTCACAGTAGAGGGACGGCACCCGGCATCCGAAGACGGCGAGGCAACCGCGAACACGCCACCGGCGTGGACCGTCAACAAGTGTTAGCGACCCGACGGTTCGGAACTTTCGAGGATCGCTACGGTTATATCGACGACGCCTGGCTGGCAGCACGTCTCGAGGGCGCGAGGTCCCGGCGGCGCATCACCTTGATTGGACAGACTCACCCGCAGGGGGCGTGTCGATATCATGCTGATGCCCGCCTTCTTTCGCCGTCATCGACACGACAGCCGCTCGCTGTCGAGGGTTATCGACTTGAAGAGCCAGTCATAGTCGAGCGAATTCAGCTCGGGGCAGAAAACGGCTGGATCACCGTGGTATTCGACCCCGAATACCGCTTTGCCGGCGGCGATGAATGGCGACAGACTGCCGCACTCGCCAAGCTCATGGCAGCGTTCGTTCAACGCCCAGTCGAAGTAGGGCTCGAGCTCACGTACTTGATCGACATCGTTCTTCAGGCCGACCGACAAGGCGCGTTCGTGAGACTCGTTGGCCAGCCACCTGTTGAAGCGCAGCTGGTCGGTCTCCGCGAGCGGAAATCCACTGTCGTTGATATAGGCATCGACATTGTCGGGCTCCACTCCGTCGCAGCCCTTTGCTGCCGCCAGGTCGAGTCTTGCACTCATCACCGGGGCAAGTCCCTCGATGTCACGAATGTCGAGCCAGTACTCTCTCGGCCAGACACTCGCCTTGCCGATCAGCGCATCCGGAATGAGCGAGACATCCAAGCGCCATTCCTCCAGGGTACCGGCACTGAAATAGCAGATGACGATCCGACCGTCGGCATGCAATGCGTCGATGACGTCAGCGCTCGTATCGAACAGATCAACGTCATACATGTCGACGTCGAAGCTTGTGTCGATCGGGCCGACGAGCTGCCACTGCCAGCTCGTCCCGGGCCCGGGACGCCAGACATTGGCCGCCGATACGGGCGGTACCGCACTCTCGATCAGCTGCGCAGCATCGTCTGCCGGCACCGGGCTGCATCCGGCGAGCGGCAGAGACAGTGCCGCAACCCATGCTCTGGCCGATCGCGCCGAAAGGGCTACAGGGTTATTCACCAACGGGTATTCACGGTTCGCGAAGGGGGCACTCGACGTTCTGCTATCGGCAGAGTTGTCGGGTGTCTGAAACATCGTCGAGTTGCAATCGCTCATCGGCTGGTACGACGTCCAGCACAAAGGCCGCTTCGTCTCCGAACAGCTGCCGATAGCGAGTCACCATGGTATCGACGGAAAATTTGCGCTGTGCGAAAACACGCGCCTCGGCGGCGAGTCTGGCAAGTCGGGTTGGCGTGTCGAGCAGTGCGCGTACCGCATCGGCAAAGTCTGCCGCGCTCGGTTCGTCCAGCAAGATGCCGGTAGACCCGTCGAGAATCGCCTCCGACAGGCCGCCGACATCAGCCGCCACCACCGGGCAGCCGCAGAGTTGCGCTTCGACCACCGCATTCGATACGCCTTCCACGCGGGACGTCAGCAGGAAGACGTCCATGAGTGTCAGGTAGGCGCCGACATCCGCACGTTTGCCGACGAAGTGGACATGGTCCAGCCCGAGTGCAACGGCCTGCTCCTGCATGCGCCCCTCGAGCGGCCCGGTGCCGACGATGATGAAGTGTGCGTCGGGGTGCGTCGCACACAGCGCGGCCGCCGCCTCGAGCCACATGAACGGGCGTTTCTCCTCGGTCATTCGAAAGACGGTACCAACGACAGGCGCCTCGGCAGGAATCGCAAGAGTCGCCCGCAGATCCCCCGCAAGACGCACGTCCTCCGCGAGCTTGCCGGCATCGATACCGTTATAGACAACCTCGACATCAGACGGCGGAAGCTCGAGGAGTGCAGCGTAGGCATCGGCTGTCTGCCGCGAATTCGACGAATAGGAAAGCCGCGGCAAGCGAGCAATCTCACGATAGGCATGTTGCAGATAGTCGATGTTGCTGCGTTCGCGCTCGGACACGGTACGGCTGACCCCGGGCGGCATGCTGCCCCATCGTCCCAGCACGGTCTCGATACCCAGCATGCGACAGACCAGCGCGACGTTGATGAAGGTCTCGTCAAGCCAGCCGTGCACGACACCGGGTTCGAGTTCGATCAACCGCTCGGCCAGTTGCAACAGCAGCTGCAGTCGAGAGGGAGGTTGAATGTGCTCGAGCAGATCCTCGTAGGCGGTGAGCTCCGGAATATCCCGTGGTTCGAGCACCCGGGAACGGTCGAAATACTCGGCCACGCACACGCGACTGTCGAGTTGCGACAGATAGAAGCAATCCTGATCGCGGCGGCTCAGGTAGGTGCACAGGAGCTCGACGTTATCGCTCCGTTGTTCACGCTGATATTGCCCCATCAACCCGTTTGCAAGGTTGACGGCCTGCCGCTCCGCACCACCGGGCCCTAGCGAATTGATGACAATGACCGTCTTGTGCGGCGTACCGACAGACGCCCTTCGTCGTAACGGTGGGTTAGCCAGCACACGATCGACAATGCCGCTCACCATACGTTCGCTGGAACGAAATTCGAAGGTGTCACGCCACGGCGCAAGCCGTGGTGCGCGAACACCCGTTGCACGGAATGCGGCGCGCAATCGACGACGGATGGGATCGAGCGCGGGGCTCCAGGCACCCGCGCGACGCGCCCCGAGGACACAACGCCAGGCTTCCCCCCAGTCTCGATAGTTCAGGTGAAACGCGGTCGCGGCCAACCATGCCTCCTTGGTACCAAGACGTACCGTCGCCTCACGGTAGCAGCCCGCCGCCATCGACAGTCTGCCCGCCGCCTCCCAGCAACGGGCGGACAGGATCGGATCACTGTCCGGCAAGGCAGCGACCAGCTGCGCCTGCGCACTGGCATCATCGTGCTCGCTGATCGCGTAGAGGGTACGTATCAGCCACACCTTGCTGTCACCGTGATCGCTGTCGTCGATTGCGCTGGAAAAGCTGTCGATGGCAGCGCCGAAGTCGTGTCGCCTGAAGAGCGCCTTGCCCAGCAGATAGGATGTGTTCCGTTGCTCCTCAGCCGCCATCGATCGACACAATGACTCTGCGGCCTCGTGTCGAAAGTCACTCATGTAACAGCGGTACAGGAGCTGCATTGCTGCACCACGCTGTGCGCCGAAGCTCTCGAACCTCTCGAGCAGCATTGTCGCCTCTGCCCAGCGTCGCTCCTCGACAAGACACTTTGCCGCAAGCAATCGACCGAGACCGGAGTCTTTGGCGTCGTCATCCGCGATTTCCAGGGCACAGCGTGCGAGGTCGGGCCTGCACAAACCGAGCAGGCGGTTACCGATGCGGAACATCGATCGCTCGTCACCGCGCCCGAGTTCTACCGCCTTCCCCCAGGCATCAAGGGCGGCTTCCGCGCGTCCGTCAAGACAGGCTCGCCATGCCTGTAGTTCATGAAGATTCGAGTGTGCAGGATGCGCGCGACGCAGACGTTTCAGGTACCGATCTGCGCTAGCCAGGTCTGAACTCTCGAGCGCATTTCCTATCAGACTCGCCAGCGCAGTCGGCTCGTCGCGAAGGAGTTCGAGTACGCGTAACCAGCGACGATCCGCTTCGTCGCGCAAGTCGGTGATCGTCGCCTGCCGCTCCTTGACGAGGGGATTCCCGTGTTCCTCGACTACGGCATTGTTCTCGCCAACCGTCAGGTCTCGGGCGTCATTGGACTGCTGCACGATGCTCGAGCTAGTGGCGCTTCAACGTTTGTCAGGCAACCCGGGCGTGAGACAGTCTTGCCTGAGCGATACGCGCATGCAGCGTCAACGCCTTGATGTTGTCCGGCGATGCATCGATCATCTTCACACAGGCTTGTTCGGCTTCATCAAGGCGACCGCTTCGGTAAAGCAGGTTGGCATGCATGAGGCGCATGGCCGATAACGCAGAAACGGTGTCGATCTGTTCGCTGAGGACAGCCAGTGCTTCATCGATACGGTCCAGGCGTTCGAGCAAGCGGGCACGCCAGTACAACATGCTTTCCGCCGATTGCAGATCAGGCGAGGCAGCATCGAGGGTCGCCAGACCCTCTTCGGGTTCACCATGCTTCCAATGGGCTCCGATCAGGTGCTGCAACGCGTCCAGCTCGTCAGGCTTTTCTCTGTGAATGACCCGCCACTGGGCTATGGCGGAAGGCCAATCCTCCTGCGCATCGAAAACGCGCGCGCGGATCCGACCGGCCCGCTCTGCTGCATCGTGATCCCGTTCCAGTCTGTCCGCGAGCTCGAGTGCCTTATCGAATCGCTCTGCCCGCATGTTCAGGAAGGCCAGATTGTTCAGGCATTCGGACTGATCAGGGTAGTCCGCGTCCAGCCGACTCCAGCGATCGAAAGCCAGCTCATTGTCACCGGCGTGGAAGAAATGTCGTGCCACCGCCGTCCGCACGGCTTTGGAATCGGGAAACATCTCGTCGAGCTCGGCGATCTGGGCAGCGGTTGCAGCATTGTCTCCCTGCGTCTGGGTCTGCTCGAGCAAGCGCAAGCGCGCTTCCTCGTCGGTCGGGTCCAGCTCGACGACCCGTCGCCAGCGTCGCGCTGCTTCATCACTGGCGGACGAATCGGCCTCCCTGGAATCCGGGGTGTTCTTGCGCGCAGCTCGCGATGACGACAGGAATGACAAGAGTTCCATCGAGAAGGCTCTTCGGATTGCGAGTTCGGTAGCGTTTCCGGTGCATTTTCTTTGCCAGCTGCCGCCAGACCCGACAAGCCTGCATCAGCTTCGGTGCGCGGCGAGCTCGCTCTCGAGGCGCGCCGTTTCACTTGCACGGGGCGCGGAGAGTCCGGCCAGCAGGCTGAAGGCAACAGGGGTCAGAAACAGCGTGAATACCGTGGCGATGCCGAGCCCGCCGACGATGACGCTGCCCAGGGCAATTCGTGCCTCGGCGCCGGCACCCGAGGCAAGCACCAGGGGAACACCACCCAGAACGGTCGATATCACGGTCATGGTGACCGGCCGGAGGCGTCGCACGGCCGCGCCATAGGCCGCATCGCGCGCACTCATGCCACGATCACGAAGCTGATTGGCGAACTCGACCACGAGAATGCCGTTCTTCGCCATGATGCCGACCAGCAATACCAGGCCGATCTGACTGTAGATGTTCAGACTGGTCCCGGTCAGGTAGAGCGCAAACACGGCACTCGCCAGGCCGAAGGGCACCGTCACCATGATGATCAGCGCGCTGAGGAAACTCTCGAACTGCGCGGCGAGCACCAGCAAGACCACCACCAATGCGAAGGCGAAGGTCAGGGCAAGCCCGCTCGATGTCTCATCGAGCGTCGCCGCCTCGGCCAGCGGGATGAGACGAGCTCCCTCGGGCAAGAGCTCAGGGGCGAGCGCCTCGACCCGGTCGAGCGCCTCACGCAGGGCAAGCTCCGGACTCAGGCTCGCCGAGACCGTTACCGCACGCAGACGTTGCTCTCGGCCGAGACTGGGCGACACAGCACTCTCGCTGAGTGTGGCGATCGAGGACATCGGCACGAAGCGACCGTCGTCAGACTTCAGGAAGAGGTTGGCGAGATCCCCCGGATCATCCACCGGTTGAGTCGAGCTGATGATCTTGACCGCCACACTTCGATCGTTGACGAAGACTTCACCGATCTCGCGACCATCGAGCACAGCCTGCATGGTCGCTGCCAGACCGTCGATGGAAACACCGAGATCGGCGGCCCGTTCACGATCGATGTCGATCGTGAGTTGCGGTTGACTCGTATCGTAGGAGACGCTCACCCGACCGAATGCAGGATCTTGCTCGAGCGTGTCCTTCAGCGTCTCGGCCGCGCTCGCCAGTTCCTCGTACGAGTCGCCGGTGAGCGCCACGCTGAGGCCCGATCCCGCACCGCGAATGCCGAGACTGTTCGGCTGGATCGCGAACGCGCGGACGCCGGGAATGCCGCGGAGTCCTGCGTTGAGCTCACTGACGATGTCATCCTGGTTTCGCTCGCGCGCCTCCCACGGTGCCAGGGTCATGACCACGAAACCCCTGTTTGCACCGCCACGTCCCGCGATGGAGAACACGTTCACGACCTCGCCCCGCTCGACGAAACGCTCGGCAAGGGTCTCGATGCGTCCCAACTGCGCAGCCGTGTAGTCGAGACTCACGCCCTGCGGCGCCGACACGCGCATCAACACGACCGCGCGATCCTCACGCGGCAATAGCTCCTCGTCGAGCTCGCCGTAGACGAACCAGGCGAGCGCCGCAAATAACGCGACGCCACCGAGAACCAGCAGGGGTACAGCGAGCAAGCGGGCAAGAACCCTTTCATACAGTCGCGCAGCCGCATGGCCCAGACGGCCGATGAAACCGAACGACAGACCAGGCAACGCACGACTGCTCGAGCTTCGCTCACCTTCCGATGATGGCGGCGACACCGAGTCACCACGCAACAGCCGCGAGGCGAGCATCGGACACAGCGACAGCGCGACGAACGACGACAGGAGAACCGCGATCGCCAGCGTGAAACCGAACTCGCGAAAGAGACCACCGGCCTTGCCGGGGAGGAAGGACAAGGGCACGAACACGGCCGCGAGCGTCGCCGTCGTCGTGATCACCGCGAAGAAGACTTCCCGGGTTCCGATGACCGCTGCGGCACGGCTGCCGAGTCCCTGCTTGCGGCGTCGAACTATATTCTCGAGCACGACTATGGCGTCGTCGACGACCATGCCGGTGGCGAGAACGAGTGCGAGCAACGTCAGGATGTTGATCGAGAACCCGGCAGCCCAGACCCCCGCCACAGTGCCAACCAGGGCCACCGGCAAGGTGATGGCGGGAATCAGCGTGGCACGCCAGTCCAGCAGGAACAGGAAGATGACGGCGACGACGATGCCGATGGCAAGCCCGAGCGAAATCAGCACCTCACGAATCGAGCCGCGGATGAACGTCGCATCGTCACTGGTCACCCGGATGTCGATATCGTCTGGCAGGAGTGCATCCATTCCGGCAACCACTTCGCGAACATCCGCCGAAATGTCGAGTGTGCTCGAACCCGCCTGACGCACGATACCGAGGCCGATGCCGGTCCGTCCGTTTGCCCGGAGCACACTCGCGCCCCGGTCTGCTCCGAGCGTGATCGACGCGACGTCCTCGATTCGCGCATGCGCCGTTATCGGCAAGGCACCGATCGCCTCGACACTGCGCACATTCGCGCTCGCGCGCACGGCCAGATCCTGTGTGTTGCTTGCCAGCGAACCCACTGGCGCATCGAAAGCCGCGCTTGAGAGTGCATTGGCCAGATCGGCAATCGACAGCCCGCGACTCGCCAGACGGGTCTGTTCGACATCGATGCGGAACACTTGCTCCCGATCACCATAGACCTGCACATCAGCAACACCTGCGATGGCGGTGAAGCGATCGACAATCCGATTCTCGACAATCAGCGTCAGCTCCTCGCTGCTTCGCTGTGCAGAGGTGACGGCCATGCGCAGTACCGGCTGCGCATCCGCGTCGGCCTTGACGATGCGTGGCTCATCGATGCCGTCGGGAAGGTCGCGCGAGATTCGACTGACCGCGTCTCTGAGATCCGACGCTGCGACATCCAGATCGGTCGTCTCGGCAAACTCGACCGTGACCCGACTGCGACCGAACGAGGACGATGAGGAGATCGAACGCACACCCGGTACGCGCCCGGCTGCCGATTCGATGTTGGCCGTGATCTCCCTATCGATGGTTTCCGGTGCAGCGCCTGCATAGTCGGTCGAGACGGTGATCACCGGGCTGTCCACGGCGGGTAGCTCGCGAACCTCGATACCGAGCAATGCCGCGACACCTGCAACCACCACCAGCAGACTCGCCACCAGCGCGAGAACCGGCCGCCGGACGAACAGGGCCGTGCCCCCGACCGACCCCGCGTCGCTTGCGCCCGCCGACGGCAGGCTCATCAGGTACCGCCCCGTGAGCCGTCCTTCTCGCTTGCCGTTGCCTCGCCACGCGAAATGCCCGACGAACCGCCCGGGGAGCCGCCCGGCCCGCTATCACCCGATTCTCTGACGGCGGCACCTTCGCGCAGTGACATGACCCCTTCGGTGACGACCGTATCACCGGGCGCGAGCGACGCCTCGACCAGGACGCGCTCCGGGTCGCGCCGTACGATGCGTATCGGTGTGCGCTGCGCCTTGCCCTCGGCAACGAGCCAGACGAAGGACCCTTGCGAATCCCATTGCACAGCCAGCGGATCGACGGCCGGTCGACTCTCGCCAGCGAAACGTAGCGTGACCGAGAACGACATTCCCGGCCGCAGCCGATCACCCGCGTTGTCGAGAACACCGCGTACCGCGAGCGTGCGGCTATCGCGTTCGATCCGGCTGCCGATGGCGCTGATTTCACCCGTCAGTGCAACGCCCGGTAGTGCAAACGAGCCAGCTTCGAAAGATTGGCCGACCTGCACGTCGTCCGCGAACCTCTCGGGCACCCGAAAATCAACGACAAGCGTCGAGCGATCGTCGATAGTCACTATCTCGGTTCCGGCTGCGACATAGTCACCTTGCTCGACCGGCACGATGCCAACGACACCGGCAATCGGCGCCAGTACATTGCGTCGGGCGAGCTTCAGCACGGCATCCCGCAGGGCAAGTCGGGCGGCGGCAAGTGCATTGTCAGCATCGTCGAGCTCAGCCCGGGTTCCGGCGTTCGACTGCACCAGCGTTTTCAGCCGTCGACTAACCGCCTCGGCGTCGTCCACCTCACGGCGAGCAAGATCGCGAGCAATCTCTTCGGCTTCACTGTCGAGCGTCGCGAGCAGCTCGCCCACCTCGACACGCTTGCCCGAAGTCACCAGGACGTCACTCAGCACACCGCTGGCTCGCGGGACGACCGTGACCGAGGCAACGGCGTCGCCGTCTCCGATGGCGAGCAGTCGATCATCACTGGTGGCCGAAGCAACCGTGTCGGTAACCACGAGCGCTTCCCTGCTACGGCCCGGCGGACCGCCGCGACCGCCCCCACGTCTGCCATTCCCGCTCGCAGCACCGCCGCCGTTCGTCCGAGCCGCACTGTCTCCGCCGGCGACAGCAGGCCCCGCCGCATCATCGTCCGCCGAGCGGGGCAGAAGCACCAGGGCGAGCAACGCGATGGCGCACAGGCCGAGTGAAAGGGAAAGCAGAACTCTTCGTGTGAGCATCACTTCAGCAATCCGCGTTATCCGAATACTCCGGGCCGTCTTTATCGTGCACGCGACTTTCCGACCGCACTCATCGATCAGTTTTCGAAGTGCACAATCTCCTGTTTAGCATAGTAGGCGATGCCACAGCCGGACTCGTTGTCTCACGACCATTACGCTCCATTTCCTCATTGCTTCCCCATTCCGTCCTCCTTCGACGCGTCGACACCGGAGCATACTGCCCGGCGCGGCGGAATCTGCGACCCTGTCCCGACTCGCCGCTTGAACTTCTCCCTGAATTCGTTGTCCCGCTTCGCGCCCCTCAGATCAGATCGACTCATCAGATCAATCGGAGGTTTCTGTCAAACCAAGTCTGTCCCTGACCATGCCACCCATGAGTACGACCGTCGAAGGTCTGAAGTTCACGTGCCGGCACCAGTGACCGGTCACCGCCGTCCCCCGAAACCCTTGACACGGCACAACCACCCTGTTTGACGCCTGCGCTGCACTGGTCGACATGGCGAGACGCGAGTGGAGCGCCGGACACTCGCCCACGACACCGATCTTTGCCTGATTGCCTGGTTACCAGGTCAATCAGCATCAAAGCAAGGGTGGCACCCACTCGCGACCTGGAATCGACGCCATGAGTTCGCGTGTGTAGTCATGGACGGGCTGCGCGAAGACTTCCGCGGTTGGTCCCATCTCGACGATTTCGCCGCGCTCCATGACAGCAATCCGGTCGCAAAGCTGCGCGGCGACGCGCAGATCGTGGGTCACGAACAGGATCGACAGGCCGAACTGATCGCGCAGCCGCGCAAGAAGCGCAAGAATGCCGACCTGTTCCGTAACATCCAGCTCGGAGACAGGCTCGTCGGCAACAAGGATGCGTGGCTTGAGTGCCATCGCACGTGCGATGGCGATGCGCTGTCGCTCACCAGGCGAAAATTCGGGCAGGAAGCGTGACGCTGCCGAACGCTCAAGCTCGACCAGTTCGAGCATGTCGAGGGCGGTCGTCTGCGCATCTGATCGACTGGCACCGTGTATTCGCGGCCCCTGAGCGACAAGATCGAGCACGCTTCTGCGCGGGTTCATCGCGCTCATCGGATACTGATAGATGAGCTGGATATGCTGACGCATGACGCGCAGCAGCCTGGGGCTTGCATTCAGCAAATCACGCTTCTGTCTGAGATCCCGGCGCTTGAGCATGACGCTGCCGGCGTCCGCCGACTGCAGGCGGGTCACACAACGTGAAACGGTGCTCTTGCCCGAGCCACTCTCACCGACGATGCCGAGTGTCTCGCCAGCCCGCAACACAAACTGCACGTCCTTGACGGCATCGACTTTCGAGACGATTCGTCCCGGCACAAGCCCGTATCGCGTGAAGCTCTTGCACAGCCCGTGTACCTCGAGCACCACCGGCGCGTCCGGATGCACGCGAGGACCCGGTGGTGTCATCGAGGGCACCGCCGCAATCAATTCACGGGTGTGGCGATGGCTGGGCGAATCGAGAACCTCGTGCACACCTCCCTCCTCGACACACTCACCGTGGCGAAGCACCATCACCCGGTCGGCAATCTCGGCGACCACACCAAAGTCGTGCGTGACGTAGAGAATGCCGGTGTCGTGCGCGCGCCGGATACCACGCATCAGCTCGAGTATCTCGCGCTGCGCGCTCACATCGAGCGCCGTCGTCGGCTCGTCGGCAATGATCAGGCGCGGATGAAGCACGAGCGCCATCGCGATCATGACGCGTTGCCGCTGGCCTGCGGAAAGCCGGTGCGGACAGTTATCGAGCACGGCAGCCGGATCGGGCAGATGCACCTGATGAAGAACGTCGAGTGCACGGGAGCGGCGCTCTGCGCGCGTAAGCGTCGTGTGCAGCCGCAGCACCTCATCGATCTGCCAGCCAATGCTCTGTTGCGGGTTCAGAGCGGTCATCGGGTTCTGGAAGATCATGCCCATACTCTCGCCACGCAAGGCACGGATGCGTTCTTCGGATGCGCCGAGCAAGTCTTCTCCATCCAGGCGTATCGAACCACCGGTGATGCGCACATCGCCATTCAGCAAGCGCATGATCGCGTCGCCGGTCAGAGACTTTCCCGACCCGCTTTCGCCGACAAGACAGACAATTTCTCCCTCGTGCACATCCAGATCGAGACCGATGACTGCACGCTTGCGTTCAGAACCCGCCGGCAGCGAGATTTCCAGCGAGCGAATTTCCAGTACCTTCGAGCGCGCATCGACTTGCTCGAGCTTGCCCGGCACCGCATGGATCGCAGGCGTCGAGTCTGGCAACGGCCGGGCAGCACTCACGCTTTGCCCTGCCCGCGGCCCAATGCCATCTTCAAGCCATCGCCAATGAGCGTGAGCGAAACGGCGGTAATCATGATGGCCATCCCCGGAATGAGCGCAACGAACCAGGCCTCGTGCAGCGAGACTCGACTGGCACCCAGCATGGCCCCCCAGCTGACGTGATCCGGATCACCGAGGCCGAGAAAGGCGAGTGCGCTTTCGAGCAGAATCGCCACGGCCATGAGCATCGGTGCCGAGACAATCACCGGTGGCAAGACGTTCGGCAAGATCTCCTCGATCAGGAGCGTCGCCTTGCTGGCGCCCAGATTGCGAACAGCCTCGACAAACTCGGATTCGCGCAAGGCAATGGTCCTGGCGCGCACACGATGCGCCGTCTCGGTCCACGAAATGAAGCCTACGGCGAGCGCGATCGTCTGCACGGAGTGACCGAAAACCGCCACCATCGCCAGCAGCAGCATGAAATCGGGCGCAAACCTGATGGCTTCGATAAGCCGCTCCAGAACGGCATCCACCCAGCCGCCGGACAAACCCGAGAGCAGCCCGACCAACACGCCGATGGACAATCCGACGAAGGTCGCCAATGCGCCGACGGCAAGCGAGGTGCGCGCGCCGTGAAAGAGACCGGCGAGCAGGTCACGACCCTGCAGGTCGGTACCGAGGGGAAAGGCATCGACTTCGAACGGCGCACTCAGAAGGGCCCCCGACGCAGCCAGCGGATCGCCCGGTGCAACCATGTCGGCGCACAGTGCCATGACCGCGAATACAGTGAACATGATCAGCCCGAGCGCGGCAGTCGGGCGGTGTCTGAAGCGTCGCCAGAACGAACGCACCTGCCTGAGCTCGGTCGAGAACAGCGCAGCGGAAGGCACACTCATCGGTGCTTGATCCGTCGATCGAGCGCTGCATGCAGCACATCGATCCAGAAGCGCGCGCCGATGACGAGCAACGCACACAGGTAAATGACAGCCATCAGTGTGTGCAGCTCTCGTTGCACGACCGATTCGACGGCGAGCTGTCCGAGTCCCGGCAAGGAGAACAGCGACTCGACCACGACCGCAGCGCTTAGCATCATCGAAAATTGCAGGGCAAGGGGTGCGACGATCGGCAAGAGCGCATTGCGCACGATGTGATCGCGCGTCAATCGCACGCCTGCAACGCCTTTGGCACGCGCCGTACGGACATGGTCATGGCGTCCCACTTGCGACACGCTCGCGCGCATGCGCCGCGCGTAGTGCGAGAGGTAAATCAGGGTCAGTGTCATCATCGGCATGAGCAGATGCCAGCCGACATCGAGTGCATGGGCAACGCCAGTGGCCGGCTGCGTCGGCGACTTGAGACCGCCTTCCGGCAACCAGTGGAACTCGAGCGCAAAAACCGCGATCAGCATCAAGCCGAGGAAGTAGCTCGGCATGCCATGGAGAACGAAGCCGAACGCCTTGACGGCGTGATCAAGAACCGATCCCGCCCGGCGCGCTGCCAGCGTACCGAGGGCGCTGCCGAGGGTGAATGCAAGAAACAGAGCGCCGCTCGCCAGCAGCAGGGTCGTTCCCAGCCGCTCGTGCAACACCTCCGCGACCGGCCTTTCGTGAGCAAATGACCAACCGAAGTCGAACTGAACCAGCCGGACGACATATCGATAGAATTGCGTCAGCAACGACTGATCCAGTCCGAACTGTGCGCTCAACTGCGCGACCAGCGCCGGATCAGCCCCGCGGGTATCGCCGAGCAGAGCGTCGGTCGCGTTGCCGGATGCCAGTCGGAGGAGGACGAAAGTCGTGACGATGATCAACAACATGCTCGGCATGGCCTTGAGCAGTCGCCAGAAGGCGTAGTCGAATGCCGACCACAACGCCGCAAACCTCCGGGACAGCTTCGCGTCCTTCAAAAGAGCGGCTTCCGCTCGTGCCCCTGCACGCGACGATGTCGCACGCTTGCACCTTTGGCTATCGACTTGTTCTTCGCCATGAAACGACTGAATCCGTCCCCTTCGGCCATCAAACCCGAGTTCTTGATCATCGGCACATACGACACCGCAGCCGGGCGCACGATGGCTGAGCCAGCGCGTGGTCGAGATACAGACGACGATGCGAAATCGGTGCCAGCCCGACGAGACGGCGCTATACCGCGAATCGGTACAGTAATGCTTGAACGTGACAGCGACGGGATGGGCGAGTCGAAATCACGTTGACGCACCGCTGTTGACGCACCGCTGAGTATCATTGCAATGAGGGTCCTGACCCCCATGCTCTCGGCGAGCCCACGGCCGTAACAGGGAGTAGCCGATCATGACCCGGAAACTGACCCGGAAACTAAAGATAGACTTTGTCTCGGACGTCTCCTGTCCATGGTGTGCTGTCGGACTCGGCGGCCTTGAACAAGCACTCGCCAGGGTGCAGGACGAGATCACCGCCGAGGTGCGCTTCCAGCCCTTCGAGCTGAATCCACAGATGGGCCCGGAGGGTCAGGACATCAGCGAGCATCTGACCCAGAAGTACGGATCGACGCCCGCACAGCAAGCGGATATCCGGAACACCATCAGTCAGCGCGGCGATGAGGTCGGTTTCACTTTCAACCCGGACGGGCGGGGGCGTATCTGGAATACCTTTGATGCGCATCGCCTGTTGTATCTGGCCGAGACCGAGGGAGCACCCGGCACACAAGCGAATCTGAAGCGGGCATTGCTCGAGGCCTGTCACACCCGTTCAGAGCCGATGGCCGATCACGCCGTACTGCTTGCCTGTGCTCTTCAGGCCGGGCTCGACGAAGTACGCGCACGTGCAGTCCTCGCGAGCGACACCTTCACGGATGAGGTTCGTGAGCGCCAGCAGTACTTCACGAGCCGCGGGATTCACTCCGTGCCGGCGATCGTCATCGAAGACCGCCACCTGCTCTCCGGAGCACAGCCTGCGGAGAGCTTCGAGCAGGCTCTGCGTCAGATCGCCCGCGAAGCCGAACTGGCGGAGTCAGCGGAGACGACCTGAAACGGGGGCTCACCGGTACGACCTTGCGGAGTCAAGCACTATCGTGCAGTCTTTCAACCTCAGGGTCAGGTTCCGTCGGGTCAATCGGACAGGGAGGCCGTGACACCGCACGTGTCGAGAGGGTGTGCCATGTTCGAGGAGAAACCGCAGGTAGAGCAGGAAGTCTTTGCTACCGAGGGCGAACCGCCATTCGGCGCTGTGCAAAGCGTCGAGAACGACTATATCGTCGTGTACATCGAGAATGCCGGCGTGGTGAGTATCGATGCAAGTCATGTGATCAAGGTGCACGACGGCAAGGTGCTGGTAGACATCGCCGGCATGCCCGAAGCGGTTCGCGTCAAGATCCTGCATGCGCATGACGCCGAGGACGGCTGAGTCGGGTCCAGACTGAGTCAAGAATAAGCTGAGTCAGGGGTTGGTGGTCGGGGAAACCGAGTCAGGGGCAGTGGTCTGTCAACGCGATATTGGCGGGCTCAGCGTCGAGATCACATTGACGGAACACGGATCGGAAAGCCGCCTGCCTTGCCGAGCATGCCGGGTACCGGTTTGCCCAGCACCCCTTCGAGCCAGTGTGACGTCTCGATACAAGCCGCCAGATCCATCCCTGTGTCGACCCCGCTGCGTTCGAGCATCCAGACGAGGTCCTCGGTGGGTATGTTACCGGTGGCGTTCGGTGCGAAGGGGCATCCACCAATTCCACCGAGACTCGCGTCAAGACTCGACACCCCTGCATCGAGCCCGGCCCAGGCGTTGGCAAGACCGGTGTTTCTCGTGTCGTGGAGGTGCAGCCGCACCGGTAGCTCGGGGAACATCGCCCGGACCGCGCGCACTCGCTCTGTCACCATCGGGGGGGCCGCTACACCGATGGTGTCGGCGAGGGCAATTTCAAACGGCTCGAGACGGCCACAGCGCTCGACTACCGACATCAGTCGTGACAGCGACACCTCACCCTCGAAAGGGCAGCCGAACGATGCCGCTATCGTGATGCCGATCGGCGGGCCCGCGCGTCGCCCGGCAAACACGTCGGCAAGTGCATCAATGCCGTCCGCGGTAGTGACGCCCTGATTCCTGAGGCTGAAGGCATCGGTCGCGACAATCGCATAATTGACCTCGTCAAGACCGGCGGAGACACAGCGAGCGTAGCCCTGCGGATTCAGCGCCAGACCCTGGGCGACGACACCGGGTACTGCCGCCAGCAGTTCGGGCAGCGCAGCGGCGACCGCGTCAGCATCCGCCATCTGCGGCACGCGCTTCGGATTGACGAAGCTGGTTGCCTCGAAGCGGCGCGCGCCGGCGGCTACAGCGCGACGGATCAACTCGAGTTTGTCGCTGGTCGAGAGGATCGTCTGCTCATTCTGGATGCCATCGCGAGGCGATACCTCGACAATCTCGACTCGGTCACGCATGGGCTTGTCCTTGAGTATGGCGGTTGACATGGTTCGTCAGTCCTGACTAATCCTGGTCCTTCACAATGTTGAAAGCCAATCCGTGTCCGGCTTCAACCATCCTGTTGTCGTTCGTCCAAAGCGAGGAGCATCGGTGGTGCTGGGCGCAGCTCAGGTGCAGAGCATCCGGTGTACGAAGATTGAACCTCGCTCGGAGTTGAGCCGCACTGACATATATTTCGTCAGTCATTGGCAAAAGCAACAAGGTATCGAACGCGGCTTCGTAATATCGCTGAAGAGCGAGATTCGCAGAACCAAAAGGCTTTACCAGGCATTCGAGTTTGACCAGTGACGAAATGGCGAATTCGATTGAGGCATTTGAATCCAGTGCCTCTATCACCCGTCTACCGAACATCGGATCGCTCTCGATGGCGTAGACAAGTATGCAACTGTCGAGATAAATCAATCCCACGACTCCCGTTGAGCACGGATGGACTTTTCGATATCGTCGTGACTTCGCTTCAAATGATTCGGCAATGGGTTTTCACGTAGCCACGTACTGATGTGCGTCACTGCGTGTTGCTCTTGTTCGTGGTCAGGATTCACATACGGCACGAGCCTGACAACGGGATTCCCACGCTTGGCAATGACGATCTCCTCACCTGCAAGTACCGACTGAATGAGTTCGGACAACCGATTCCTGGCATCCAGAATATTGATCTGCATCACCTTGCTCTTCATGTGGCCAGTTAGGTTGTTATTATAGCCATGATGGCCAGAACAAGCCATAATCTAGCCAGAAACGCCTGCCACACACGACAGCCCCGGACTGCACGGCGCGAGTGGCCGACCAGTGCACACAAGGTCTGCGCCTTCGACACGGCGACGTTCACGCGATTTCGATCGAACAGGAAACCCGGGCCACGAGGAGCCGCGCTTGCGTCACTCGCACAGATACCCAGGAACACGATCGGCGCCCCCTGCCCTTGAAAGCGATCCACCCTCCCCACGCGCGCTCTCGGGCCGAGCGCTTCCACGAGGCGAGCAAACTGTGCGTTTTAGGGTGCGACGAACCAAATGTCATCGAGCGTGACCGGCCGTGTGCTGCCGTCCGTACAAACCTAGATCGTACTCGACAGCAGATTGCCGATCGCCGCATGACTGTTGCTGGCGATGCCGACGCGCTGTCCTTTGGCGATCAACGCGGCGATGATGCGCGCAACGGTGTAGGACTTTCCGGCACCCGGTGGTCCTTGAATAACCAGGCAGCTCTGGTCGAGTGACAACACCGCATCGACCGTGTCCTCGCCAAGGGCATGCGCCTCGCGCCACAGATCATAGACCACGACCGAGTCGCCACCTGACGCCACGTCGGATGCGCGCGTCGGACGATAAGGCGTTCGACATTCTTGATGGAGTAGCGTGGCTCACCGACCTGCAGGCCGTGCGTGACGATCGCGTAGAGATCGACGAAAACGTCATGCCTGAGCAGATCGTCGAGTTCAGCCTCGCGCCGTGCTATCGGCGAGCGCAGACAGCGTTCCGATGCCCGCTTGCACCAGCCGCCCGATCTCCCGGGCGGAAATACGGGCGACCCGGCACAGGTGATCCTTCGCCTCGAGCAACGCGGCGTCATGGTCAGACCACTCACCGTGATCGGGAAAAGCCGCCAAGGGTTGCCTGGGCGACGACATCGGTACCGGCGCGAAGCAGCGCGGTAGTCAACTCTATCGCCTCGCATCGTGCTTCCGAACTATCCCCTCGCAGCGAACTACCGAGTTGATTCGCGTCGTTGACGACTTTTCGGTCCTCCGGCACGAAAGCGCGCCTCCTGAGCATCCTCATGCGCCAGTCCGCGCGTCGCCAACCGCGACTGCAACGCATCCGGCTCATCCTTCACCGGCGCTCCGGCCGGGCGTTAGATGGCAAGCCGCGACATCCATGAGGCGTACGGACTGGTTGCCCGGCGCGAAAGATCGGTCGGCGCGAAGACCAGCACACCCGCCCGGTATCGTCTGCGTGACTACCCGATTCCGAAACGATCGAGCCACCGCGTGACGCGGCGCCGGTCACGCACTGCATACGCCTGGACGGCCGTCATCAGGTCTGGCCTCGAGTTCGACGCCTCTTCACGATTCTCGCCAATCTCTGTCAAGCGCATCGTGTACCACGCGGTGACCGCGCCTTCAGGTGGCGAGGAAAAGCGCGGAAAGACCGGATCAACGTGCGCATCAGTCCGCCAGCGTTCAGCCAATGAGGGATCGAGTGCCAGGGCCCGGGCAAGACCAACGAGATCGGCACGACCGCTCGTGAGGGCATCGACGACCTGCTGCCGTCTCTTGAAACCCCCTGTGACCATCAACGGCTTGGTAGTCAAGCTGCGCGCCCGTGCAGCAAAGTCGATGAAATAGGGGCCTGCTCCGACCCGATCGGAGGCTGACTTCGCACCCGGGAAGTACGTCCCGCCACTGACATCGATCAGGTCGATGCCGGTCTGTTCCAGGGCGGCAACGACGGCGAGTGCATCTTCTTCCTCGAGACCGCCTTCAAGCTGATCAGTGGCATTCAGCTTGACGGCAACCACGGCGCGCTCGTCGACCGTATTGCGCACGGCCGTCACCACCTCCAGCAGGAGTCGCATGCGAGCGTCGATGGAGCCACCATAGTCATCGCGACGCCTGTTGAACAGAGGCGACAGGAACTGACTGAGCAGGAAACCGTGGGCAGCGTGTATCTGCACTCCACCGAATCCAGACTGCCTTGCCAGACTTGCCGTACGAGCGAATTCGGCGGGAAGCGCCTGCACCTCCTCGAGCGTCAATGCCGCGCAGCTCAAGCCAGGCATCTCGATCGCACTGGGGCCCTTGGGCCTGCTGATCGGCGCGTGCGCCATGGCACCAGCATGCCCGAGCTGCAACCAGAGCTGTGCGCCATTGGCAGAACCTCGCCGAGCGAGCGTCTCGAAAGCCGGTTGCCGAGAGAGACCGTGCAAGACCAGATTGCCCGGCTTTTCGGCAAAAGCCGGGGAGCCCTGCACTTCGCCGATGATCGCAGCGCCGACACCCCCCAGCGCCCATCGTTCATAGAGCCGCACCTGCGCCTCGGTGGGATCACCCTGACCGTCACCCAAAGAATCGGACATGGCCGACTTGACGATACGATTCTTCAGAACGACGCCACAGGGCAAGGCCAGCGGCTCGAACAGGGCACCAGCGTCACTCTCGTCTATGTGCGTCATGTCACCCTCTTCCTGCCCTGTCGCCAGGGTGGGACTCTGCTCGTAGCCGAGTCTACGTCAGAAGGCGGCGTGCCCCGTGTTGCCTCGGGTTGATCCGGGTTGATCCGGGTTGAACTGGAACTTCGTCTCGGAAATCTGACTCCAAGCTCGGTAACGCGACGCCGAAACCATCACGCCCATGCAGCCCCTTTTCACCTTGCCACTCACCCCGGTACGGATTTCGGCAATCGCCTGGGCAATCGCCTGGGTACTCACCTCTGCAGTCACCTTGGCACTGCTGGTCGGCAGCGGTAGTGCTACCGCACAGCATCTGAACTTTCCGCACGGCGAGTTTCCGCTTACCGACTCGTCCCGACGCAGCATCGAATTTTCCGAGATTCTGTCCGGTGGACCGATGCGCGACGGCATTCCCCCGATCGACAAGCCGACGTTCGTGTCGCCCGAGGAGGCCAACGACTGGCTGGCAGAGGACGAGCCGGTCATCGCGCTGACAATCGGGGAGGAGACGCGAGCGTATCCCTTGCAGATCCTGATGTTTCACGAGATCGTCAACGACACGCTCGCTGACATCCCGGTCGCCGTGACTTTCTGCCCGCTTTGCAACGCATCCATCGTGTTCGAACGCAACGTCGACGGACAACGACTCGATTTCGGCACGACCGGCAGACTCAGACGCAGCGATCTGGTCATGTATGACCGACAGAGCGAAAGCTGGTGGCAACAGTTTACCGGGCGTGGCATCGTCGGTGAGTACACCGATGTGGTGCTCGAGCGGCGGCCTTCCAGCATCGTCGCCTGGCGTACGGTGCGTAACGCCTTCCCGGATGTCGAGGTGCTGTCACGCGAGACCGGCTTTGGCCGATCCTACGGAAGCAATCCCTATCGTGGTTATGACCGGATAGACAGCGAGCCATTCCTGTTCGACAGCCCGACCGATCCGCGACTGCCTCCAATGGAGCGTGTACTGGCACTGCCGGGTGAACCTGCATCGCGTCTGATCACCCTGTCACGATTGAGCGACGAACCCGTCATCAACATCGATATCGACGGCCGTCCGGTCACGGTCTTCGCCGCGACAAACGCGCTCTCTGCACTCGACCAGGCCGCCATAGCCGACTCGCGCGCCATACCCGCGGCAGCAGGTTTCGACAGACGTGTCGATGGCCGCACACTGACATTTACGGTCGAATCCAACCCCGACGATGACACATTGATGGTTCACGACGAACAGACCGGCAGTCGCTGGGATCCGTTCGGACGGGCAATCGACGGCGAACTGACTGGCAAATCGCTCGACGTGATCGACCTCGGCGTGCACTTCGCCTTCGCGTGGTTCGCCTTCGAGCCGCAAGCGGAGGTGCTGGCAAGACCCTGAATGAACAGCTAAGTCGCATAGATCGTGGGCCTGATGCTCGCGATCGCTGCTGTCTGGCTTCCCCCTCGCCGCCTGTGGACCTTCACTCGCTCGCCATGCCACTCTGCTTCTTCTTGCACTGATCGCGCTTGCGTTCGGTTTACATCTCGCACCGGGACTCGAGACGACATACTGGTCGACAGGCGACGGGTTCAATACGTCATCGAACACGGCAGAGGGCCCGGTGCACTCCTCAGCCGTCACGCGAGTCGAGCACGGCGTAGTGGCGCATCTCATCGATATTATCGACAAAGGTACGAATCTTCGCAAAGAATGCCTTGAAGTGGTCACTGCCACGAAAGCTCTCAAGGTGTTTTTTCGTGGACGTCCAGTGCAACCGAACGATGAAGGCAGTCGGCTCCTCCTCACAACGCGACAGTTCGTAATGCAGGCAGTGCGGTGAATCGAGCAACGGCTTGGCCGCTTCCCCTGAACCACCGTTGCAGATTGCTGGAGATCCTGCGATGTTCGGTTGCCCTGTCGAACTGACGCTCGATCGGATCGGTGGCGAATGGAAGACCATCATCCTTGCCCACCTGAAACAGGCACCGATGCGTTACGGTGAATTGCGTAGTGCAATCCCCGCCCTGAGCGACAAGATGTTATCCCAGCGCTTGCACGAGTTAGTTGATCTCGGGCTGATCGAGATCGAGACGATCGGGGCCAGCAGGCGTTACCGGCTGAGCGAACACGGCGAGTCACTCCGCCCGGTATTGCAAGCTCTGTACGACTGGGGCCTCGCACAGTCGGCGCCTCGAACGCGCTGACTGCTTCTGCACGGTCGATCTGACCAGTCCATACAAACTGCCTCTTCGGCTTGGCCTTTCAGCCTGACCAGACAGCCTGACCAGACAGCCTGACCAGACAGCCAAGCCATTCAGCCAGGCCATTCAGCCAGGCCATACAGGCAGTCGAATTTTCAATCATGTTTGCCTACTCTGGCATCGGGATTCGCAGTCGCGTCCGCGGGCTCGCCCGATCAAGGATGAGTCGAGTCCCGTTCGCCCATTCAATCGCCAACCAGGCGCTGGATCTGATAACTCAACATTCGGGAATCCGTGAAACAATGCACATCTGCAAACGCGTACTGCTACCTGTAACAACAACTGCACTGCTCGCCTCCACCGTCCTTGTCAGCACGATCGTGAACGCTGATTCGAACGAGAAGAGCGAACGACGGCCCGGCATTTGCGCCCATCTACCTGATCATGCGACTTTCCGTGATGCACTTGTGGCCGCCAATCACAAGGTCACCGCCGACAATCCTGGCTTGCCGCTTGACAACCAGATGTGGGGCACGCTGGTGGCTGCGGAAGGAACCATCTGCGCCATCGCCTCTACCGGCAATGACAACCTGCAGTCGCAATGGCTTGCCAGCCGGATCATCTCTGCGCAGAAAGCAAACACGGCGAATTCGCTGAGCCTGGGAAACAATGACGGTGGCAGCAATGCAGGCCTTGCACTATCGAGCGCCAACCTCTGGGCCGCAGTACAGCCCGGCGGCAGTCTGTACGGCCTGCAGCACAGTAACCCGGTCGACGCCAGCCGTGCCTACAAAGGCAGCTCTCGTCGTTTTGGCACCCGACGAGACCCTCTCGTCGGCATCCGCATCGGTGGCATCAACGTCTTCGGTGGTGGCCTTGCACTTTACGCGCAAAGTGGTGATCGCACCGGCGGCGTGGGTGTCAGCGGCGACACCTCATGCCGGGATCACATGGTGGCGTGGGAAGTTCGCGCCGGGCTCATGCTGGATAACGTCACCGCAGGCGTCAGCGGCGATCCGCAGCGCCCCGACAACATCATCTTCGACACGGAAAACGGCTTCGGGCACCCGAACTGCCTTGCCGCTGATGCAGAAACAGCAGCAGCGGGTAATCTGACTGCCGTACCCGATTGAGTGAGAGCCTGCCGATTCAGGGACAAGCCGCATAAGTCTCTGGATTGAACGACGTACCCACTGGAGTCCGGTCGGGCCCGGCGAGAATATCCACGCCGGAATCGATATTCGTAATATTCACGCACAGGCTCGCACCGGACTGCACGGCAAAATCGAAGTCATCACGCCATGGGTTGATTGTCTTCATGGCAAATTCCAGCGGCAGGGTCAGCGACGTCGACAAGCTGTCCGAACTCTCGAGGCCTTTCGGTGATACCGACAGGAAACCTTCACTCGAGTCGATACTGCCAACCACACTGGCCACACCACCACCATCACGCTCGCCAGTCAGCAGAACCGACCAGATACCATCGCAGTTCTTCCAGATGAACAGTGCCGAGTCGATCGCCGTATCAATTGTCGGACTACCGCAATCAGAGCCCCCGCTCGGTGGTACGCAGGGCGCGAGTGTTCGCGGATTGAACGGTGATGTGACAAGGGTACGATCAGAACCCGCCAGCAACAAGGTATCGCCCGAGGCGCTGTTGATTTCCACGCAAAGATCGGTATCACCCGCTGACGTGAGCAGTAGCTCGTCGGTGTAGCCACCCCCCATGCCCATGTTGAAATAGATATCCGCATCACTGAGACTGACGAGCGTGTCGGAGCTCTCGAAGGAGCGAGTCGCGACATCGGTAAAGGCCGTGCTTGCGTACACGTGACCGCTGTAGCGGGCGAAGTCAAGAGCGCCCGCACCGAGCAGGTGCAGGACACCGTCGCAATCCACCCACGTCACGAGCGCCTTGTCGTTGCTCGGATCGACAACCGGCGCCGAGCAATCGGGCCCGCTGAATTCACAACTCTGCAAGCTCACGGGATCGACGGGACCAGCGCCTGCCGGTATGCGATAAGGCCCGATATGGAGCTGTTGCCCGGACGTTATCTCATCGAGTCCAAGACAGAGCGAGTCTCCGGCTTGCACTGTAAACTCGAACCGGTCGTTCCACGGGTTGCCGGTGGTCAGGTTGAAGTCGGTACGCAGTGGATCGACTGACGTGAGCTTGTCTGATGACTCGAGCGAGCGCGGAGTCACGCTGGCAAGACCCAGTACAGAGGTGATCTTGCCTCTCGCTCGTACCGAGCCCGTGTCGGCCGGACCGGTCAGCATCAGCGACCAGGGACCGCCGTCGCATTCCTTCCAGACGTGCACGCCAGCGTCGACGGCCGGGTCGACGCGCGGTGAACCACAAACGCCATCGTGGCCCATGCTGTCGACCAGAACCTGCACTTCAGCGAGTTCAAGCGCGTTCTGTCCGGCAAGCTGAATCCGGATGTAGCGGGCGGGGCGTTCGACATCGAGCAGCAGCTCGAGTGCACTGCCTGACACATGGAAGTCACTGATGCTTGGCTGCGCCAGCGTATTGGCCAGTACCCCTGAGGTAAACGGTGTCGCCGATACGAGGACATGGAAGTTCGACAGAGCATCGGTGCAACAGTCACTGCGACCATTGATGACAATCTGCTGAACGGGCAGAACGTCGCCAAGATCAAGCTCCCACCAGGGCTGCAATTCAACTTCAGTCTGCGCAACACTGCCGTTTACCAAGTCGCCATCGGAATTTCCATCGATGGCCAGAAACGCGTCGGCACCCGTTCTGGTCGAGGACTGCGTGGCGATACCGGCAGCCGCAACGTTGACGGCGTCGACGGCAAGCACAGGTAACGCTATCTGGCTGCGCAAGTTGACGATCTTCGCGACCGATGGCACGCCGTTCTGATCGATGATGAACAGAAGATAGTGACCCGGTGGCGCAATGTCCGAATTCCCGGGTGACTGCACAGTCAGTTCGTTCTCCGAGATCGAGAAGCTCAGCGGAATATAGCGCTGCTCCATGTTCTGCGAATGTGTGACCGATCCGGTTCGCACCATCGCTACCTTGCTGATCTCGGCGGCTTCGGTCGACGTCACCACGAACGGTTGATCGAGGCCGAGTTCGGCGGGCACGGAAGCAATGACGGGTCGATCGGCCAGACTTCCCGAACCGTCCTGGTTGAACAGATACGGCGGGGTGAAGACTTGACCGTTCTTCTGCAGGTAGCCATCACGCTGACACTCGGCACAGATTCCTCCACCAGCCGACAGTACCCGGCCGTCCGGCAGCAACAGCGCACTCGAGTGGTATTGCCGGGCACGATCCTCTTCGGCGAGTGCTTGCCACTGACCCGTTAACGGGTTCCACAACTCTGCCTCGAACACGGATGCCTGCAAGTCGATCAGACCTTCATTGGACGCAAACCCACCGGTGGCGAGTACCGAGCCATCAGCGAGGACGGTGAGATTGTGTTGTCGGCGACGATTGTTCATCGATCCGCTAGGCGTCACGCTATCGTCGCCAAGATCGATCGGATGAGTCGCACGCTGGTCAGTGAACGACGACTGAAAGCCTCCGCCGGCGACCATGACCTTGCCAATGTCGTACAAGGCGTAACTACCGTAGTTTCGTACCGAAGGCTCGCGTTGCACGGTCGCCTGAAAGGCGCCGGTGCCGTCGGTGTCCACGTAGCCGAGTCGCGTCGCCGGTCCGAGAAAAGCCACTCGACCGTCCGGCGCCAATTGCAGCCACGGATAATTCCGGTTGTTCCAGACATTCGACGCCGCGGTGCTCAGTTGACGTATGGCGCCATCGACTTCGCGCACTTCCGAGACGGCAAAGCCCCCACCCGAGATCAACAGGTCGCCATCCGCGAGCGGCGTCACCGCAGGATACCAACGGGGATAGTCCATGCGCTGACCCAAGGCCCAGGTATCCGACACGGGATTGAAAGTATGGGTTTCAACCAGGCCGTCGAGTGCCGCGTTGGCGTTGCCCCCGGCCAGAAACAACCGGCCATCCTCGAGCGTGGCAAAGCCTGCGCAAAACAGGTTGTAACCCGTGTCCGTGTCCACCCGAACATGCGTATCCGTCAGCGGATCCCAGATCGCGGCACGCGTGAAGGTGTGATCGTCCGAGCTACTCGCCGGTTCGTCTCCTACGGAATCGAACGTCAGCACGCGGCCGTCGGGCAGTAGTGAAGCAAAGACACCGATGACTGGCCAGTCCTGCAGAGGCTCCCAACGACCGAGTTGTGCCGGATCGGTTGCCGACTCGTTCACGGGATCGTCGTCCGCAGTTCCCTGTTCATCTGTGTCGGCGCTGACAACCAGGGGCGGTCTGGCACCGCTTTCCGGGCGAACGGCATCGTTCCTCGGATTGACGCCGAGACGCTCACGCTCGACCCGCTCGAGAAGTGCTGCCTCTTCCGCCAGGGTCGGCGCAATATCAATATCGACATGCTCGCTGGCGGGTTCGAGCGTATTGCTCGACACCTGCGATCCAACGACAGCCGATATCTCATTGTCGACGGGGTCGGAGTGCGCGAACGCTGCGGTGCTGCCCAAGACCAGACCCAGGGCCGGGAACAGAATCGTCGCCGTGATCAGATGAGGGGCAAATCGCCCCGTACTCGCTGGGCTTCTCATCGATTACATCCTTTTAATTACTGAATCCCTGACGTTCGTCTTGCTACATCGGAATGTTCCCGACGACCCTATCAAAGCGCCTGTCCCCGAGCTACTCCCACTGCGCGGGATAGATGAAAGCGCGCATCAGTCCGCGAAATCCACCGTGCAGTTCGAGATACGACCGACTATTTCCATCGACGAGGCAAGAGCCGCACAGCTGGCGCGCGACTCCCGCCCTCGAACTCAGTTTACCGGGGTGTCGGGGTCTTGCTCGACGATCTGACCGCGAATCTCACCCGCCGGATTCGCATCCGTATGCACATTCACGTAGAGCAATTCGGTCTCGAGTGACTCGGCCTGCTCTTCGGTAAGAATCAAATCATCAGGGAGTACGAAACCCGTGCCCGTGCCGTCCGGCACGAATGTAACTATGGGTGGCCCCGTCATCTCCCCCGCCGGCTGCTCATGAATGTGCGCCATGGTCGGCAATCCAGTCAGCCCGTCCGTGCTGATGCTGCCACTCATGCCGCGAGTTGCAGGATCGAAGACGAGATCAGCCTCACCGCTCGCGCCATCCGCGCCCGTCGGGACAGGAATTTCCTCCTCGACGGTCAGCGGAAACGCATAACTCACGGGCGACAGGTCCATATCGTCACCATCAGTTCCGGGAGCCGGCATCGATGTCTGATCGGCCCCGTCTGTGCCGTCACCTCCATCTTCACCATCGGCATCATCGGCTCCGTTCGTCTCGCCGACGGTCGATTCACCCGTGTTCGAGTCATCATCGTCATCGCTACCGCAAGCGCCAAGTGCAAGCGTGGCGGCGAGGACCACCGAGCCAAGCAGAAGGGGTGTTCGCTCTGCTGTCTTTCGGGGCGTTCTCATGTCTGTCTTCTCCAGCGATTCGAGAGGCGGCCGCCCCTTCGGCCAACAGTGTAGCGGTTGGCATCAGGAACACACTCGGAAAATAAAGTATAGGCAAACACGCCCTCAGGGTTCAGGGTTCGTACGCCTCGACCGCGATTACTTCCATGCTGTAGCCAGTCTCGGCGAGCGCGCTCGTGGTGTTTTCAGTGCGGAGAATGCCGCGCAGGACCACCGGTACATAGGTATCGGCGATTTCCACCGGCTGCGCGACGGAGGCCATGACGATCTGGTTGGCTGGCGGCGGCGGCGTGTGGATGCAGGCGCCGTAGTAAGGCACCAGCAGAAATTCCTCGAGTTGCGTCTGACCATCGAATTCGAGCGGTACGACGTAACCGGGCAACGTGACCAGCTTGCCGTCGAGTCCTTCATCGACCGGCGCATAGCTCAGCTTTTCGTCAATCTCGGCCAACTGCCGCTGCGACTCATCGCTGCCATCGAACAGCTTGTCGACCTCCTCCGGTGTCATCGAGCGGAGCGGGTCCTCTGCTGGCACGAAGTCGGCGGGCACCAGATCCTCCCAGCCGAGATCGAGCGCCTCAGCGTCGAGCACCGGCTCGTCGCGACTCGACTGACCACTGGTCGCCGCAATGGCGCCGAGCATGGCGAGTGCTGCGACCAGGGGAACAGCGATGATCAGGGTACGTCGCTTCATGAAAATCTCCAGTCAGATCGTATCGACTCGCTCAGAGGCGAATCGTCATGCCATCGGCCAGTGAACGGCGATAGGCCCGCCAGGCGGGCAGGCAACCAGCCAGGACAGCAGAGGTGAATATCAGTCCGAGCATGGCCCACTCGCGCGCACCGGGCAGGCCGGCCGTGACCGCGAGGCCGAAACTTCGCTCGAGCCACCAGCCTGCGCCGAACAAGGCGCAATAATGCAACACAAGCCCCGTGATGATACCGCCGAGTCCGAGCAACGCTGCCTCGGCACTGAGGAGGAGGAACACCTGTTGTGGTCGAGCACCGGAGGCTCGCAGTATGGCGATCTCGCGGCGACGTTCTTCAAGCCCGGCAAACAATACGGAAACCAGATTGACAAGGCCGGCGGCCACGACGCAAGCCGACACGATCAACAGCGCTTTCTCAGCCACGCCCACCAGGCTCCAGAGTTCCTGAAGTGCAACCCCGGGCAGTACCGCGAGCAAGGGTTCATCCCGATACTCGTTGATCGCCCGCTGTACACGAAAAACCGAGGGGCGTGACTTCAGGCCCAGCAGGAAGGCGGTTACCGCACGCGGCTCGAGCTCACGGGAGCGAAGTTCGTCAGGATCGGTACTTTGGCCGGGAATCTTTGCGCCGCGCTGCCAGTCGGCATGCATCGCCTCGATACCCGCGAGACTCACATGCACGGTGGCATCGACCGGCGTCCCTGTCGCGGCAAGGATACCGGCTACCCGGAACGGCTGATCGTCGTGTTCGACCAGACCGACCTTGCCCGTGCCGTGAGCGACGACCAGAGGATCATCGAGAACGTAGCCGAGCGTGCGGGCAACCTCACTTCCCAGCACGGCGTCAAAGACATCATCGAACGGCGCACCCTCCGTGAACTCGAGCTGACGCCCGTCACCGTGGCGATAGTGCTCGAAGTAAGCGCCGCTGGTGCCCAGCACCCGGAAGCCGCGGTGAGAGTCGCCTAGCGAGAAAGGAATGCTCCAGGCAACTTCCGGCCGTGCTGCAAGATCCGTGTAGCTTTCCCAGGACACGTTGTTGGTCGCGTCGCCGATCCGGAAAACCGAATACAGGAGAAGCTGTACAGCGCCGCTGCGCGCACCGACGACGAGATCCACTCCCGACACCGTATTGGTGAAACTCGTGCGCGCATCCTGTCGGATTCGCTCGACCGAAAGTAACAAGGCCACGCTCATCGCAATGGCAAGAATCGCGAGCGACGCTGTCAGCCGTCGGTTCAGCAAGCTGGCCCAGGCGAGACTCAACAGTCTCATCGGATCATGCCCGGTCGAGCAGACGTGCCGGGATCGTGTACCTGATTGATCGCGCTCAAGTCGATCACACGATCGAAAACCCCTGCAAGTTCACGATCATGACTGACCAGAACGAGCGTCGCATCGACCGCCTGCACCTCCTCGAACAACAACGCCAGGAAGTCATGGCGTGCGTCCGCATCCAGCGCCGACGTCGGCTCGTCAGCGACCACGACCGGTGGACTGCCGATCAACGCGCGGGCAGCGGCGACACGCTGCTGCTGCCCGACACTGAGCTCGATCACGGGACGGTCCGCCAGCACATCGACATCGAGCCCGAGCGTCGAGAGCAGCCGACGCGCCTCTGCGTCGAGCGAGCGTCCATGCGATAAAGCGCGCACGCGTCGCCGGGCCGAGAATCGACACGGCAACAAGACATTGTCGACAAGACCAAGGAAGGGCAAGAGGTTGAACATCTGGAATATGAAGCCAATCTTGTCAGCCCTGAAAGTATCTCGCGCACCGCCCGACAGACTGTCGAGCGGCACACCGTCTACATGGACTCGGCCCTGGCGCGGATCGACGATTGCGCCGATCACACTCAGCAGGGTGCTCTTGCCCGAACCCGATGCGCCTTGCATGAAGACACGTTCACCGCGCGAGATGGAGAGCGAATCGATCGCGAGCACATCCTCTGCCGCGCCCGGCCAGCGAAACCGTACATCTTCCAGCTCGATCGCCGGACCCGATTCTGCTGCATGGCGATCGGCCCCCATTTTCAGCGAACGGCGCCTAGATCTATGACCGTCTGTTCTGCATTCAGTTCGAGGCCAGTTTGCCCACCCGGGCCGATCAGCTGCACGTCGATATCCTCGAAGCTCCCGAACGTTTCGAACAGGCTCGTGGTGATTCGTTCAAGCGACTCGGCGCGCTCACACTGGTAGACGTACATTGCCTCGACATCGGAGTGTGCACCTTCGTCGACATGCTCGGACTCATCCGAGTGTGCCGATTCATGCTCGTCTTCATGCTTGTCTTCATGCTCCGCTTCATCCGTGTGTGCGGCTTTGTCATCGTGGTCGGACTCATCTGAATACGATGCTTCATGCTCGTGCTCCGACTCATCCGCGTGTGCGGTCTCATCATCGTGGTCGGACTCATCCGAATGCGATGCTTCATGCTCGTGTTCGGCTTCGTGGTCGGACTCCCCGGTCTCGAGCGAACACTCGGCGGCGGAATCGAATACGAACGACGAACCTGACTCGAGCGCGAGCCGCGCCGCATCGAGCACATCCTGCTGAGCCGTCGATGAAGGCGCGTGCTCGAAACCCAACACGTTGTAGGCAGGACTGTCGAGGTCGATATAGATACGAGACCCGTCGAGGGCGATGGACAGCGACGCGGCACCATGCTCATGGGCACCGTGCTCGCGAACAGTTTGAGCGTTCAAGGACGCGAGAGGACAGAGCATCAGCGCGATGCTCACGTAAAGTGGTCGGTTCATGTTTTTTGACTTTCCAGATGATCGCCGCACCCGAAAGGTTTGCAGGCGAATGGGAAGAGGCGAAGTCGGTTCGCCGTCATCGTCGTCAGGAAAGTGCTGCAGGCGGCCCACGGGCCCAGTGCGAGTACGCCGCCTCATCGGACGGCGCGTCCTCGTAGGCAAGGAGGCTGCGATGACCGCGGAGGCCCCGCTGATGCGGCACGGCCGATGCCGTGTCGACCAGTGCGATGCCAGCGCTCGCAAGCAGACAGAAACCGCAGAGCACATCGACATGCTCCTCGGATTCGACGTACTCAGCGTGCGTATCGTGCGTAGCGTGTTCCGCGTGCTCAGCGTGATTTGCGTGCTCTACGTGATCGGCGTGAGTCGCACCTGCCCACTCACCTGCCGACAGCCCGGACGCATTTGCGGCCACGGCATACGGATCTGATCGATCCTGACCGATGTGCTCCAGCCCATGCAACAGCCCGGCGACTTGTCCGAAGACAAGCAGCACGGCCAACAGGCTTCGCGCGCGGAGCGGTGTCATCTCGATGGGGCTTTCTGCTCGCACATGGAATCAGACAATAGCAAAGGCAAGTTGCAGATGCGTGACGCCTGAGTGCCGGTACTTCGACGCCATACGGCAAGTCAACCTGGTTCGCCGACAGGACGGCCCTCCGGTTCTCGACGGAATAGCGGCACTTGCGGCGTCGCCTTGACTCCACCGCAGAGGATACAGCTGCACTGGCCACAACAGATCCGGGCGAAGAGTGGCGCTTGACGGTAGGCTCGAGAAACAGCCGAACCCGGAAATCAGCCGCCGATGAGTGTCGACGAAACACTGAATGCACGCTTCCGCAAGGCCCTCGGCAAGCGCACTGGCCTCGACGAGAAGCGGATGATGGGCGGCACCTGCTTCCTGCTGCACGGCAACATGATCGGCGGTGCCGACACTCCGAAGGGTGGCACCGGCAGGTTCATGTTCCGGGTCGGCAAGGACCACGCAGCCGAAGCGCTGCAGCGGTCTGGCGCGAAGCCGATGGAAATGGGCGGGCGTCGCATGAACGGAATGATCTTCGTCGACGCTGTCGATTGCGACGACACGTCACTGGCCGAGTGGGTTGGACTCGCCCTGGACTTCGTCAAGACACTCCCGCGAAAGTAAGGCGTAGCTTCGATGCAGGGAGCGGTGCCCGCCGCAAGCCCTGCAAACGGCCGTCCTTCAGTCCACGATCTCGTAGTGCGCCTCGACGGTGTTCCTGTTGTTGATGGCAAGAATGTCTTGCGGGCAACACGACATGACGGCGATGCAATCGATTCGCGCACGCCACAGTACGTGGTCGCCGGGCTTGGACAAGGGTGGGTCGAAGGACAGGCTGCCGTCGGGCTGCCACGGAATGTTCATGAAGAGGTTCAGCGAACCGGGTGTGAACGGCACGCAGTAGCCGAGCTCGAGCATGGCGGCATGGAAGTTGTCCTTGCAGTTGTCGTGGTACCCGGTACAGCCGAGCAGCCCGTAGCGCTCGTTGTCGCACGGTGCCATGAGCGAATCGTGGCGGCCCGGCGAGGTATCTTCCTCGAGCGTCATGATCGGCCGTCGCCGGTTCGAATACAGATGCTCTCCCACCCGCGGACACACGTTCAGCCAGGTAGCACGGCACTGCTCCATGCCGCTGTACTCACTCAGATGCCCATCGATGATAGCCCAGAAATCGACCACCTGGTGGCCATGAGTATTGATGATGCGGAGCGCCTGACCCGCTTTCAGTCGAACGGCCTTGCCACGACGGGCGGGCACTGTGTGCTGTTGTATCATCAAGTCAGATCCTGGCAGGAAAGCAAGAGCATCCGGAGCGCGTTCGCAGCATGCCGATCCGATCGCCCGGCGCCGAACATGATGCGAGCCTCTCCATGCCGAATCAAGCTGTAGCAGAATGGACCTGAATGATCACCGACGGCGATCTCACGTTGCCTGGCAAGAACCCTATGCCTCTGTCCCACCTCGACACACCCCGCCCTGATATGCCCCGCCCTGCCGCACAGTCCGGCGGTGAGTCGGCATGGACGGCCACGAGTTTCGATCCTGCCGCACCGCGCTGGCGTTCGGCACTGGCAGAAAGCGAGATCGTCGAGCTCGAGGACGCCGCGCGGGAATGCCTGTCGAGCGATCGCCCACTTGGCAATCTGCAAGCGTCGGAGGTGCCACTACCGACGCTTGGGCCTCGACTCGACGTGCTGCGACAGGAGCTCGTCAACGGCATCGGCTTTGGTGTGCTGACCGGCTTGCCGGTCGATCGGCACGAACGCGACATGCAGGCCGCCATGTATCTAGTCGTCGGCGCTCACATCGGCCGTGCACGCTCCCAGAACGCCGCCGGACACCTTCTCGGCCACGTGCGCGACACCGGCGCCGACGCGGCCAACCCCGGTACGCGGATATACCAGACGGCGGAGCGTCAGAGCTTCCACACCGATTCGGCGGATGTGGTCAGCTTGCTCTGCCTTCGAGAGGCCGTCGAGGGCGGTGATTCGCTCGTCGTCAGCGCCGCGGCGATCCATGACCGACTGCTCGCGACCGCGCCCACACTACTCGCTCGCCTGTTCGAACCGATCGCGACCGATCGACGCGGCGAGGTGCCTTCCGGAGCCATGCCCTGGTTCGATATCCCCGTATTCAGTTGGTACGACGATCGATTGACCGTCATGTATCAACGGCAGTACATCGACAGCGCACAACGACTTGACGGCGCGCCACGCCTCGACGATGAAACGGTTCGCGCACTCGACGCCTTCGACGCCGCTGCCAACGATCCGGATCTGCACATCAGGATGCGGCTCGCAGCAGGCGACATGCAGTTCGTGCACAATCATTCTCTGTTGCATGATCGCACCGCCTTCGTCGATCACGCTGCTGCCGGGCAACGCCGCCATCTGCTGCGACTGTGGCTGACGGTCGACGGCGACAGGGCTCTGCCACCCGCCTTCACACAACGCTATGGCTCGATCGCGATCGGTGATCGCGGCGGCATCGTGACCGAACACACCGTACCGACGTTGCTGCTCGACTGACGCCACTCACACCATAAAGACGCACAACACGCTACTGGCGATCGGCGCGACGGCCGTGATCATCCTGTCGCTCTGGCAGCTGGAGCAGGCACGTTCGGGAATCGACATCCAGCGCATGACGATCGATTCCACACCGGCAACGCTCTACCGACAGACGGAAAGCCAGGGGCCACTCGTTGTCGTGGCGCATGGCTTTGCCGGGTCACAACCCTTGATGCAGGCCTACTCGCTGACGCTGGCGCGCGCCGGTTTCACGGTTCTTTCTTTCGACTTCCTCGGCCACGGCCGCAATCCGGTACCGATGTCCGGAGACGTGTCCGCCGTCGACGGCACGACCACTCTGCTTGTCGAGGAGACCCGGCGAGTGATCGCCGCCGGGCGCGCCCTGCCCGGGGTCGAGCTGGGTGTGGCCTTGCTCGGACATTCCATGGCCAGCGATATCATCGTGCGCGCCGCGATCGCCGAACGAGAAGCGGGCACGGCGATCGACGCGGTTGTCGCGATCTCGATGTTCTCACCGGCGGTCAGCGCAACCGAGCCCGCCCGCCTGCTTGCCCTGTCCGGAGAATGGGAACCCTCACTTCGCGCTGCCGCACTCGACAGCGTCCGTCTCGTCGACCCGGCAGCCGGCGAAGGCGAGACCGTAGAGGTTCCGGGTGTTGTGCGTCGCGCGGCGGTCGCGCCACATGTCGAGCACGTCAGCGTGCTCTACAGTGCGGTGGCACTCGACGAAACACGCCGCTGGCTAAACGACAGCTTCGGGCGACCCGACCAGACGTCGACCGTGAACATCGGGCCGTGGATCCTGTTGCTTCTCGTCGCGATCGTCGCATTGCTTCGACCCACGGTCGACAGGTTACCTGCAGCACCGACCCCGGCATGGACGATGTCAACACGTCGCTTTCTGATCGCCACGCTGCTACCCGCGGCGTTCGTGCCGCTGATCGCGACGACCCTGCCAACCCGTTTCCTGCCCGTTCTCGTGGCGGATTACCTGGCCATTCATCTTGCCTTGTTCGGTCTTGTCCAGTTGCTCTTGATTGCGCTTGCACGCCGGGCATCCGGGTTGGTGGCAGTGTCGTGGCCACGTGCGCCAATGGCGGTAGTCCTCGCCGCTATGTTGTTGGGAGTCTGGGGTATCGGTGTCTTCGGACTGGCCATGGATCGCTACGCGGCAAGCTTTCTACCGATACCGACTCGCCTGCCGATCATCGCGGTCCTCTGTGTCGGCACCCTGCCCTTCATGCTCGCCGACAGCGTGCTCAGCGGCGCGGGACGCGGTCGCTGGTGGCGGCGTTTGCTCGCCCGCATCACCTTTATCCTGTCGCTCGGCCTGGCCGCCCTGCTGAGGCCCGCCGACCTCGGTTTCCTGCTCATCGTGCTACCGGTGCTGCTGCTGTTCTTCTTCGTGCACGGGACGATGGGTCGATGGATCGCGCAACGGAGCGGGCCACTCGCGGCGGGGCTCGGCCTCGGACTGATTCTCGCCTGGGCTATCGGCGTCACCTTTCCGCTGTTCGCAGGAACCGACTGACCTTCCGTCCCGGAAGTGGCGGAACCCTTAACGGCGCGTGGGAGGACTCGACTTCAGGCAGCCCTTGCGACACGATAGGAGTCGCCGGCCAGTCGCCGACGACAGCGGAACGAATTGATGCAACGTGTCGCCATAGTGGGAGCGGGCCTGATCGGTCGAGCCTGGTCGCTGGTCTTCGCACGCGCCGGCTGGGAGGTCTGCATCACCGACCCGGACAACGGTGTGCGCAACACACTGCAAGCCTGCCTACGCGACGACCTGGCGCCGCTGTTGAAGCACGGCCTCAGCACCTCCGAAGTTGACATTCTACAACGCATCACGGTAGCAGAGGATCTTCCCGACGCACTCGACGGGGTCACGCTCGTGCAGGAGAATGGACCGGAAGATGTCGATGCGAAGCGCGCGATATTCACGGATCTCGATCGACTGGCGCCGCGCGACGCGATCCTGGCCTCGTCCACATCGGCCATCGTCGCGTCGCTCTTCACCGAGAAACTGCAAGGGCGCTCACGCTGCCTCGTCGCGCATCCCGTCAATCCCCCTCATCTTGTCCCTCTGGTCGAGCTCTGCGGTGCGCCCTGGACAGACCCGGCCGTCATCGAGCGCGCGCGAAGCATCTATTCGAGCGTTGGTCAGTCACCGATCACGGTGGCGGACGAGGTCGAGGGTTTCGTCCTGAACCGGTTGCAAGGGGCGCTGCTCGCAGAGGCGTTCCGGCTGGTTGCCGACGGTGTGATCTCACCCGAGGACCTCGACCGGACGCTCAAGGACGGCCTGGGCTTGCGCTGGTCTTTCATGGGACCGTTCGAGACGATCGAGCTGAATGCGCCCGGCGGAATTCGCGACTACTGCGAACGCTACTGCGCCTTCTACGCCCGTCTCGCAGACAATCCGCCAACCTCGGCTGCCTTCGATGAGCGCGCGCGTGAATCCATCGCCGAGGCCTGGCCACACGAACCCACGACCGCCCGTCTGGCGTCGCGAACGGCCTGGCGCAACGACCGACTTGCCGCCCTCCGCAAGCACAAGGAGGCCTTCGATCACCCGGATACCGGAGAGCCGACATGAGCCACAAAGTCATCGTCACCTGCGCCCTTACCGGCGCGATACATACGCCGTCGATGTCTCCCCACTTGCCAGTTACACCCGATGAGATCATCGCAGCAGCGGTTGGCGCGGCAGAGGCTGGCGCTGCCATCGTGCACCTGCACGCCCGCGACCCGGTCACGGGTAAGCCGGACCAGTCGCCGGATGCGTTCGCGCGCTTCCTGCCTGCCATCAAGGCACAAACCGGGTGCATCGTGAACCTCACCACCGGCGGCGCGCCGACGATGGAGATCGAGGAGCGGCTCGCCCCGGCTGCCACTTTCGCCCCTGAGCTTGCCTCGCTCAACATGGGTTCGATGAACTTCGGTCTTTACCCGATGCTCGCCCGTCACAAGGAGCTCGAACACGACTGGGAGCACCCCTACCTCGAGGGCTCGCGGGGTCGGATCTTTCGCAACACCTTCGCCGACATCGAGTCGATCATTCGCACCTGTTCCGCCAATGGCACCCGATTCGAATTCGAGTGCTACGACATCGGCCACCTGTATACGCTTGCCCACTTCGCCGATCGTGGCATCGCGACTGCACCCTTCTTCGTGCAATCGGTGTTCGGCATCCTTGGTGGCATCGGCGCGCACACCGAGGACGTTCTGCACATGCGACGCACGGCAGACCGGCTGTTCGGCGACGACTACGAATGGTCGGTACTCGGTGCCGGGCGAAATCAGATGACGATCGCGGCGTTGAGCGCATCGAGCGGTGGCCATGTCCGCGTCGGGCTGGAGGACAACCTCTGGATCGGTCCGGGCGAACTCGCGCGCACCAACGGCGAGCAAGTGAGACAGGTTCGCGGCATCATCGAGGGGCTCGGTCTCGAGCTTGCCAGCCCCGATGAGGCCCGTGCGCTGCTTGACCTGAAGGGCGCGGATGACGTGGGTTTCTGAACCGGAGCCTGGCTTCCTGCTACGCGTGAATGCGACGAACGATATCGCGATGCGCGTTGACATAACCGCGCGGCTCCACGAAAAGATGCCCGTCCAGTCTCTCGTGCAAGCGCCCGAGCGCATGGAAGGGTACAGCCACCGCGAAATGGTGCTCGGCATGGTAGTTCATGTTCCAGGCGAGCCAGGCCCAGGGCCTGCTGACGACGCTGGTTCGCGTATTCTCGCGGCGGTCGTCTGTGGTTGGCCTGCCGACGTGTTCTGTCATGCGGATGAAACGCATCACCGGCTCGGCGAGCAGCATCGGCAGCCACCAATAAAACAAGGGTGCCACCCAGTCGAGCATCCTCATGCTGGTCAATACACAGGCGTAACCCGCGATCATCCAGCGACCTTCTCTAACCACTGCACGACGCATGCGAGTCGGCACGAAGCGAGCCTCCACACGTGTCAGCCAACCACATGAACGACGAATCAGTCCGCCGACCTGCGCATACCAATACGGCATCGCCGACAGATAGAGCAGATAGCCAAAGACTGATGTCGGCAGTTCGATCATCTCCGGATCCTGACCGCGGAGATTGGTATAGCGGTGATGATCGCTGTGCTCGTAGCGGAAGAACAAGGGCGGAATAACCAGGATGAAACCGCAGAGGCGCATGAGGAGCCTGCATATCCACCGCGACCTGAAGGCGGTGTAGTGCGTGCACTCATGCTGTATGGCGAAGTGATGAACAACAATGATGCCGTGCACGAACATTGCCGGCACCAGCAACCAGAGCGAACCCATCGAGGCATGTACCAAAGATCCGGTCACCACGAGCAGCACACACCACCAGAAGAGACGCACGAGACCCGGTCGATCGCTGCGCCGCATGAAATGCTTCAATTCAGCTCGCGTCAGGTCGTTGCTCCCGGGCTTCTTCACGGGCTCTTTCGCGAACTTGTTCACGGACCTGTCAATGGGCCTGTTCTCCGGCTTGGTCAGAAGCCTTTTCACGGCGCCTGTCGGTGACGTCATCCGGACCGTTACCGATGGCCGTTGGTGGGCTCGGCCGTGCCGCCACCCTGCCCTGGTGCCTGCCACTCCGGCAATTCATCGGGAAATCCGACATCGCGTGACGGCGAGCGGTATTGCTCGCGCAAGCGCGGGTGTCGGGAAAAGAGAGCCTTACCGCCCGGCAGTCGTTCCGGATGCAGGACACCGCCCTCCCAGACGGTGACCCCGTCGACAATGATAGTCGGATCCAGCACGGTCCAGGAAATCTCCCCTGGCGCGTAGTTACCACAGGTATGAAAATGCAGGATGCGGGGGTTGCCGAAGGCACTGCCGGACCATCGCAGGAGATCGTGCCGAGCATCCGCCTCGTAGCGGCAGGCAGGGTGAATGCCAGCGTGCCAGGAATGCACGAACCAGGGATCAACGTCATAGCGACTGGCAATGTCTTCGTAATGGGCGTTGATGCGAGCCACTTCCCGAGGCTTGCCTTCGAAGCGTACCAGCCGTTGACCGGCAACGACGGCGTGTACATCACTTTCCAGCAACAGACCATACGGCTCGTAGTAATGCGAGCCGGTACCGGTCAGGAACCGGCTCAACACGATGCGCCCGGTGAACACGTCAGTACGGATCGGCCGCGGCACGAGCATCGGGAAGCGCTTGAGCGACACTTCCGGCACAAGGTCGGCACTGGTGCCTACTGAATAGCCGACATAGTCCGTTCCGCGAGGACAGCTGACACGCACTTCCTCGGCGCTTGCAAACGCTGTATCGATCAGCGACTTGACCTCGCACAGTCCGAGGTGACATGCCGTCCCGAAGGCCGAATCGAGTGAAGCCGGATCGAGGAGGTAGCACATCGTCGTCGACGGTAATTTCGCACTACCTGAAAACCGGATCTGATCACCTGCCCGCGCAAACAACAGCACATGATCGAAGCCTGTCAGCGTCTCGATGAAGGTGGCGATCTCGACGGCGTCGGCCAGTGCTGTCGGTGCCTCGGTCTGGTAAACGCGCAAACCAAGCTGGCGTGCGGCCCTGGCCGTGGCTTTCGGCGCATCGGCATCGAAGTAGCCGTCACCTTCGGACTCGACGACAATCAGCAGTCGCTCGCCCGGGCGCCCGCCCACACAGTCCTTGAGCAATCCGAGAGCGCCGGGCGACAGACCTTCCCCCGCAGGCGAGAGCGGCTCAACGCGATGCATTTTGAACCTCGACTGTCGCGTAATACCCAACGACATCTCCGTCTGTCGTCACGCCAAGTCCGTTCAGGCAACGGTTGACGTAGTTGAAGTAGCCGATGATCTGATTGGCCTCGAGAATCTCGCCATCATCCAGGCCGGCATCACGCAGTTCGATCACGTCAGATTCGACCATGGCGGCAGGCTGCCGTGTCAGCTTTCGCGTATAGCGCATCAATGCAAGCTCGAGACCATCGAACTGGCGTTCCGGTGCGTCGGCTACGAGAGCTTCGTGAATGGCGTCCGCGCGTGCATCATCGCCAATCAGGTGACGCGCATTGGCCCAGTGATTGGCCAGCGAGTAGGGACAGTCGTTCAGGAGGGAAACGTAACTTGCAATCGTTTCCTGCAACCAACCCGGCAAGGTATTCGCCGCATCGTGCAGGGCAGCGCGATAGAGCGCCACGTGGCCATCCAGCGTGGCCGGGCGCAAGGAATGCACACGCATGACGTTGTCGAGGGTGCCGTGTGGCGTACGGGCGCGATCAAAGGCTTGCCGCAACGCCTCCCCGGCCGCGTCCGGCCCGATCCCGGCATCCGGGATCATGCGGATCCACGCAGACATCTCCACAGCACTCCTGACCTGTCTTGTCAGCGAGCGTATGCCTGTCGGCCCCGCCGTTCAAGTCGGGCGAACCAGAAAGCCAACGCGTAGCACAGCACGAAATACATTACTGCCACCACGATCCAGGTCTCGAAGCGTCGCCCGGTCGAGACGGCGATTTCCGTGCCGATGAACGTCAGTTCCTGAACGGAGATCAGTGACACGATGGCGCTGTTCTTGATCAGCAGGATGAACTGGTTCGCCAGAGGCGGTGCCACCGCCCGCAGCGCCTGAGGCATCACCACCAGTCGAAAGACCTGGACGGGCCGGAGTCCGAGACTTGCAGCCCCTTCGATTTGCCCCGGTGGCACCGAGCGGATGCCGGCACGCACCACCTCGGCAATGTAGGCCGCCTCGAACATCGCAAGACAGAACACGCCGGCGAGCAGGTTCTCGAGCAGATCCGGCGGTCCGAGCACCCAGCCGACCACCGCACGACCGTCGTCGCCGAGTTGCCGCGCCCAGGTATCGATCCCGAACAGCGGCATCAGTTGCGATGAAATGAAGAAGTAGAAGACGAAAATGAAGACCAGCGGCGGTATGTTCCGAATCAGCCCCACGTAACCGAAGGCGACCAGACGCGCGAGCAAGCGGATGCGGGTGGCGAGAACCCCGAGCAACAGCCCGAGCACACTGGCGAAAAGCATTGCCCAAAGCGAGAGCCTGAGCGTGGTCAAGAGCCCTTCCAGGAGAAGATTGGGTCGCCACCCCCCAGCCTCGCTGCGAGTGATCAGTGCTTTTGGCAGAAACTCCCAGTTCCAGCGATAGACAAGCACATCGGAGACACGCGACCAGAGCACGACCGCGACCACGATCAGGGCGACGAGAATGACGACGTCGATCGCCCCCACGGTGCGGGGGCGATCGGGATCGGGATACACGGCGGCAGCGCCGCTTTGTGGACTGACCCTCGCGCGTTACTCCGCGGGCACCTGATCTTCCCAGGGCCTGCCACCGAACCAGTAGTCATGGCGTGCCTCTAGCCAGCCGCTCGAGCGATTCACCAGAATCCAGTTGTCGAAGAAGTTCAGCGCATCGGGGTCACCCTTGCGAAGAGCAAAGCCTTCATTACCCGGATCGATGAGCTCCTCGGTCGGCGCGAATACCGTTTCCGGATTCTCGTAGATCGTGAACGCCGGTAACGGTTGCGAACTCATCATCGCGTGCGCATTACCGTTCAGGACTTCCTGCAGCACCTGCCCCTGATCGTCGAACTGGCGCAGCGTCGCCTTCGGAAAGGTATTCGCGATGTAGCTGCACGGCGTGGCGCCCCGACGACAGGCGAAGGTGACTTCAGCGGCGTCAAAGTCGTCCGGCCAGCTCATGCCGTCAGCGAGCTTCTTGCTCGCCATCACACCGAGCGACGAATTCGCGTAGGCATCCGTGAAATTGACGGTCAGGTTACGTGCCGGGGTGATGGTCATGCCGCCGATGATCAAATCGAACTTG
>Ga0209828_1000157_pt1 | contig 61126 bp, 44 predicted proteins | sample MaitaG_FD_187429 | JGI IMG/M metagenome (GOLD analysis project Ga0209828, IMG submission 187429) | Marine algal microbial communities from Maine, USA - Maine_Asex2 metaG (SPAdes) (version 2) | ecosystem: Host-associated > Algae > Red algae > Unclassified | place: Maine, USA | collected 2015-01-05
TTCCATAAATCATTCTTTATGAATCAATCAAATGAAGTCTACAAGCTCAATCAAATTGCTGAAATCCAAGTCACTTATAAACCTATTTATAAGTTTGACCAACGGACTAAGATTACAACAAGTCATGATGCAGATCAGTTGCTCAGAAAAGTATGGAATTGGGATACTATAAGCTTCCATGAGGAATTTGTAGCCATCTATCTCAATCGAGCCAATCAAGTGCTCGGTGTTTACAAACATTCCTCTGGCACTGAGTCTGCCTGTCTTGTGAGTATCAAGCAATTAATAGCTGTTGGACTAAAATCAAATGCTTCTTCCTTCATCATAGCACATAATCATCCTAGTTCAAATCTTAAACCTAGCAATCATGACATTGAACTGACTAAGAAGATTAAAGCAGCCGCTGATGTATGTGAATTGAAGCTCTTGGATCATTTGATCATAAGATCTGAAGATGGGTATTATTCTTTTGCTGATGAAGGCTTATTATGATCCTAATTGGCTTGGCTTATTGCCAGGCCTCTTATTGTGCAGATATAATGCATGGAGAAATATTATATTAAGTAATAATTAGATAAATTTGCCATTATTTGTCTATACAATACAATAATAGATGCTATTTGGAAAGAAACTAAGAGAACTTAGAGAAGGCAAAAAGCTTGTACTTAGAAAAGTTGCTGCTCAGCTAGATATAGATACGGCTACTATGTCCAAAATTGAAAGAGGAGATCGACATGCTAAGAAAGAACATTTAGCTATTCTTTCTAAAATTCTTGGAGTACCTGAAGTGGAATTAAAGACTCTTTGGTTAGCTGACAAGGTATGTGAGTTAGTAGAGGAAGAAGACGAGGCAATGGATGCTTTAAAGGTTGCCGAAACACAAATAGAAAATGGAATTAGTGAAAATTCAAAATCGATAAAAGTATAATGAGTTATTCATTCGCAGGACACGATACATTTACATGCAGAAATTACTGGCTTAAAAAAGGCTTAGATCATCTATGGAGCGGTAAAAAATTTGACAATCAAGCCATTAAGGAACTTGGAGTTGGGAAAAACATGGTAAGCTCCATAAGGTTTTGGTTGAAGTCTTTTGGACTTACAGATTCTAGTGAACTTAATACGGAATTAGCTCAATTAATTTTTAATGAGACAAAAGGCAAAGATCCATATCTAGAAGATATTGGTTCAATTTGGTTATTGCACTTTCTACTTGTAACATCTGAAAAAGCTTCAATTTATTCTCTAGTCTTTAATCATTTTCGAAAAAAGAAAATGGAATTCTCTAGAGAACAACTTCAAACTTATCTAGAGAATGAATGCCAGAATAAAGGATTTAGCTATAATTCAAATTCAATCAAAAAAGACATTGGCGTTTTTATCAACAACTACAGATTGGCAAACTCAAAAAGTATAGAAGATGATTTCATGGGCTTGCTTCATGAAATTGACATGGTAGATCTCAGCTTTAAATCTGGCAATCAAGAATTTTACAAAATAGAAAATAAAAACAGAGCTACACTTCCTTCTGAAATCATACTAGCATGTACGATCATGCAGATGACTGGAAGTACAATTTCTTTTCATGAAATATTAACTGGGATAAATCAAGTCGGTTCTGTGTTTGCCATTTCAAACAACTACTTATTAAAGAGCATAGAGGAATGTTTGGAAATGTACCCTAAACATTTGACCTATACAGATGATGGAGGTATTCAAGTATTACAATTAATTAAGAAACTCGATGTCATAGATATCCTAAATAAGTATTATGGCAAATAGTTATTCACCTTCCATAAATATAAAAAGAGACATTGATGGCAGCCATACTTACGTCCCAACAAAGAATTCCATAGAAGCTTACGAAACCATTTCAAGCAACTTTAAAACTGGTGTACATTCGTATAACCTGATAGGTAGTTATGGAACAGGTAAGTCGGCATTTCTCCTTGCTTTTTATAAGCATTTAAAAAAGGAAGAGAAATACTTTAAGGCTGTTAACGGTCAATTCAACGGATGCAAAGAATTTAAATTTCTAAACATAGTAGGTAATTATGAATCTATAGTTAAGAGTCTTGCTGATGAACTAGGAGTAGATGACAATGAAGAAGTAGTTTATAACAAAATTAAAACACTTCATTCAAAACTTCGAAAAGCAAATCGATGCTTAGTAATCGTTATTGATGAATTTGGAAAGACCTTAGAGTATTCAGCGAAGCACAATCCTGAAAAAGAACTTTACTTCATTCAGCGTTTAGCGGAATATGCAAACGACAAAAACAGAAACATTCTTTTTCTTACAACACTTCATCAGAACTTTGATGCTTATTCTATAGGGTTAGAGGAAAAAGATAGAAAAGAATGGGAGAAGGTAAAAGGAAGAATTAAGGAGTTACCTTTCAATGAACCTGTAGAACAACTATTGGACTTAGCATCTACGGCAATAGTTAGAGAGTTTCCAAAACTGAAAGCTAAGAAGCTTTCAAATCCTTTAATCAAGGAGATTATAGAAACTAATCTATTTAAATTAAGAAATAACCTTTCCGATAAACTAATCAGGAACTTATTCCCATTAGAACCTTTGGCTGCATCAACTTTGTTATTCGCTTTCCAAAGGTATGGACAGAATGAAAGATCACTATTCAGTTACGTAATTTCTTTAGAACCGCATGGCTTAAAAAGTTTTTTATCGTCCAATAAAAATACGTTCTATTCAATCAGTGATGTTTACGATTACTTGGTGTACAATTTCTCTTATCTAATCCAATCTCGAAATAATCCTGATTTCTTCAAATGGAGAGTTATTAGTTCCGCCTTAGATCGAGCAGACAATTTGTTGGTCAAAAATGTACATGAAAGCAAAACCCTAATTAAGACTCTAGGGTTATTGGATCTTATGCACAATCATACTGCGACGATATCTAAAAGCTTTGTTCTGAAATATGGAAAAGAGATTTTAGGTATTAATTCAACATCAAGTATACTTAAAACACTTGAAGAGAAAAAAATCCTAAAGTTTCAAAGATTTAGAAATTCATATGGAATCTTTGAAGGTACAGATATCGACATCGAAGAGTTAATTGCTTCTAAGAAAAAAGACATTGGAAGATTGACTACGCTTAGCGAAGATCTCCTTAATTACTTTAATGCAGATTATGAATTAGCTAAAGCTATAAGCTATACTGTCGGGACACCTAGGATATACAAATACGAATTAACAACTGAACCTATCAAAACTTTTGACGAAAGTCAATCAGAGATAGATGGTATTATTAATATTCTATTCAATAAGTCATCAAAGCCAAGTTCACTAAAGACGAAAAGAAACGAGCCAGTTGTGTTTTGTCTAATTAATGAGGTTGACAAGATTGTGTCTATGGTTTCAGAGCTTCATTTGATTGATAAGATATTGATAGAGGAGGATTTGGATAAAGTTGCTAAGCAAGAGATAATAGCAAAAAGGGCTGTTTCAGAAAAAGAACTCAAAACTGACCTGAACCAGTTAATTTTTTCAAAGAATGCTAAATGGTATACTAATGGTAAGAAGATAAAAATCGCCTCTAGGAAAGAACTGAATAAGTTTCTATCAGTCCTAACCGCTGAAATATATCCCGCCACTCCAGTTCTAAAAAGTGAACACATAAACAGATCAAAATTATCTGGCACAATTCATGGATCAAAGAAAAATTACATTAAGGCATTAATAGCCAGTTGGGACAAACCACAATTAGATTTTGAGGATGACATGTTTCCAGCTGAAAGATCTATATACCATTCACTATTAGAAGATTCTGGAATACATAGAAACAACATCGATTCAGCAGATTTTAGCAAACCTTCTGATAAGAGCTATAGCAAACTATGGAGTGCTTCATTGAAATTTATAGAAAAGACTAAAAAGGGAAAGAGACCAGTATCTGAATTTGTAGACCTACTTAGAAAAAGACCATTCAAATTAAAGGATGGGTTTGCTGAATTTTGGGTTATTACTTTCCTATTTATTCACAGAGATGAATATGCATTATATAAGGATGGCGTTTACATTCCTAATTTTTCATTTGAAATTGGAGAACTAATATATAAGAAAGCCGAATCCTTTTCCATTAAAGCCATAGAAGTTGATGGCATCAGATTGAAGCTCTTTAATAAATATAGATCACTGATTCAAAAAGACAGTAAGAAAGAAGTCAATGATAAGAGTTTCCAAGAGGTAGCTAAACCTTTTTTAGTCTTTTACAAACAACTATCACCCTATTCAAAGTCATCACAAAAGAATCTATCGAGCCAGACTTTGCAATTCAGAGAGACCTTGCTAAACGCCAAAGAACTAGAAAAGACATTTTTTGAGGACATACCTAAATGCTTTAGTCATGATCTAAAATCCTTAGAGAAAGATCCTAAAAAACTGAAGACATTTTCTGATGCGGTGCAAAATGCAATTAGAGAGTTGAGGCTTAATGATCAAAATCTTATAGGAAGGATTAAAAGCAATTTGGCTAGCTATCTAGGTATAAATGATGATAGTTTCAAAAAAGTCAAAGCAAAGTTGATTGATAGATACAGTAATCGAATTGATCATTTACTAAATCCAAAACAACGAACATTAATCAAGAGAATCGATTCTCCATTAGATGAGGAAAAAGCTTGGATTTCAAGTCTTTCACAAGCGTTAATAGGAAAGCAGGCAAAACATTTTTCAGATGAAGATGAAATACAGCTTTACATCTCTCTAAATAAAGAATTTAAAGAATTAGATGCATTAGTCTCTCTATCTGGCGAAAGCATAAATCCAAAGACTGAGATAGCCATTAAATATCAGATCTTTGGCACGGATAAAACAAAAAAGGAAAATCAAATAGTCTTAAATAAGAAACAGATAAAAGAAGTGTCCAAACTTAAAAAGGAATTGATATCTTACTTAAAGGAAGAAGATAAGGCAGTTATTGAAGGCACATTGCTAGAATTATTGAAATCGTTATGAGCAGGAAGGTAAAACATGTATTGGGTATATCAGGTGGTAAAGACAGTGCTGCTTTGGCTATATACCTGAACAATAACTACCCTGATCTTGATATTGAGTATTACTCTTGTGACACGGGTAAAGAGCTTCAAGAAACCTATGATCTAATAGATAACCTAGAAGTTTATTTAGGTAAAAGCATCAAAATACTCAAGGCGGTTAGTGACGAAAACCATGATCCGTTTGATCATTTTTTAGATGTCTATGGAGGATATCTTCCATCTAATACTGCTCGATGGTGTACTAAAAAGCTCAAGCTTATGCCTTTTGAAAAGTATATCGCAGGTGATGATCCGATTGTATCGTACGTTGGAATACGTGGAGATGAGGACAGAGAAGGCTACATATCCAAGAAGTCCAATGTTCAATCCATTTTTCCATTTAGACAGAACATCTGGAGTGAAGGTGTGATTTCAAAAGTTATTAAGAATGAAAATTTAGAATTCATTGTTCGCTTGTACCAAGAGTCTTGTTTTCATGACAACAAGGATAGAATACTAGAAATAGCCAATACTCCATTATCTAACAGTTACAACAGGAAGACTAAACTTGGTTTTCTTTTAGACAGCAGTACGGAAGATTTTAATAAAGTCGTTTTCCAATTTCTAAAAACAACAGATTATCCACTAGGCAAAGTGGATAATTATCCACTTATACAAAATGAAGATGTACTTGTCAGAAGTGATATCTTTTCAATTTTAAAGGAATCTGGCGTTGGTGTACCTGGCTATTATGAGAAACGAGAATATAAAGTAGAGATTAATGGAAAAGAAGAAACAGGATTTTATTCAAGAAGTAGATCTGGATGCTTCTTTTGCTTCTTTCAGCAGAAAATAGAGTGGGTATGGCTATATGAAAATCATAATGAGTTATTTAAGAAAGCCCTAAATTATGAGAAAGAAGGATATACTTGGCAACAAGGAGAAACGCTAAATGAACTTGCTCAGCCTGATAGGATAAAGTCCATAAAATCAGAACATTACAAAAGAATAAAAAGAAAGAAAAACAATTTTAAGTCACCAAACTTAGTAGACATCTTAACCGACTCTGATGAATGGGAAATTGATTGGGAGGAAGAGGAAGGAAGAGGATGTGCTGCTTGCTTTATTTAGGTGGTAATGGTAACATTTTTAAAAAATATTGCAGAGTTATCAGATGAATATCATTTTGTTGAATTCAACAGAATTATGTTTGAGTTTACTCAGTTTTTAATTATAGTGGAATGTACCTACACAGGTGAAGAAGATATAGATGACCTATTAGAGGAGTATGTAGAATATTCTTCTTTTCACGGTATGAAAATTGAAGAAATTCCAAGTCAATTTGCTAAAGGACTTGCAATTGATTCTATTTATATATCCGAATACGAATACTTAGGTTATAGAGAAGATGTTGGTGATTTTAATGACGCTAGTATCTCTATATCCCATAGGATGTTTCAAGTATTGCAACACCTAAATGTTGATTACGACGAGGTTATAACCAAATTTAAATTAGATTTAAATTATGGATACAATGATAATTATGGGATGTGCCCAGGAGAGCCTAACTATATTTATAAAATTCATTTAGACTCGCAAAATGAGAAGATATTTGATGTTATTCAATTTCTTAAATCTGCTAATATTGAATATACTTCACCCAATGATTTCTATCTTAATGACATAAAGAAATATGTTCTTCTAGATGCTTGGAAACCTCTTCCGATGATTACCACCCAAACTAAGGTTCGGAGATTAGGTTACTTAGTAATACTAGCAGAGTTTCTTGCCGTATACAAAAAGATTCCTGCGAATAAGATTTCTAAAAAATTTGAAGAATATTCACTTTTGTTTACAAACAAGTTAGATGAAATAGAAAACAATAAGGGAATTATTAAGCAAACAAAGAATGGAATTTCAGCTAAGCCGTACATCAATTTAGCAAAAGAGGCACATTGGATTACCAAAATAAATAAGTCCTACATTTCTGGTAAGAGAATGGTAGTTTACCAGATTTTGAAATCTCAGTTAAAATCAAAGGAATCGAATGTTTTCAAATTATCGTTGTTGGATAAATTATTTTTTTTAGAAATACTACTTATAGAAGACTTTTTCTATTTATCAACTATACTAGAAGTTATTTCTACGCTTGATAAAAATAATGGTATCACATATGACACTTTAAATTCATTGTGGAAAAATAAATTGATTAGTAAATTAACTAATTTAATTGAGGAAGCAGACTCAAATAAATTAGAGAAGGAGATTAGAAAGCTTAAAGAAATAAGAAGAAGAATAATTGAATGGAATGAAGCAATAGTTTATGGAGAGCACTTAATTATGCCAAGGTTAAATTGGTTAATTGATCTTCAGCTAATGGATTATAAATCAAAATTATATAGTTTAACGAATCAAGGAAAAGAATTATTTAAGCATTATTGTTATTGGACGGATATTAATCAAGGTTTCATCATAAATCCAAAAACATTTCTAAATAAATTCTATGTACGTGTCTTTTGCAATGTTTTCACTGACAAGAGTAGATCGTTAGCAAGTGACAATAATGTATTAGTTAAAAAAACTGAAGAATATTTAGAGGAAACCTTTCTTTATTTCAAAACCCTTGCACCGAATAGAGTTACACTTTCTCAAGCTTTACTCTATACAAAGTATAAACTTTACTTAATTGACAACTTTCCCATAGATGGAATAGATATTGAATATTATATTAAAAATATTGCACACGATAAGTATATATATAAATTTCAACAACAATATGGAGATGGATATTTACAAAAAAAATAGCACCTTATGAAAAAAGAATATAATCTAAAAGTAAATCCTTTTAGGTCAACGCCAGCTATAGAAGAAGGTGAAATTATTTGGGCAGGGTTTAAAGAGTTGAAAAATAAAATTGAAGGTAGATTAAAAAGGAGTTTGAAAATTCCTAATTCTTCTATTGTCCTTAATTGGGGTGAATATGGAAGTGGAAAAACTCATGCTGCGAGATATTTTAGTAAGCAAAAAGTATTGTCGGACATCTCAAAGGAGATTGGCTCATCTGTTCCTTTTTCTTTAGTATTCTCTTTGCCAAAGGGGAAAGAGCCAGTTAAAGATATTTTCATATCTGTAATAGATAATCTTGACTTGGATAATCTTCGAACCTTGTTTGATGGAGTTGATTTTAAAATAGACACAGTTATAGAAAACTCAACTAAAAACATTTTATATAAATCTGTATTGAGCGCTATATTCGATTCTACGACTGACAAACATCTTCTTAAAAAATATCTATATGGTGAATCAACAAAGACTGAAATTTCAACTCTAAATGAAACTCTTGATAATAAAATTCTAAGACCTTTAAACAAGGACAATGATTACATCTTACTTCTTGCATCATTGTTTACATGTATGACGTATAAAAAGAAAGTATATTCTTCAGTCGTTATTTGGCTAGATGAATTTGAAGATATACAAGTATTGAATAGTACAAATATTGATAAGACTAATAATTTCCTGAGGGAGCTATTGGACTATACACCAAATAATTTATTAGTGTTCATTAATCTGACTCAAACATCTTTGTTTGGTGTAAGTGATTTGAGCGAGTATATATACGATTCTGTAAAGTCTAGAATCAGAGAGAGAATAAATTTCGAAATTCCAAATGAATCTGCGCTAAGAAACTATTTAACTGAAATACTAGCAATATACAGACATGATGAAGAAAAAGGGAATGCGTACCATCCATTTGAAGTTGACTTAGTCGAGAATGTAATTAAGGATATGAGTAATAGTTCTCTAAGAGCATTTAATGAAGCATTATCTCTGCTTATTGAACTCGCAGATATGGATAATATTATTCCTTCTATATCGGATGATTTTTACCAATCGGTGAAACCCGAAATAATTGGTTGGAAAGATGAGTAGAATAATATGTGTATTAGATGCGTGCACAATAATAAATATTTTTTGCATTGACGATAATAATGATCTATTGTTCCGTAAAATTCTTCGCATCTTAGATCTGAGAATACACAGTAAAGTTTATGCCGAAGTAAATTCCAACTTCTCATCAAGAACTAGTTTGAAAGGAAAGGAGGCTAGCGTATATTCTAAAATAGGCAGATTGACTCCTTTAGTCATTCACAATAATGTTATCCTAGATTGTTGTGGACAAGATTACTATGATAAAGTTAGTTCTAAATCAGGATATATTAAGCGAAATGGAGAATTCTACTCAATTGCATTAGCACTTTTTATTTCCCAATTAGAAGATACAAAACTTACTTTTTTCACAGATGACAGTCCTGCTAAGAATGATTTCGATTATTTCTATTGGATTAATCAGATTGGTCAAATTTCAGATTCAGTGGACTTACTTCTACTCTTATTTAGATTGGATGGTAAAATAAAAAAAAGGACTATTCTCGAATATTTAGATAACTTGTACAGTGAATATGCTTTAAGTATTAGCAATTTTCTTAAGGATTTAAGAATTGTTTTCAGTAAAATAAATACTGAAACAAAGTATAGAAAAAAAATAGGCTTGAAAAAAAAATTGCACAATCTTATTAAACAAGTTGATCAAAATAACTTCAAAAATATACTTGAGCAACGTGATCAACTTATACAGGAAAGAGTAACAATACTGAGCAAATTACTCTCTATACATAAAGATGTTTTTTTACTGAGTCAATCTTATAATATGGAAAATTTTCTTAAAAAAATTCGTGAAGTTCAAAAAATTGTTTCTGCTAATGAAATTGTACGCATAATAACATAAGTTATTCTGCAATTGACTCCAACAATACATCAGAACCATAGTTCAAAATAAAGGTCGTATAAAAATTACTAAATATATCTTTCAAATAAGTGCCAACATCAATATCCTCTTTATCCTCGTTGGTAATTCTAAACTTTCTATTTAATGTTATAGTGTATAAGAAGAGAACATGGAAGTATACTGAAGTATAATACTTCTTATTGGTAATCTGAATTTGCTCCTCATTTTGATTCTTATTTTTACTTCTGAAGTTCATCAATACACTACTCTCCATATTGATAAATATCTTTTCAAGCGTATTATCTGATGCTCCTATACAAACCACCTCAGAATGCTCCATGTCTTGTCCTGTTGCGGCATTGACTTCATCCCAGGTAACTTCATTTCCACCTTCTGTCTTATTCTCATAACACAGAACTAGTTCTGGTAAACCTGCCATATCAGGCTTATCCTCTTTGTCTTCTTTCGTCTGTTTCTCTTTTTGCTTTTCAGCAATCTTGATAAAGAAGTTTTGCTGAAATGGACCTCCTGGGCCAGATAAGGAAACCATGACTTCTTTCTTATCTCCGACTTCCATTTCCTCAGGTGCTCCTATTGCGATCTTAATTTTACCTTCATCAGGACTACTCTTAGCTACATTCAAAACTTTTGATTCACCTGATGGCATTTTTCTTTCTCTCTTACCTTCTTTTGCTTCAAACTCATTTTCAGGACCAAGAATAGTCACTTGCAATTCTCCTGGTTCGTCTAATCTATCGAAATAATCATTTTCAACATCAGTTTTAAAGGTGAGCCGCTTTTCTCCACCTTTAGGTATTTCAATTGTCTTTATCTCTCCATCTTTGGTCTTATCAAGCTTTAAAAAAGTAGGGAATCGTTCTGGCTTAAACTTAAACTCATCCTTTTGTTTCTTCTCCTTCTTAGGTTTTGGATTTTCTTTCTTAGGAGCATTGGCATCAAACTGATCTAACTTGAAAGTTTGGTTTAGCAGCTTCATTAGATCACTGTTCAGTGGCATATCCTTTGATAAGTTCTTTATCAAATCTTTTGTGTCCAAAGAAGAATCAATATTTACAGCTTGCTTTCTCATTCGTTCTATCTCTCTTAATCTAGAACCAGACTTCCCTAATTGAGATGCTAAAAACTTTCTCAAATGTTGCGTTTCCGCTCCTTCTTTCAGTCTATCCCTTGAAGCCATAAACAGCTCTTTCCTAAAGTTGTAATTGATATCAGTGCACTCAACATGTATTAACAAGTAGTTCTTTAACAGATTCATCTTAAGTGAACGTGTGATAAATTCTGTAGTGTAATGCCCATGTATCTGTCCATTCATGGTGAACATTACAGACATTCTGTTTTTGAAGTATCTATCTTGGATTACTTGTTTAGTTCTCTTAGCATCAAACTCCTTTACTTTTCTTTTGAATACGAAACAAGAAACCTTAAGTTTTCCAATAAGACTATCCTCAAATTCTTCAGAGAACTTCTCTTCTAAATAATCCTTTTCTTCTGACGCCAACCTCCTACTCAAACCAAATGAATTATTCACCAATACTTTGTTATTAGGATACCTTTCTTTATTGTCTTTAGTTAGTATAGGTAAGGCAGGGCTAAACAGATATTCGTTTACACTTTGGTTTAGCTCTTGTGAAAAAGCAGAATATCCAGTTGGAAATTGATAATTATATAGCTTGATTACTGTCCCAGTTTTGAACTTTCTATTTTCTAAGCCAAGCTCTAATTCTGTAATTGGAAATGAGGGGATAAGACCATCCAAAGTTAAGTATTCAAACCAGGTTTCTTTTGCATTATCTTGATTCGAGAGGATATGTTCCCTAATAATGGTAAATCCAAACTCACCCTTACCATCATATCGTTTTGAAGCAATAAGTTGAAATCGTTTTTTACCACAAAACACTATAGCTCCTGTTCCACCCATATTATACTTCCCTTGGACAAATGGGATATTGTTCTTATTACTTTTCTGCAATGACAAAAATGTATCTTCAAATTTTTCTGGATGCTGACCTTCTCCATTATCATAGAAGATAACTCCTGTTTGTCTTTTAGGACCGTCAGCAATAATCTGCAGCTCTTCTGCTTGCTGTTTTCTAAAGGAAGCAAGTTGAGCCCATTGTTGATTATCAGGAAAAAAACTATCCAATGCTTCTTGCATTGACCTTGCAGCTTCTTCACTTTTAGGATCAATTCCAGCTTCAAAGCATTTCTTAGTTAAGATTGCATCAATAGAGTTGGTGATCTTTTCAATCAGAGCCGCAATAGGATTTGATTGCTGATTCTTTACTATGCTGAAATTACTTTTATTGCCACCTAGTGGTTTCCAATTATTGGAATCACCTAATTCTGGATTTGATAATATGATTTGCTCGACATCTGTTTCTGTCTGAGCCTTGTACAAATTGAAAAATAGTTTTTCTAAATTCATGACTAATGGTTTAGTTGTTACTGAACATCTTTAATGTTCTTTAAAAATAAATCTAGGTAAGTCCCCCATTGATTGGTGAGCTCTGAATAATCGGAATAGGCTGTGGGGTTGAGAGAGCCTGCTTTTCCGTATGCTATTATTAACAATGATAACGCTTCTATCGCTCTTCGAGAAATATCTTTTGCCTCCATTCCAGAGATATTACCAGAATCTTTAGAACTCAGGGTTTTTAACGGTTCCCACATATCCCTATAGAATCTGTGTCTAGTATTGATTCTGATAATGGTTTGCTCTGAAAGATATTGTACATCTATAAATTGATTACCAGGAAAACTGTCAGAGACCATAACGAATGGAAAGTTTTTAATTTTATCCAAATACTCCTGTTGTTTGTCTTTGTCATCACCTACGACATCACTGGCAAGATCCAATAAGAGCTGCTCGTCTTTTTCACTTTCTCTTTTTACTTTTCCTTTAGCTAAAGTGGTATTTACCTTTTTAACAGCACTTAAGATTTCGTCGTGCTCATTAATGTTAGTTTTTTCTTTACGACTTGCTTGTCCCCAAGCATCATCAATGACCTTTCTTGCATTAGGTAAAAAAGTGTGCAAGAACTCACGAATCATTTCTCGTAACTGCCCATGAGGTTCAACTCCTCTTTTAACATTTCTTACCCCAAAAAATTCATCTAAATCAGGGTTGAAAGAAACTTCAATTCCGATAAATCTATCTGGCCAATCTACACCTCTAGGAAATATCTTAGGTACATTAGTATAGGATACTTCTCTTTTTAATCGCATAAAACTTATCTGGCCTTGGTTTTCTGGGACTCTCAGCTTCTTTGCAAAGTTGTCACCACCTTTACCTCTGACTCTTGTAACTTCTCTAGGGTATACAGTAATAGCTACTTCAAATTGTGACCCTCCGATCTTGAATGCTTTCTTAGCTATTTCAATTGATGGATAATGATCTTTTATATTCTCCTTATAACGTTCATCTTTCTTTGCCATACTCTTGTAATGACTCGAAATCATCTTATCTGAATAAGAACCTTGCATTTGCATCAAGGGATCGAAAGGCAGAATGGAAGTGTCGTTTATCGAAATTCCTATACCTCCTTCTAAATAGTACCTGAAGATTCTTGCTATCTCTTTTTCAACAGACAACCTCAATTCATTGAAGTCAATGGCATATCTACCTTCTTCCAGTCTATCTACTTTACTCCATAGAATTATTGTCCCAGAATCACTTGGCACGAGTTTCTTTAATTCTTTTGGAATCGCCTTTTTCTCTGGCTCTGGTATATTGATGATATCAACATTGCTGTTGTTTTCAAACTCTTCTAAATCAAAATATACATAGAGCCAGTCCTTGTCATTCCTGGTCTTACTCCATACTTCGAACTTCTTTGCATAGTTAATTGCTGCTAGTTTAGCACCTACACCATATTTTCCTATAGTTGTAGTGCTCATATATCTAGTAGAAAATCCAATTTGAGGATAGTTTTGAAGCAGTTCTTTATCCATGCCATCACCATCATCAATTATGGCGATTTGACTTACACATTTCTTTTTCTTCTTATTGACTCCTTCAAATAGTTCAATAGTAATGGTGTTGGCATTGGCTTCTATTGCATTGTCAATAACTTCACCTAATGCTGCTTCTATGGTGTAGCCAGAATCCCTGAGGGATAGAATAGCTTGACCCGTTTTTATTAGTGGTACGTTCTTACTCATTTCAATTTAGTTTAGACAGACTGACATAGTAACCTCTTTTACTTGAGATACTAGTCTTCTGATGTAGGAGTTAGATAATTGGAGTTCTTCGGCTATCTCGTTTGTCGTATAGCCTATTTTTAATAGTTCAAATACTTCTTGACATTTAGGATGTATCTGAGATGAACTATAGAGTATTTCATCTTCTAAATCTGTTACAAAGAAGTCAAATTCTTGAGTAATTTTATGATCTAAGAATTCACAATCAGTGAAATCCAAAGACACATAGCTCATCTTTGCTTTGCTTCTTCCAACAAATTTCTTTGCATCACTTATTAAGTTCTGCAAATAATAAACACCTTCTTTTCTTTTGGAATTTGGAGCGGTAGCATATTCTAATGCTTGTTCATAAACTTTGCTCCAATAAGGACTCTCACAATCAGTGAGCTTTAGCTGTAGCCATAGAATGGCTTTGTTTTTAGCTGTGGTCATTTCTTTAATTTTTTGCCCTTCCGCCCGTTTGGTACAGAAAGACCGTTAGTAAAAAATGTGATAGCTTAATTTATCACCTATACATACAATAGGGACAAAAATTACATCGTACGCTACAAATTACAATTATATATATAAAAAAGTTTCAGATATTAGTGAAAACATCAGTAAATCAGTCGAAATGGAGGAAGAAAAGGAGTATTACACTAGTAAGGAAGCTAAGAAAATCCTTAAAGTATCAGATTGCAAGTTGATGCATTTGAGGGAGGAAGGGAAGATTAAGGCTGTTAAGAAGGGGAATGCTTACTTGTATGAGATTACTAAGATTCAAAAGTAAAACTATAAAAACAAACAGAAACAATAACCAAAAAGGATCAAATAGTTATCACTAATGAGAAATAAGACTTTAATAGTATTTGATATTGATGGAACTTTGACCAATAGTTCCAAGATACATATTCAAGTTTTTAAGGAGTCCTTAAGAAGTTTAGGTTTAATCAATTATGATTCTAATTTTTCGAATTACAAAAACATAACTGATTCTTACATATTAAAAAGAATTTTAGATCAAAATAACCAAGAATATTCTGAGAATTTACTTAACAAATTCGAAGACTCTCAAATCACAAGGATTAGCAATTTTCATGTACATGAAATCTCTGGTGCTAGGAAGCTGATTAATATATTAAAAAAACACCCAGAATATAAAATTTGCTTTACGACTGGTTCTCTTAGAAAACCAGCAATATTTAAACTAAATGCAATAAAAGTTGATTTTGATGAGCAACAGTTGGTAGCTTCAAATTATTTTTTTGAAAGAGAGAAAATTGTTAAACAAGCAATAAGAAATGCTGAAAAGGGAAATAACAATTTTCAATTCAAGTGTATAATTCTTATAGGAGATGCAACTTGGGATTTAAAGGCAGCACATCAGCTGAAATTAAACTTTATTGGCATAGGCAATAAATACAAGGATGTTTTAATGAAAGAAGGTTGTCTATATCATTTCAAGGACTTAAGTGAGACTAAAATCCTAGAATCAATCAGAACTATTACAAACACAGTAACTTAGGAGATTAATTTAAAAATTTATACACATAGATATGATTAAAATAATGAAGGGTTCTGGCTCTTCAGAAATAGAAAAAGATGGCTTTGCTCTTGATATTGATGGAATTAGAAGTTGGTTAATTTATAGAGGAATAAAAAAGGAAACGGATTTTGAAGATGAAATTTTAGTTGAATACAAAGACTTGAAAAAATGGCATAGATCAGGAGGAGAAACCTATTTAACATCATTTTCATTCTGTACCTCTATTCAACAGCAATTAACTAAATATAATATTGTATTGAAAGCAATAGTTACTGTTCCGATAGAAGAAACATTGAATGAATGGAAGTTTAAGAGGAATTTATTGAAAAACAATAAAGTACAAGTTTCAAATTGGTATTACTGTGGTGATGGTATAATAATTGAAGATTTTTATGCATACTCAGTGCGGGAATATTCTGAGAGCAATAATCCAAATAATAATAAATTTTTGGATGACTTAATAAACATTGCTTGTAAAATAGGAAAGCTAGGATTTAATGCTTTAGATATAGTTCGAGATTTAAGAGTAAATAAAAATGGTCAAATATTTTTAATCGATTTTGGATTTGATTTAGGGAACCCAACATTTAAGGTTACTACAAAACCTATTGAATCAGTCATTAAGTCATTTCCTTCTCAAAAATCTTATATAAAACAATATGTAAAAAGCAAATTTCCTCTTTACTCAATAAAGCAACTATAAATGGATCTTCTAATCGGCACAAGGAATAAATCGAAATTTGAAAGATATAAAAATGTATTAAAATCATTTGGTGAATTTAGTCTAGTTTCTCTTCATGATTTCAAAAGTGAAATTGCGAGCCCCGTTGAGACAGGTTTGACAGCTATCGATAATGCAAAAATTAAAGCAAGGTATTATAGCGAACAAATTCAAATTTTAACCTTAAGCATAGATGATTCTTTGGAATTGTTAGATCCATCGATAATTAATCAGCCTGGAGTGAAGGTACGCAGGTTTCAAAGTGAGGTTGAATTGTCAGATCAGCAGTTACTTGATAAATTTCTTGCGGTAGTGAAAAACACAAAGAATCAAAGATTAGATATTAGATGGACCTTTGCTTTGTGTTTAAGAACACTATCTGGAAAAGAGTATATAGAAACTGCAAATATTGAAAATGAATTTACAACGACAATCAAACATCCAATTAAAAAAGGATACCCATTGAGCTCAATATCTTATAATAAACAAATTGGTAAATTACAGTGTGACTTCAATGAGTCAGACTGGAATCTATATTATCAGCCATTATATATGTCGTTAATTAAAATAATTAGTAGATACAAAACTAGTCTAGAAATCTAAATGGTAAATTACTATGAAACGAATTGGCATATTAATACCTGAATCAAATTTAATTGTAGAAGAAGAAATAAGTGAATTATTATTTAGAATTCGTCCTTTTTTAAATGAAGAGGTAAAAATCCACTTTGGAAAATTAAGATTTGAAACTAGGTTTAAAGATTCACCAAATGATTTTTTTAATGAAATTTGTTTCGACATAGAAAGGCATTTAATACTATATGATAGATTAAAATTTTCCAGTATTGGTTTTTTCTGTAACTCAGCTTCTTTAATTCTCAACAATTCAGAGAGTCAAAATAAGACAAGAAAATCAATAAATGATTCCAAATTTCATAAGACATTCTTTGATTCATTTACTGCAACTATAGATTTTCTAAAACTAAACAACATTTCATCAATTGATATAATAAACCCTTACTCTAGCAAGGTCAATCAACAAGTTATTACTGTTATTGAAAAGAACAATGACATAGATATAAATTCTAACACCTGTATTAATCTAACTACTAGTATTGAGCTGAGTAATGTAAAATTGGAAGAACTTTCACTTCTTATTGAGCCAATAATATCAAATTACTCAAAATCCCAACTCCTTGTTCTGCTTTGTACAAACTTTCCCACATTAGACCTTTTTGAACAGTTTCCACTTTCGATTATTTCGAATAATCTTGCACTATTTTATAGAATAATTTCTAACCTCGGTGTTTTTGAATCCCAAACTAATAACCTTTTAAATGTTCTAATTGGCTATAATGAAAAATAAACTATACAAAATTCTACAACCTGACCAAGAGCAATACAATAATATTATTGAAACAATTTCTTCTTTAAAGGAAATCCGTAATCTAGTAGAACTAAATCATGATGATAACAAATGGTGGCCAAATTATATCACTGATTATAGAATAAGAATGCTAGTTGCAGGACTTAGTACAAGAGTAAATTACAATATGATTCAGACTTTTCAGGAGGTCGTGAAAAATGTTTCAAACTATTCTTATGAAGAATTAGACAAAATGAAAGATAAGATATTTAAAATATTAATTGGGAAGATTGGGTTGCAAGAATCTAGGTTGAAATTTAAATTATCATTATTTAAGTTTTTAAATCAATTAGAGCTAAAGTCAATTGATATTAAAACAATGCAAGTTGATGAATCCATAAATTTAATAAAAGACAAAGTGTATGGAGCTGGATATAAAGTTGCACAATGCTGCATTGCATATGCTATTGGTTTCGACAAAGGCATTATGCCTGTAGATAGCGGAATGAAAGATGTTTTAGGAAAGTGTTTAGGATTTAAATATTCCAATTCTCCTAAAGGGCATGAGGAATTTAGAAAAATTTTAGAACATAAGAATTCTAGCTTAGACACTGAGTCAATTATAAAAAATAACGATTACAATATTAATACAAATAAAAATAATAATTGGTGGGCACATCTATTGTTAATATATTACAAAAGAAGCTATTGTAATAAAAGGAAATGGGCATCATGCCCAATTAGAGAAAATCTGAAAAGTGTTGGATGCTCTTGTAAAAAAGTTAATCCCAAAGACGGTTTTCCTAAATTAATTATTGTTGAAGGGATTGATAAATCTGGAAAAACGACTTTGATTGAAGATTTGATTGACATTGGATACAAAAGGCTACACTTTCCTAAAGGGAATTACAAAATAGGTTTTATTGAATTTTATAAAAAGACAATTGAAAGACACTTACTAAATAAAGACATAATAGTCTTGGATCGATCTTTCATTTCTGAATTTGTGTATGGATCAGTATTAAGAAATCAAACTAGAATTTCAACTTCAGAAATTCTTGATTTAATTTCTTGGTTGAAGTTAAGATTTGGCCCAATTAGACTTATTTATCTAGAAGAAACCAAAGAAGTGGTTCTAAAAAGAAGTAAAAGTGACCTCAATGATTATTCGATGATATCGGATAATTACGAAGCACTGATAGGCAAATACACATTTATTTTAAAACAAATCCATAAAATTCAAAAAATATACAAACATGTTAACGGTGATTGGGAACACATCTAGAGATATTTATATCAACTCTGACAAAAATAGAATTTCAGGTATTGGAGGATCAGGCTTTAATATTGCATGTGCATATCAATTTTCAACTGGAAAGAATTACAAATTAATTACTTCCATTTCCCAAAATACTCTTTCTCATTTCTCAAATGTCAATGACATTCTTTCTTTATATGATGAAATCCAAAATCAATTTACATTTGACCATAATGATGAATTAGTGGACTCTATAATTAAAACACAAATAAATACGATACATGATGAGTTTCTATTGAATGTCTCTCATCTGCACTTTTCTATTAGAACAGGAATTAATGAGAATTTGATTGAAAGCCTAATCAATTATTGTATAAAAAATAAAATTGCTTTTTCATTTGACATCATTTATTCAAGTCTAAATTTCCATAAAGGAATAATTATAGAATATTTAAATTACCCTAAGTTTATATTTATGAATGAAAGAGAGTTCAAAATGTTAAATAGAACTCCAATTAATTCAACATTAGTTATAACTTCCTCAGAAAAAATCGTCTTAGTTGGAAGTATAGAAAAGACAATTAAAGTGCCTAAGGTAATTGATAAACAAATTGTAAATACAATTGGTGCCGGAGATTCATTTATTGGAGGATTCCTATCAATTTATTTGAATTCTGGAAACATTAATAAATCAATTGAGAAAGGAATTAATGTTGCTCAAAATAGTTTAAAAGCCTATGGGGTTAAACATTTAGTATGACTTATGTCAAAAAAATAAAAGTTATATTCTGTATTGGGCTACCATATTCAGGAAAAACAACTGCTATAAAGATTATACAAGAGCAAATTGATTCAGAATATTTAGTACTCAATGATGTGGGTTTATTTTATTCAATCTTTGAAAGTGAAAAATCTATTTCAAGTTTTTTTAGATCAAAAAACAAAGTACTATCCTCTAAATTAAAAAGTGAATTGAAAAACAAAGATCTTTACAGAATATTCAGAAACATTAGAAAAATGATATGCTTTTTCTCAAATACTAACAGAGCTTTTGCTCCTAAGTATTCGATTAAAACACGATTCGGATTCTTAGTTAAAAATTCCAATCTTTGGAAATTTATATCCATCGCTTTCTATAATATAATTATTAAAAGCAAGAGCAAAAATATAATAGTAGAGTTCTCTCGAGGAAATTATGGCGAAAATCATAATGCTTATGAGTTCTTTTTTTCTTTATTTAACTCTAGCGATCTTGATTTTGAACCATTAGTAGTGTATATGGAAACAGATCGAAGTCTAATATCACAAAGAATTATAGAAAGAAGAAAGCAAGGTGGAAAAACTGTTTCAGTTGCAGAATTAAATTCGACATATCTAGGTGATGGCTTCATAGAAGAATGCAAATTAACTAAAGAAAATAACAAACTTTATTATTACTCCCAAAACCATGTGTTTAAAGTTTTAAATATCAAGAATAGTTCAGACACAAATGCTTTAAAATCTCAACTAAGTAGTTTCTTTAACAATTTTTCCCTCTAGTCTTCTGTAACTTAAAACATTATTTGTTACTTCAACTTTAAATTCAGAGTTCAGTTGTTCTATATCTACATTACCAATTAAATTAATCTTTATAGGACAGGTACCAAAAGCTCTACATGAATAACCTGATTTAGTTTTTGATACTTCTTTTTGACCAGAAAGAACTATTCCTTTCGGATAAACTTTCTCTTGCATTGGTAAAACATAATTTTCTACTATATCATTAAAATTTGTTTCATAATCATTATCTCTTAAAGGTCCATCTTCAAAGCTTACACCTGTAGGTCGTGTCATACTTCTATAATACAATCTTCTAGTTAAAAAACCTTCAGATTGTATGATTTCAAGAAATTTCATATTCAAATCATGCGTTTCCTGTGTTTCTCCAATTAGACCATGAATTAAATTTATTCCAGGAAGTAATTTATGATATCCAGTTTCATCACGTTCGTTTCCAAAGCGATTGATAATTTCAATAGCTTTTAATACTTGATTAGAAGTTCCAACTACGCCATTAAGTTTTCTAACATTATTGTCAAATGATTCAATACCAAATGGCGATATATTCCCGCTAGTACAATATTTACAAATTAGTTTTGTAAACTCAATGCCTTTCTGACTTATTACATTTACAATATTTGCATTATCGATATGCAACATTTTAATATCAGGACACGAGGCTCTTATCCCATATAAAAGTTCCTCTAGTTTCACAACATCTTGTTTCGCATAGTGAAAAAAATTTGGTTGTCTACCTAATCTGAAATATCTAACACCTGCAGCATACAAAGTTTGAACTTGATCAATAATGGAACTTGGTGTTCGATATGTAACTTTAGGTGACCTAACAGATTCTATGCAAAACTTACAAAATGGAGTATTACACCCTGTTCCAGTTTCAATTTCAGCTATAATATCATTCTCAAATTCAATTGAAACCTTGGCAGATGAAATTTCACTTAATAATAAGTAATCTGGTGCAATCAAATTTTCGTCACAACCTTCATTGATAGCATTTTTTTTGATAGAAAAATAATCAGCTATAAACCTATATGTATTTCCATGAGTAAATTCATCAATGATTGTTGATAGTTTTGAATTTTTATACTCCTCGGAAATACCTTCTTTCGTTCCCATGACATAAAACAGTACCTTTTTTGCTTTTGTATCCTTCAAAAATTCATAAACCTCATCACTCTTGGGAGGTAAAGCATTAAAATATTCATAGTCAATAAAGCATCCCATAACTATATAAATAATTTCAGCATTTGAGATAAGTTCCTTAGACTTGATTTTATTAATTGTCGTATTAGCTGTAGACTTATCTGTAGAAGATTCTTCATTATATCTTAAATCATCTATGGTCAAATATGAGTGCTCAACATTAAATTTATTCAAGGCCTGAGATAAATGAATTTGATGAGTCCCCAAATATGGAGGCACTCCATATCCTGAAGGCTCATCTGTGTAACAATCAAGAATTATACTTTTCATAATTTATATATGTCTTTTGAATTCTAGAATATATTAATTCTTTACATATCTTTGCGCAAAAATTACTAATGATAGACCAAATAATAACTAAGATAACTGAAATAAAGGAATCTGATAAGAGTATAAACGAACTTATCCTCAATGAAAATAAAGAGTTCGGTTCAAATGAGATGTTATTATTTTTAAAACCAGAATTGGTAAACCTAGAATCGAAAAAATTACATGAAGTATTGAATATGATTTTAGGAAAATTGGAGTCCTTTAAAATTCAGATTCATGCAATAAGAGGTATAAATGCAGCTTTTTTAGAAGAGTTTTCAATTATGGCTCAACATTATGGCGTAATAAATAAATTAGCACAGAATCCTCAACAAAATTTAACTGAAAATGCAAAAGTTAAATTTAAAGAAAAAACTGGTAAAGAGATTGCTGACGTAACTCTTTTGGGAGGTCTTGAGTTTATTAAAAATATTAAAGGATTTAGTCCATTTTCGCTTGATATTCTCTGGCAAAACTCTGAAAACTTCAAACTTGCAGGAGGAACTTATTGTGAAGAGTTAAAAATTGATGGAAAAAGCATATACGTAGTAAATGGTTTCCATCCAAGACAATTGACTCATTTTACTGACTCTGGAAATGCAATTCTTGCCTTTCATGTTTCAACTGAAAATGATTGGAGTAATTGTAGACAGGAACTAATTGGATCTACCGATCCATCTAAAGCTAGTAAAAGTAGTATTAGAGGTACACTGTTAGAAAATAAATCCGTTTATGGACTGGCTGAGGTTTCTCAAGGCATGAATGGCATTCATTTATCAGCAGGGCCAATTGAAGGAATTATAGAGCTTACAAGATACATGGGCACAAATAAAAGTGAAGATTCAATAAACAATATTACTGAGTTTGATTTTGGTAAAACATTAAAAGAATCATTTACTGTAGATGCTCTTAAAAAAATAATTACTAATTCAGACATTGAAATATCTGAAAATACTTTTGAATCTGTATTTGATTTAACAGAAGAAAAAAACACAAAGGACTCTTTAGAAATTCTCTCTAAATTATTATAGGTTTCAAATATGAAATCTGTAAACTCCAGCTACTTACTAGATAACTCGTCGCATACGATTAACTTGAAGTAACTATTTGCGTCTCATTACTTTCTTCAAACGCTATGTTTCTCCAATACCTTAACCTTACTTGAGATAGTACACAGAGCTTATAGATATGAATATCTTTCCATTGAAAGACTGTCAGTAACCAACTAGTTCATATTCAACGCAATATAATTATCAAACTATCTCATTTATCAAATCATCCAAATTACTTGCAAAACTAAAATTTCCATCTAACCAATCAGTTGTCTCTGGATGATTTTTAAAGTCATTTAAAGCCTCTGAAATTGCCATAATATTTCCATGATCTATATTCAAGTGAGAAACTACATCATAAACATTATTAAGAAGTCTTAGTGGCGTTTTGGATTGCTCAAACTTCAAGTATGCTATCTTTCCAGTTTTGCGAAGGAGCGCTTTATAAGTACTAGGATGGGTAATTGCACCAGACAAGTCTAGAACTTGAAGAATATTCTCTATAGCAGCAGCAGTCTGAGGACCATAAATCCCATCAATCTCAACTGGGTTTTCATAGATGTATGATGAGATCATTTGCATATAAAGTACACTTGACCTGGATCCAGTATTAAAGTCTACTGAACGGCTATTGTCAACATGCCAATGATCTCTGTGGTCGTTATTATAAAAGTAGTTCAATACAATACCAAAATGAATTCTTAGAAAGGACTCTATTGCTAAATAAAGTTCATACTCTTGAAAAAAGTTAAGAGTAATCATTGTATAGCTATCCCAAAAAGAAGCATCAATATCAAATGCTCTACCGAATTTATGGTAACTACCTTCTTTGTCAACATAAACACCTGCACAAGTAATGACGTTAGGAAACCCTAGTGGACATTCTTCAAAAACCTCTTGAAAAGCAACCTCTACCACAGCCTTAAAATCTGAATCTATCTGAAAATTTGCAGGTCTTCCAATTGAACCATATGGGTATTGTGATTCTCTAGCATAGTGTAAATTGATATCACCAATCTTATTAATAGTTTCCATCAAATAGTTAGTTTATATTTGAAAATTAGCCATAACCTCTCATCAATCGGATTATCAAATTCTACTTTAAAATCATCGTTACCAACAAGTTGAATCGCAGGTGTAATTGTTGGTGTCAAAACAGAATTATCATCTTTTCTGATTTCAAATAGTCCATCTTGTGTGACGGTCCCAATTGATGACAGATAAGGTAATCTATTTTTTAAGTCACTTATTTTCAACTCATGATTACCATTGGCATTTGTGGTGCTCATGGCTGCATACCATTCTTGCGAAAAATCATGTTTCAAATCAAACAAGGCATAATGCGAATATCCTTCAGAATCTGCTAAGATATCAGTCAGATGTTCTAGGGCCTTCAATTTAAGCTCTTGACCTCCTTCATTAGAAGTGTATGCTAGATTGATGATTATATCTGAGATAGTATCATAATCAAATTGTCTAAACTTGTCTGGCAACTCTAAGCGCCATTTACTAATGACGCCAGCTCCTTCAAATGGCATATATCTTTCATCTCTAAAATTTAGTTCAAAAACGCCACCATCATTTTGAGCTGAACTAAGACTAACAGAATTAATAGGAATATTCATTGTTAAGAATCGCTCATCATCAGTCCCTTCTGCTCTAGGATATCCAGATGTAACAGATTGATCTATTCTAAATGAATGTTCTAGCATATTGACTTTAGCACTAATAGCAGTATAAGGACCAGCAATACAAGGAATAGAGAATGATACAGTTTTTATTCTTCTTTGCAACTGTCCAGGAAAGTCTAAATCAAATAACTCCTCTGGTAAAACAAACTCACAAGATCCTGTACTTCTTAATTCTAACAATGCTTCTGGACTCAATTTTCTAAGGGAAATTTGTTTGTTAGGAATTTCAAAATCGTGGCCTCTATTTTCTTGATGAGCTTGCTCTATTTGCTTTAGACCTAGGTATAATTGCTCACCAGAAAGTAGCCCATCTCTTGCACTGTTCCAATAGCCATATTGAATGAAATTTGAGTTCGACAATCCTTTCTCAAAACGATAAAGTCCTTCCACCTTTTTAGCAAGATCGTAAGCCAATTTATAGGATTGATAAAATAAAGTTTTGATTTGGCCTTCCATCCATGAATATAATTGCTCGTTTGTATATTTAGTTTTTAGGAATTCTTCCGCTTCTTTCGAATTATCAATTTGTTGTTGATGATTGTCAATCTCCTTTTGAGCCAACTCAATTCGGATCTTTTGAGTGACAATTTGCTTATCAATTTGTTTAATTTCACGACCAGCAAGATTGGCTTGCTGAATTCTATCTTGAAGTTGCCTTGTAAAGCCAGCTTTTCTAGCTGCATTGGAAGATTGAAATGATATTTCCGAAGCAATGAATCCAAGAACTTTTGCACCCGTAGACATTGCAGGACCTAAAGATGAACCTCCCACAACTTTTGTGGAAACACCAGCACCCATTGGTTGTGTATTTGCTGTGACATCAGGAATCACATGCATTAGACCAGCAATTGTCTCAATAATTGACGCTGCATTTTGCATCCTAGCTGCTATTGCTGATTTAGTTAATTCTTCCTTTTCAAGACCAATTAGTTTCAGTCCACTATCATCAATTACTTGTTCTATTTTGTCCGCCAGTTCGCTATAATCAGAATCCTCAGATGGGATTTTACTTAAATCTTCACCAATTAATTGCAGGTTATACTGCATTCTATATACAGGTGATTTTCGATTTTCAACTAAAGAATCCAAAGATTTTTGTGATTCCTCAAGTTGCTTTTTCTTAATATCCATGATGAGGTTATTCATTACAACTTCATGTTTAGCACGAATAATAGAAATACGTTCACCATCTTTCTTTTCTTTTAAAGAAAGCAAAGTGTTTCCTAATGATTTAACTTCGTTTGTAAGCTCAAAAGACTTTTGTAAAAGGTAACTAAATCTATAATTTGGAACAGGTCCATTTAGGTCATTAAGAACACTGGATAAACTCAAGCCTTGTGCTGTTGCAGCTACCAACAGTGCTGGGTCGATAGGTGGCTCAAACAAAGAAAGTTTTCTAAATATCCCTTCAATATTAAGGCAATGTCTTATCTTATAGAGACGATCACTAAAAGTATCCCAATAGCTCATTAACTTAGGATTATTAGGAATACAGAAATACTCTGTAGTCGACAGACCATAAATATTCGCTAAGGTGACCTCCGTTCCATTGTGCATCAACGGAACTTCTGTTTGATTACTAAAAGGGAATACTAATTCAAGCTCTGTAGAAGCCATACTAAATGCATCTAATTTATTCATGATATGCACATAAGACAATGGCTTTATTTTTCCTCTTTTTGGTATGATTTGAGGTCTTCTTCCAAGTATATGGCCTGCCAAAATATAAAGCTGTGAAGCATAATTTACGGACTCGATACTATCTTGTCTGAATAGGTAGTCGCCCCATTCCAAAATATTATCCAAATACTTCATGACTGTCCATTTCATATATGCAGTTGGACGTGAGCGGGCTATCATATGTGGGTTAAATGGATTGTTTCTCCATTCATTGATAGCTTCATTAGACTGATTGTCTTTTAATGCAGCAAAGAAGCTTTCTAGATAATTTTTTGCATTGGTATGTCGAAAAGGCAAAAATTTCCAATATCGATTATCTTCAACACCATCTTTATAAGGGTCAAAAACAAAGTGATACCACTGCATAGCCTCTTCGAATCTTTGATTCTTTGTAAGATTTTCTGCGATGGCCATTGGAAGATGAAAGAACAATTCCCAATTATATATTGAGTAAGCAGATTTTAGTTCATGAAATATTTCATGGCTTAATTCATTGGTATACCTACCAAAGTCATCTCTGTTATTAGAATTTATGGGTTTCTGATCACCTGAATTAATTCTATTGGCATTGGCATAATTGAAAAAGGACTTTAAATCACTTATATGAATTTGCTCAAGTAATTTAAGAGAAAAATCATGTTTAAAAAGCACACTTTCTGATTTCCGCATTATCTGATCATCATCATCAAAATAATGGAAAAGATCATTTGCTGAAAAAATTATATTGGTTGAAATTTTATATCCAAAGTTATCAAGGTTTGATTCTGCTAGATATTCAATTGGAACAGATGGTATGCTAATTTTTCTGCCATCAAAAGAAAAATAATCATAGGGTCCAATATCATCTGAATCATAATTATTATGCTTTATTCTAAATTCGAGGTTATTAGTTTGCTCGAGTAGCTGAAATTCAAATTTTTGTATTTCAGATATATTATCAACATCATCCAATGTAGGAATTTCTATTGCTCCAAAACCAGTGTTAAAATCAATAAAACTCAAGTATACATCTACACCTCTATAAAGAGCAGCATCGCTGATAACCTTTTGCTGCCACACATTGTTCTTTTTCTGTGTATAGCCCATTTTGATTTCCCAAACTTCTGTAGGTTTTTGACTTTTAATAGTATCAGTTGCTAAATCTTCAAATTTTGTAGAACCTGTGTCTTTAGCTTTTGTCTTCTTTAAAAATTGAGGGAAGAAAACAAAAACCCTATTATTAAATTCTACGGGCATCACATAGGTCCCATTTGATACAATTTGCTCATTTTTTATTAAGTCATAACTTGGAATATCCACTTGTATCTTTTCCCATGGATACCAGTTATCATGCTCAAATTTTCGATAAAAGAAAAAATAAGGTGCATTCCTTGTCCTGGAGACAACATGTAATCGTTGGAGATAACCTTTCGTATCTTTTTTCACGTAAATTCCTACTACCTTTAAATCAGCTACCTCATCCAACTTATACAAATAATTCGTCAAAGCCTCTTTAACCATTTCGGAATTAACATCCTTCTGCAATAACTCAGATTCTAGTTCTTCATAAATAGAACTTTTATCATCTCGAAGTTCTGTCCGAATCCAATTCTCAGGATACAAGAATACTTTCCTATTAGCTTCCCATATACGATATCGACTCATCCAGTCCCATCTATCTCTATCAAGTTGCTCATTAGATATGCCAATTTCATTACCCGATGCATCCTTATGAGATTCTAGATTCAAGAAACATCGCTGAATAAATAGTTGTGCAGATGAAATAGCTTGTTTGATTCGAGAAGTTTCCATACATGCTTCCATCTGAACATCAATCAAGAAAAACTCAAACAAACTGTCTTTATCTTTCACTCCCCATTTTCTTAAGGCTTCTTGATTAAGTAGGTAATTTATTAGTGAATTTCGCTGATGTGTTCTTATTTTATCATTGATTGGTTTCACAATTTCTTCCCAGTCCTTAAGTATATACCTAGCTTTGACAACTTGCTGAAGATCATAAGAGATTGCCCATAGGTGATCAAAACTTGTGTTTGGCACAGCCCAATAAAATAATTTTTCTATGTCAACACCTACCGTTTCTTTAATTTCTTTTGCCTGAATCAACTTTTTTAGATTGACTTCATTTATTAATTTACTTTGGTCAAGAAGATTTAAGTGCTTTTCTTCAATCAACGATGAAATCATATCACTCTCCCAACTAGTAAGTTTCTTAAGTTCAGCTATGATTTCAGTTTTTAGATTAGATGGAGGATTTACTACATGAAACTTAGACCATCTAAAGAATTCAAAAACACCATAACTTTCAGAAGGTTCTAATTTTTCAATTACTTCATCTAAATCATGGAGTCTTTCCCACATTTCTATGGTCAAATTATTAAAATCTAATCCTGAGAAATCTGAACCATGAACTTGCATATAAAGTAAAGACTTGTAGTCATAATTATATTTTGAAAGAATAATATCAGCCTTCTGAATAATTCTAAAATTATTTTCAAAATTTTCAGCCAAATAATTAGGCACTAAAACCTGTTCCATTAGATCGTGGGATGGTTTTGTTGATGTCTTCCATTTGAGTAATTTAAATTCAGCATCAAATCCACTTAGTAGAATATTGTAGACCGTCCCTGCTTTGAGTGCGATTGGCTCAGACACATGAACATTCGTAGGATCTGAAAGAGGATTAAGATCTATTTCTTTCTGATCTACATATATAACTCCTGGACTTGATCCAGTAACAGCAGTTACAACAAAAATATATTCATCGCTTACTTGTGGTATCAATTTACCATCAAATTGCCCTACTACTCCACCTGCAAGCTGGTCACCTATTAATTTGAAATATTCCATGAGAAATTGCGGTGGTGTATTTCCATCATTCAATATCTCCGACATCAAACCACCTAAAACTTCACCTTCAAAATTTAAATGTGAAGTGATAGCACCTAGAATACTTTCTTTCTCAAGATGACTGCGGAGCTTAGGGAGGAATTTCGAAAGTACCAGAAAACCTTTATTTATATCTGTCCCAGCTGAAGTATCATCGGCAGATAAAATAGTAGTCTTGTCAGCTGTAGCAGTGATTAAGTCAAAAAGGTAATCCTCAAAAAACAAACTCCATTGACTTTTTATTCTATCTAAGGCTGGAATCCAACTAGGATCGGATGACAGACTCTGATAATAATTTTCTTCAGTCGAAGACAAAATACCTTTTAAAGTAACTTTGCTTTCAGCACCATTATTTGTATAGGTGATTTTCTTAGTTACACTTGAGTCTATATTGATCGAAAGACCAGGAGGGACATTCGTGGTAAAATTCTTTTCTCCTTGAATGAACTTAAGCAACTCAGATACCCAATCTTCTTCATATACAATATTTAGTTTTGAAGATAAAATTTCATAAGAATACTCTGCTTGTGTAATATCTTTATGGTCTTCATTAATGCCTTGAACAGCATTATTTATTTCAAGCCCAACTTGCAATTGATTTTCCAAAGACAACCGTAATGGTTTATTTAGTTCGTCTACATCCGAAAAAATAAATGCCATTTGCTTTATTGATAATCCAGCATCTTTCATCTTACTGTGCAACTCTAAAAATCTAATACACGAAGATGGCGATGTAAATGGATCGCCAAATAGAGACTTAGCAAGTAATAAATATTGAATTGTAATTTTTAGATTACGTGACAACACTTGATGTCTGTATATTCTTGATATATTAACCAGATCAAGAACATCATTTAAGCCTAATTCTTCATTCAATAAGCTTATATCGGAGTCTGTAATATTAAGTGCAGCCATTATAGAAGGACTATGGTTGCTTATTTTCAAGTTGGAATCTTGCAAATAATATCCACTCCCATTTGCATTGAAGACTGGATCAATTGTTGAAACAGATTTTCGTAGAAACAGCTTAGAATATAAAGATTTACTACTTGCTGATTCTATTTCAGACCAAAAACTTAATAGAGTTGGCAGCTTGATATTCGTTTGTTTTTGAATGTGAATCAGCATTGCTAAATCACAAATCAATTTTCCATCAATCTTTCCTATTGCGTATCTCGGATAATCAAGTTTACTACAACCACAATCATCCTTTTTTCTTCTCTTTATATCTTCCTCTATGCAGGCTTCGATTTTAAGCTTCTTTGAAATTGTTTCTATATTGCTATTACTTCCTAATATAGCACTATCGAGTTCTGACATTTTCCAACCCAACTTTCTCCACAACCTAATAAAACGATGAATTTTGTCCCATTCAGGATTTTCTAATGGTGTTCCATCTAAATGCTGAAGAGTAACATTAGAAATGTCACAGGTTTCATACAATTTAAATGATATAGGATTTTCTTTTGAGTCTATGTGTTTGAATTCCCAGTGCTTTCCATCTCTCGGAAAACCAATTGCACCAACAGTACTTGTACCATTAATGAGGTAGTAGACATATTTTCTATCTATTCTGACATACCATTCAACTTGATTATTGAGATGAACCTTTCCTATAACTTCTCCACTATCATTTATAATGTCACCATCTTCATCTATTTGGAATCCAGTCTTTCGATCTTTTATACCCACTAGTTTTCCTGGATACTTGAATCGAAATGCTTCACCACCATCTAGGACAATTAATTTTCCTATTTTTTCAAAGTAGTAATAAACCCACTTTTCAATATCACATTTATTCAAACATTCCAGTTGTTTATGTGAATCTGAACAAGGATCTGGATTCTGATTATAATACAGCTGTAATAAATTGTGCATAGTATGTATTACACTTATCACATCCTTATATTTAGCTGAAATTGATTTAGCTTTATGATTAACAAGTTGTTGTAAAAATCTGTAAGGCAAGTTTATTTGTTTCAGAATATTCTGAACCTCGGCAAGTGGTTGATAAGGATTGATATAAAAGGTATTCAGTAAGTCAACGGTTTCTACATAAGACAATCCAGTTCTAGGCATGAATTGTTTTTCTAATTGTTTCAATTCAGAGAGCAAAGTTGAATCATCGCTAGTAAAATAATAATCATGCAGAGGTTTTACTCCTACGATATCCTGATACTTTCCTTCAGTTAAGGTACTACTGTTTTGCAATTCATACCACTCTTTATTTGCGAATCCTTCTTTTGAAATAATCACATATTCTTCTTCAGACAGATTCAAATACTCGGCACATAAGGCATTATCTATTCTTTGATTTTCAAGAATGGTAATAGATTCAACTTTTGCAGGAGTAATCGATGCCCCTGCATTCATGAGCATTTTTTCGCCATCAACATATGACCTAAACTTTTTCATTAAGTCATATCTTGTAAGATCTAAATGATCTAAATACTGACGTATTGAATCTAATGGTTGATTATAAGGTAAGGTAAATGGATAAACCGCTTGATTTAAGGTACAATAAGCTTTCTTGTGAATGTTTTGTGGCTGTGCTAGTAGAATACTGCTTTCATCTTCTTCATGCGTATTAAAAGTTTCTAAATCAGTAGTTAATTTAAAAGGTGGTCGGTCAACCTTTTGGTTATCATTGTGTGCTACGTAGCATTCCATGACCTCATTGCTTAAATCTATGTATGGCAATACTGTGAATGCATTTTCACAAGTAAGTTGCAAGCATTTTAGATCTGGTCTTCTCCAGAATAGTTGTTCTAGTGGTGTTCCAGCATATCCCAAGCTTCCAGTATTATCATAATCAGGGTCAAGATTATTATTGCGCAGATATTGTAAGAGTTCTACAAAATATGCACTAGGACTGTAGACCGAATTACAATGCCCACATTCACAATAATTCGCAGATCCAAATAGCTTTTCATATGACAAAGGAGATGATTTATCTTGTTGGAAATAAGGGAGATCTGCTTTCCCTTTTTGCTTCATACCTTTATCGATAAAATCAACCTGTGAATCCCTTGCTGCATCCCGCATATTCATCAATATATGTTGATTACGCATCGCTACCTTATTAGAAATATCATGGATATTTGTTGCTACTTCTGTTCCTAAGTCTTTAGCATATTTTGCAACAAAGGCCTTTTTCGACATTCTACTATTATAAGTTGCAGAATGCAAATTTTTCTCTAGCATAATGCCCATATACTCAGGCTTAGGTGAGATGGCTGTGATCCTTTGGATTTTCTTTAAAGTATTGCCGACTTCTAAACGATTTTCATCTGCAACATTTTTCATGACTTTATCATCAGAGATGAAGTCAAGGACAGAATCTGACTTCAGATTAAATTCTGGATTATCTTCAAGTAATTTTAATATGCCTGTTTCAACATTCTTATCAGCTAGCTTAATTCGTTTATCAGTAATAAATTTTTGAATACTTGCGCTAGGCTCTAATTCAAACATCTTGTCCTCCATTTCTTTTGCAAGAAGTACTACTTTTTCCTTTTTACTTTTACCAGGAAAAGAATCAGGAATTTGATTAGCATGAAAAAATTTACATAACTCGGTTTGATCGCAATTCAAGGCCAAGTCCCTCATGCTTTGATACTTCCCATCCATTTTTCCATACATAATAGAGACTAGTTTTTCATCTCCATTCAACATAGCACTCAAGCCACTTACGGTATTCAACTTCCTCTGATCTGATTTGGAGAGGCTTTTATCCTTAATCAAATCTGAAATTTTAGGAGATACCTTTGAATCCTTTGACTCCATTTTCGATATCAACTTGCCCAAATTAGACGTTGACCTTGGAGTTAGTATATCTTTTATCAATTTGAATTCATGAGATAGATTGTTCTTATTTTTCATGGTGTAGCATTTTTATCTGAAATCAACTTTCTGTCAAGAAAGATGATATGGGAATACATTTTTTTACAAGATTTTTGTCGGATATGGATATATAAGAATAGAGATGTTGCAGTTACTATTGACAATATTAAGGGTAAGGCTATATATTTTAATTCAAAAGGTTCCTTAGTGTAATTTTGCAAGCATTGCAAAATGTGTATGATAACAAGACATATGTATGCCACTAGTAAACTCCATTTCCAGAAATCATAATGTGCTTCCTTTTTTGTCTTTATTATGGATTTGTCGATATTTTCATTCTGATCTAGTTTGTACAAGTTTCTAAGGAGAACAAAAGCCAAAACTATTACTATAAAAAAATAAAGATTTGAAAATGATCCTCTCAATGAAAATTCATAAATGCAAGAGCCTATGAGTCCAAGTAAAAAAGAAGCTCTAAAAAACTTTGCATCTGCTATAATGGCTTCTACTTCATTGTAAAATCCTTTATCCTCCAATTGTCTCAATCGATTTAAGGACCAGTCAAAAGCATATAATTTTTCTGTCCATTCATCTTTATATATTTCATCTCTGAGCTCTTCTTTTACAATCTTTAATCGAGCTTGTTCAAATAATACATCTTTTAGTGGATCATAGATTATTTTGTCCAAATAAGAACCCAGCTGAAAAATAAGGTGTCCAAAAAAGTATGAAACCAAGAGAAAGACTAATCCCAGCAAAAATGAATTGGCTTTACCATCGATAGTTAAAACCGCTATCAAATCACTTTTTCCTTCATCAAACATCCACATTATTCCAATGGTAACTATTGCTCCAGGTAGAAATATTCCGAAGAGTTCGCGGATGGTGATGAATGGGTTGTAGTCTTGGAGTTTCATGAAAGTAGAATTAGTTCTTCTTAGGTTTAGGTAAATTAATAGTTCCAGACATGTTAAGTTCAGTCGACCATTCCAGTGACCCTGGTGTATATCCAGCCTTTTCTAAAGCATACATAAAAGAGGCAAATACACCTGCTCTAGAAATTTTCTTTGAATTTGTAATAGCTTGCTCCGCATAGGCCTTTTCAAACTCTGCAAACTTTCCTTCTTTAAGCATTTTAGCCAAAGATTTTCTGTATTTATCATAGACCCCTGACCTATCATTCTCGAAATCATAGACATCTGAAAATTCTACAGTCACATTATATTTAATTTCGATTCCTGAATCAGTTTCATTTACTGAATATGTTATATTTTTCGCTTCGATCCCACTTAGTCCTCCTACAATTGTATTTAGACCATTTCTAAAGTATATCGAATTATCAAGTCTATTCTTTAAATATTGGTTTGCTAAATTCAATAATCTTTCATCTGAATAATTAGAGTTCTTAAGATGTTTTTGTAAGTGAGTTTGTAATCCAGATTCTAAACTTTTGAAAGTGTCGTGTTCTTTCATTTCTTCCCCAGCTTGATCAATTACATCTGTATCAATTTTTCCATCTAGATACATTCTTAAGAAGTCTCCTCCTAAAAATGTTTCAGGGTTTTGCTTTTTTGCCTTTTTCTTTGGTGGATTAAAATAATCAACAATCCTGTCTGATAAATCTTGGGCATGCTCTTTTAGAGAATCAGCCTCCATACCATAAGATACCAATCTAGCATGCGATAAGTACTTTTCTTTTTTTGTTTCACCTTCAGATGTCTTAAATTGATCGACCAGGGCCTTAATTGCAAGGTTTCTTGCTTTCTTTTCAACATCACTTTTACTAGGTCTGTATCCATTAGAATCTTTATAATTTACAGGAGAATTTTTAGAATATTTATATAAATTGCAACTGTCAACTAACCCAGCAGGATCTACTTTCAGCCACCTCCCTATCCAACTAACATAATATCTAGCCCCATGGTAATATAATCCACTTTCTTCATCTCTTTCTTTAGAAGTATACCGATATCTCTTGGCTTCCCCATTAATGTTTTTATTTACAGCCCGATAAGAAGAAGTACCAAATGGGTGATATTCTTCATAAGAAATTGGAGTGCCTCTTTTATTTAGCTCAAGGGATACTGTTGATAGATGATTACTGTATTGATAACGATAAAGATGAGTGCCACTACTTCCAGAGAGGTCCAGAGTTTTAGTTTCGATTAAACAGACTCTTCCTGTATCATCATTGATACTTAGTGATTCTCTTCTTAATTGAGGTCCAGTGATAGTTGACTCTTCATAGACTTCTACTCCATCAAGATATCGTCTTTCTTTTTTGATTCCGTTATTCTCAACTATTTTTCTAACTCGTTGACCAGCGTTATCATAAACATAGTAGGCTTTCTTAGTATCACTTATTGAAATAGCCTGCATTTCTTCTCTGAAATTCCATAATATATTCTCATCGAAATGTGAGAGCTTTTGGATACTACCATGCTCGTTATAGCTGTAGAGATAGGGATGATTGCTTCCATCTCCCACTATGGTTCCAAGGAGTTGATTGTTGTTATTATGGTATTGGTAATTTCTAGTCCACTTATAAGAACTAGACTGAACATGATGCTTGAGTTGGAGTATATTACCTACCTGATCATAAAAATACTTTTGTGTATAATTACGTAGGTTCATATCATTATTAACCTGTAGCTCATTTTGTGACCAGCTGTCATTCCAATTGTCCTTTGGCCCATATCCTACCTGCCCTCGATGTTCTCTACCATTTGCTTCTATGAGTTGATATAAAGCATCATAGGTGTATTGATTTCGTTGATCTATTCTTTGTCCTTTATAAAATTTCGTTTTTTGAGCATTGTCGTAGACTTCTGTAATGTTACCAACTGGGTCATAAGTGTAATTTAGATCTTGTAATATTCTGCTTAATCCTCTTCTTGTTTTGAGATGTTTTAATCGATAATTTTTATTGTAGTACTCGTATTCAGTAATTGTATTATTACCATACTCGATTAATTTGCGTTGTCCTTTAGCATTATAGTTAATATTTTTTATAACCATTTCGATGTTTCCCTCACCCTTTACATCAACTTCAACTTTTTCTAGTAATCCTGCTTTATTATATGTTATGCTCTGAATGCTATTATAGGCCGTTGTTTTTTCGATAACCCTATTTAAAGCATCATAATTGATCAAACTCTCATATGGAGAAGTTGTTTCTAGTAGACTACCTGGGTTGGAAATAGGCCAATTGGGAATATTCTTGTAATCCAAACAAAAGCTACGATCTGATTTTAGGAGATTTCCTTTAAAGTCAAATTGAATATTCTTAATACTACCTGCTGTATCGTAAAGTTGAGTAAGTTGTCCGTTTAGATTATTGGCCGTGGCGTTTACTGAAGTTTCACCATAGATGTATTTTTCATAGATGGTTTGATTGCCATCTTTTTCAAATGACTTTTCAGTTGGTCTATTGAGTTTATCATGTTTTACTAATAAGACATGACCTCTGCTATCCCAAGATTTATATTCTCTTTGTAGAGCATCAGCAAGGATCCATCGCTCTCCACCGTCCATACTTCTTTGCCATACCTGATGACCCAACATGTTGTACTTCCAACACATGACCAAGTTGCCTCTAGCATCTATGACTTTTAAAGGATTAGATTCCAAGTCATAATTAACTCTGGTTTCATTCCAAGTTTCAAATACTGATTCATTCTTTCTGTTCCCTTTGTTATGATCTAAAGTGAGAAAGACCCTGCCCAGACTATCCAGATGTGCAATGGTAGGTGTATCGGCATGAATTTTTGTTTTTTCTGCTGCTAACTTCTCTGCATCAGAGGCAGCAGGCTTTGTGTTATCGTAATACCATTGACTATTGAGTACATTATCATTTTCATCATAATGCTTTTGATGCCAGTTGTCAAATTCAATATATCTATATGTGCCATCTGCATTATCTGTTCTATACATCCTACCCAATGCATCATATCGGATAGTAGGACTATAACCTTGACATAATATCGCTTCTTCAAAAGTAAATTCTGGATTGTCATCAAAGAAGGGTTCATATTGTTTGATAGTGTTCCCTTTATTATTGAGTATCGTTTTTCCAGTTCCTACCCATCGGTCAGCAGAATTGGCTTCAATTAAGCTACCAGTTGAATCTAATTTCTTAACAAGTCCATCTTCTGCATTGACCTTTTCCATCACTATATTTCCAGAACCATCAGAGTACGTATATTTTTCTTGCTTTTTGGTCTGTGTTTGTACCTGACCACTCATATCATAGTAATGATTCTCAAAGGCTTGAGAATAAACTCTGTTAGGCAAGATGGTTGGATAAAGTGGATCAGATGGGTCTAAATTATTGGGGTTAGAAGATTCATATCTATCGAACTCATAGTTCATTAAGACAGAAGGTTTATCGCCACTATAAACCTCTATAGTACTAAGGTGCATTTTGTCTCCAAGCAATTCTCCTACTACACCCATTACAAACATTGCCACAGGAAGTCCTAGAGCATTGTAACGAACTGCTGATCTGTTTTTATTAATATCGATAAGCAACCATGGTGATAAGGTTCTATAATGAAATTCAGAAATCTCAAACGTGTTACCGATTGCATCTATGGATTTTTGAGCAAATATTTTATTCGAATCATAGACCATCTTTGTTAGATTGCCAATTGGATCTTCATATACAACAGGTAAAAAGAAATTTGCTTTTGCAAAAGTTAAATCTTGGGCAGTGGCTGGTAAAACAAAATTAATATTTGGGTTGCTATTGGTGTCGGGATGAAAGTGAGTAATACCACTTCTAACCCAATAATTATCATCCCCTTCAAATCTTACATAATTGGCTTCATTTCTTAATTGATGATCACTTGCTTTTGAACCATATGTGTCTGAAATCATTGTTGGTGCAAAAGCAAGTAAATAATTCTGATAAGACAATGCCCTTGACTCCATATTGCCATATGGCAATGAACCATTCAAGGCATTTCTCAAAAACAGAATTCGAGATCTTTCTATTAAACGTTTTTCACCTTTTTGAACAGAGGCGTGATAATCCAAACTTGAAGCTTGTGTAAAGCCATCTAGTAATTCTGCCTTGGAGTAATATTCCCCTATTGGATTATCAAGAGCAAGTTCATGGTTATCACTACCGCATGGATTGGGCCATCTAAAATCTTGATCATTATCTATTTCATGTGTAAATTCATTTGAGGAGAATACGATATGAATCTTAGATTGCTGTTCTCTATCTTTGTTGCTTTGCAAAGTCGAATCTTGCAGTTTTCTTCCGTAGACAATAGATGCAGATTTCAAAATTTGCCCAAATGGATTAAGCTCTAGGTTAAGTTTATGACTTATTCTTGGATCGTCTGGATTTCTTTCAAGGTTAAAAGAAAGATTCTCCTTTTCTATCGACTGAAAAACCGAATATTTATTATCTCCTCTATATTGTATTTTTTGAACATAATAGTTGTTTTGAACAACCATATAAGGATGAATCCTCTCATCTGCAGTTCCTGCTTCACTATAAACTTCTTGACGTAAGGGTAAGGATTTCAATGCTCGATATGCTTCGTTGAGCTCGTTAGATTTGAGTCCCTCAGGTAATTTTGTAGAATCTACTTTGTAATTGATATCAGGATTGCTTTCATATTTATAATACTCTTCTTCTAGGAGATGAATTCGATAATCTCGGCATTTAGAATACCCTGTATGAAACCAAGATTTTGTTACGACGGTATCTTGATCAAGTGGATTTGATTGCGGTGTAGTAGCGTGATCAGGTGACTCATAGTTTCCGAAACTCTCAAGATCCCTAGTAACCACTTTTGCGAAACCTCTGAACTCTCTTTCAATTCCATCATAATATCCATGATGGTAAGAGTATTCACTTGTGAATTTAGTTTCAGATATTCTATCTTGAGTAACTACTTTATCTACGCATTGTACAGGGAACGGTAATTTAGAAACCCAATCAATGCCTTGTTTTTTATCTTTTAGAAAGTAATGCGTAGATGGTTTGTAATTTACTGAAACGACCTTGCCCATGTTATTATAGTAGGAAGTCATCACATGAGGCTTTTGCCCATCTGTAAGATCTATATATTGAAGTGGATGACTCCTGTCCGCAGGTAAAGGAGAAGACCACACAATACAACTTGTACCCGTACCTAATAAATCTAAAATATTGAGTCTTATGGCTGAATTTATATTAGGAAATGGATTGAATATTTGGTCAGTTAATTCCAAACTATTACCACTTTGATTATAGTAAACATGAATATGATTCTTGCCTGTGTATATAATATCAGTTGTTCCAGAACCATCAATGTCAGCCAGATAAATATGCTGTGTTTTAAAATCTAGCTCACGATCAAAATGAGACTTGAATTGCATAGAAACCTTTGCGCCAAATCTTCCATATCCCAAATTAGGATAATAACAAACAGATTGATTTTGAATCAATACGATATCTGATAACCCATCTCCAGACATGTCAGCTGTAGCAATAAGAAGATTTTGATTAGAATCAGAAAATAAGACTTGAGGACCGAGCTCGTCATTTGAAGCTCTTCCTGCCGTCAGATAATCATCATACCCTATTTTACCTTTACCTGGATACCAAATAAATTCGTTTTCCATAGATATAGCAATATCAGGTAGACCATCACCATTCAAATCAAGGAATTTAAGATTTGGGTCATCAAGGTTAATGTTTGGGAACTGTTCAAATGTCCGCAATGACTGCCAGCCTTCGCAAGAATCTAAAGCAAAATATCCACCATTTCTATGATTATGGACTAAGTACTTTTCTCCATTACCTTCTAACTCTTGAATTGTTAAGCTACCATCTTGTATACCTTCATAAGATGGCTTAGGAGTAACTAAGGTAGCAGGTGAGAAATTGCCATTTCCTAAGTTTGATTTGTAATACCACCCATCTCCATATTCAGATAAAATTCCGTTCAATCCCTCTGAATACAAATCAATCCATTGATATTGGTTGTCAGCAAAACCAGATGGCCAGGAATGCAGATCCTTCTTAACTATTTTCTTTACTTCATGACTCTGCTTATTCTTCAAGTATTCAAACTTCATTGGAGGCAAAGACTGTTTGCTCTTAAGATTGCCTCCTGCTGTCCAAATATATCCTGATTGTTGAACGGAGGTTAGGTAGCTAAAATTAGAATTTGTCTCATATTCTAAATCAAGGGATCTTACTAAGTATGGATTAGGAGAGAGCTCATCAAACCTGTGAAACATTAATATTCTCTTACAAAATCGTTGTGTTCGAATCTCAAACCCTGATCTGTAAGTTGAAAAGGAATCTTCTCTTAAATCCCAATCTTTACTTTCATTAGGTATAGGTTTAGCTGCATTATGTTCTCCATAATCAAAAACTAACTCAAAAAGAAAATCATTGGAAGTTTTTGGTTGAGCATTATTGCTATCTCTGTACCACGCTATTTGATTCCCATATAAAACTCTTTTTAAATAAAGATTTGCAAATGCAGCATTATCATTAACTCTGTTTTTATCAAATACAAATTCACCTATGCCTTTCGAGTCCTCTGGTTTATAAACATATCTTGTGAAATGTCCTTTATCATCGTAGCTATATTCTAGATTCCATCTAAATATTTGCTTTGGCCTTTTAGGGTTGGAAACTCTTGCATCAGATACCTCTCCAAATACTGAAACAACATTCTCTTTTGAAATTGTTTTCCAATAAACATTGCCATTATCTTCGATTTTTTCTATTCTTGAAAAAAGCCCTTCGATTCTTGGCCGATATCTTCTAACAATGGTATTACCTGTAATCTTTTTATAAGGTATCAAGTCTCCATTTTCTTCTACTAGCTCAGGTACTAGATCTTCAGCACCAGATAATATAAAGGTGTCAGATTCATTTTCATCTTCGTATTTTGGTAGTTCCTTCTCAGTCTTCCTTTGGATATTAGGAATGCCAACTCCCCAACCTAAACCAAATACACTATTTCCTCCACCTGAATTGTACGAAAGAGATATTTGAGGCGTTTGTCCATTTCGACCTGGTGAAAATGGCAAAGGAATACTTAGAGACGCTGTACCATTTACAGCATTAACTTGGAATTTTTCATCAATTGATTTTATTGCTCCACCACCTTTTGGTAATTCTATTTTAGGAATCTTAATGGCGTTCGATTCAGTTGGATTCCCTTGAGTTAATGAGGAAACTGCTAAAGGGTTCTCTGATTGAGAAGTCTTATTCGATTGGATATTTTGTTCCTTGGGTCCGATAGGTATTGAATTAGATTGTTATCCTAAAAACTTAGAAAGGTCAATCTTATCCTATCTCACAATATCATTACTAAAGCATTAAATGCTGCATCAAAGGTTGGCTTTCAGTGTTATAATTATAGATGAAAAATATTAGAAAATGTTACCCCTTCTATGAGAGAAATTTCTAAATAAGTTTACATCTAGTGGAAAATAAGAAATATCTTCTGAAAATCAATGAAATAAAAGAGACAATTGACAAACGGTAGCATCTGACAATTTAACGGTCGGAAAAAATAAACAAACTATTCAAATATCGAATCCGTAATCTCCAATTGTTTACTCGATAAACTTGTTGCATACGATTGGGTAGTTGTAACCGACTTATGCCCCATCACTTCCTTCAGATGCCAGATCCCATACTTTTCAAGAACTTTACGACAAAAAGTATGACGTAAAACATAAGTATGCAGATTCAAATTAATCCCTTGTATAGCCGCAATTTCTTTCATCCCAGTATTGACAATCGTTTTCATCTTATTCACTCTATTCATCTTAGATTGCTCCGTATCATGTCTTCCGTGAAATAGAATGGGTAGAAGATGATCACCATCCGTATCCTCTGCCAAAAGATCTATGATCCATCTTCTCTTATCATTGAGCGGAACATTAGGCACTTTCGATTTAGTCTTAATTCTACCAAACATGATCTGATCATTGATGATATCTTTCTTAGTCAATCTTGCAGCATCACCAATGGGAATTCCTCTAAAGTGATAGATAAAAAATGAAACCTTCCATCCTATCTTTTGCTTTCGTGGAGCATTTTGCCAGTCGAAATCAAAGAATTTAATAACCTGCTCATCACTCATTGTTTTTGAGATACGTGGACTCTTTAAATGTGAGAACGAATACCCTCTAGGGTTAGAACTATTTCTAAATGGATAGTTTTCTGTGATTCCAAAATAGATGGCCTTATTGAAAAGTGACTTAAGCGTTTTGTAATAACTAAATACTGAATTCAGTTTTATGGGTTCACCCGTATGCATGTTCTTTCTCTGAATCAATTTCTTCTCAAGACCTTCCAAAAAGTCAGTATTGATTTCATCCAACCTTAGATCTTCGTTTGTCTCATATTGTTTAAGAACAGAATGCAAGGTTGTGAAGCTGGTCATGTTTCCGAGTCTCTTCTTTTCTCTTAGATGTTCTGCATACCAATAAGTGAATCCAAGTAATGTATTTGGCTTATCAGTATCTGCATAATCCTTTCCAAGAAACTTAGCTTTGAATCGATTGAAGTCAAAGTGACTCCTTTCTTTTTTCATCTTTTGAATGACTGATCGAGAATTTCATTGCACTTGGATTCAGCATCAAAGAGTTCTCGATTTTCGTATTCCTTTTGTTTCGTGTCTCGAAATCTTGCATCAGTAGCATTCCATTCTTTGGGTTTTGCGGCCATAGAAAGGCTGATACGTCTGTAATCGTTTGTACCAATTTTGACTTGTAAAACGATGGGATGTTTGTTGTCTTTAAGAGTCTTCCTTTGTAAAGGATGATCTTTGCTTCGGGTAGAACCATGGTGTCAGAAAACGGCTAAGTTAAAAAATGACGTTTTCGATGACGGTGTCATTTTATAAATTACTGACAATCAAATAAGTATGTGTTAAAAATGCAAGGGGAGACATCTCTGTCAAGGCAATACCTTAAACCAATACACTTTCTCCTCTTAAAACTTCCCTGCCAAGAAGTTTCGGTTTATGCTTGGACATTTCGCTCAACATATTTTATGATCTTTTCAGCGATATTTTTGCCTGTCGCTTTTTCTATTCCCTCAAGTCCAGGAGAGGAATTAACTTCTAGTACTAACGGGCCATCCTTTGATTGGAGCATATCGACACCCGCTACGCCCAATCCCATCGCTTTGGCAGCTATGAGAGCGGTCTCTTCCTCTTCTTCACTTAGGGTAATTAAGTTAGCACTTCCCCCTCTGTGTAAATTAGATCTAAATTCCCCCTCTTTCCCTTGTCGCTTCATTGCTCCTACTACCTCTCCATCGACTATAAATGCTCGTATGTCGGCTCCTCCTGCTTCTTTTATAAACTGTTGAACTATGATCCTAGCTTCTAATCCATTGAATGCTTCCATCACAGAACTCGCAGCATTTTCTGACTCGGCTAAGATGACTCCTATGCCTTGTGTTCCTTCTAGTAACTTCAATACAACAGGAGCTCCTCCTACAGAGTCTACGACATGTTTTACATTTTTGGAGAAATTAGAAAATACTGTTTTAGGCATCCCTACCCCTGCGCGTGCCAGCAATTGCAAGCTTCTTAGTTTATCTCTCGAACGAACCAATGCTTGTGATTCTACAGCACTAAATATATGCATCATTTCAAATTGTCTCACCACGGCAGTCCCGTAATAGGTAACAGAGGCTCCTACTCTAGGGATGATAGCATCAATACCTTCTAGGTACTTACCTTGGTAGTAGACTTGAGGTTTCTTTTTTTCTATTTCTATGTTACATTTCAGGTGATCAACGACCAACATTTCATGCCCGAGGGTTTCTCCGGCTTCTACTAATCTTCGAGTGGAGTATAATTTCGGTTGTCTAGACAAGATTACTATTTTCATGCTTTTCGCTTTTTACTTTTTTTATATGAAAGATCATACCTAGAAGAATCGACAATATATTTCCCCATCAAGAATCTTCTCCCAATTAGTATAGGGAATTTCATCTTGCCTCTACTACTGAGAGATAACTCAATTGAGTTTATTTTACCAAATAACAGTATTTTTGTCTCTATAATAAATCTTTTTTCTGAGCTTCCGAAAGAGTTCTTAATTCGCTTTTCAGAGAATTCAGCAGTATTGTATTCCTTACCATCATATTTGCTATGCGTGGGGTCTAGGAGTGTGAATGTCAATGTATCTATACCATCTATTGTAGAGGTAGTAATGTTATGACAATGAATAGCTGATGTATACGCACCGGTATCAATCTTAATATCTATGCCTTTTAACGACATTTCTGGAAAGTCAGCTTTATCTTTCCTACCTAGAATGAGTTTTTTTTTCAAATTACAATTTTAGAAAACTATAAGAAAGATTTTATAGATTCAAATTAAGAGAGAGCGTAATATAGGATATGGCCAGATTATTTAGGCATTTATTATCATTTTCTGTTTAGATTTGGATATTTATATGTTATCTCTTCATGTGAAGATTACGTATTTTAAGGCATGCTTTTTTTTGAGGGTTAATAAAAAAGTAAAATAAGAATTAAAGAACTTAATTGTGTGGCAAAAAAAGGCATCATGAATATATAACCGGCCAGCCCAATATTATTTGCTGATCATTTCCAATAGATAATAAATATTACCATGAAAAACATCAAAAACATACTAGTCGCATCCGAACTCAACAAAGAGTCGTACGAAGCATTGCTCTATGGTATTACGCTTGGGTTTATGTATGATGCCAAAGTCAGCTGCATACATGTCGTAAAGCCTTCTCCGATTGATATTATCAAAGAGACCTTCAAGATAGGAAGTGCCAAGTATGGTGATGCAATAAAAGAAGCCAAAGAAGAAAGTGAGAATTTGCTGGGCCATATCATAGATGTCATCGCTCAAGAGCTAGGCGTAGGGGAAGTAGATGTAGATCTCAATATCGTATCTGGAAATACGAGTAACTCTATCATGTCATATGCTGATGAGATTGATGCTGATCTGGTGATTATAGGAACAGAGCCAGGAAGTAGATTTTCAAGGACTCCGCATACCAATCTAGCTTTAAATATGATAGAGCTTCAAAAGTCCAACGTACTGTTAATCCCTTCAGGTTTTAGGATGGAGCAGATTGATCAAATCGGTGCATTTATAAATTTTGACATACAGGAAATCGACTTCATTAAAAAGCTCATAAAACACAGTAAGAAAACAGACAATGGACTCAAATTGATTCATGTCATAGAAGAAAAGGACAATATCGAGAGAGCAAAACAGCAGCTTAAAATCTTTAAAGGTTTATTTTCGAAGGAAGTAGATGCCGACAAGGTGGAATTTATTTTAGAGTTAGGAAGCCTGCCTCAAATAGTGAATGGTTTAAAAGAAAAGCACAATATTGACCTTATGACCATCAATGCTTACAAAAGGCACTGGGATATGTATTCTTCTGCCAATGCATTTCCTGAGAAAGTTATTAAGAATATAAAAAGTCCATTGATGATTTGGAATGATCCCAAAAATAAGGTGTCGATTAAGGTGAAAAATCATAAGTTGTAACCGATACAGATTTTACATCTAAAATCTAACCTTGTGTTTTTAAAATTACACTTTTGAGTATTTGCCTTAAAAAGTGATCAGGTTATTTAAAGAAAATATGTAGCAATGGCAACTTAAAATAAACGCTTTGTGTGGTTCTTAAAACTCAATTAGATGATTAGTGCATTCATATCCTATCAAGATTCTGATTGGAATTCTTTTCTACATTAGAAAAATTGCTATTTATGGTTGTGTTGGGGTTTGCCATATATAGCATTCTATGCGGATAAGGGATATCCACGTTCGGATCCGCATCAAATCTTTTCTTGATACTTTCCAATAGATCACAACCCAAGATAAAGGTATCTGGAGCATTTTTACCCCAAGCCCATGCTCTAAGATTGACAGAACTGTCCATTAAGCTTACTACTCTTACTACAACCTCTGGCAATCCCTTCTCGATATCTTCGGGAGTCCTAGGATCTATGTGTAAAGGATGGGCGATTACTTCTTCAAACATGATCCGTTTGGCCGTATCTATATCGCTATTATAGCTAATACCTATATCAACCCACTTGACAATCTTATCATTCCCAAAATCAGAATTGACGATGATTTCATTACTTATAACAGTATTAGGTATTATGATTCTTCTATTTTCAAAATTTCTTATCACCGTATGCCTAAGAGTAATATCCTCAACTATACCTTGGTGCGTTTGTATGGCTAATCGATCGTTAATGCGAAACGGTTTAAAAATGACAATAAATACTCCACTGATTATATTGCTAAGTGCATGCTGAGCAGCAAAACCTACTGCTACCGCAAGAATTCCCGCACCCGCTAAAAATGACCCCGCAAGTGCTCTGAGACTAGGGATGGTATACACAGCTATCGCAAAACCTACAAGATAAATACAGGCTAAGACCACATGTTTTATAAATTTGTAATTGGTAGGGTCTGTGGTCATCCCCTCCGTACTTCTATTTACTAATGAAGTAAGAAGTTTATTTGCTATGTAGCCCACTATCAGAGTTATAACAACAATGAGTAGTGAACTCCCAATATTATAAATAAATGGATCCATGTGTTTTGTTTTTGCCTATTGCTTTCATACGCCTTTTCATTAGAAGATAGTACAACTGCCTGGCTGTATTATACAACCTCAGATTTTACGATCTATTGAAATGGCTCTATTTCTATACGTAATATATTTTCAGATTGAAAGTTAATCTTTTTCTTATAGAATGCGTATTACTATATAATTCTTCAAATGGTCATTTTAAAGTGTGACCGATTACAATGTGTATACTCTTATAATTGAAATGCCCAATGCCAGTGCTGAGAGTTGGTAATTTTAAGAATATACTTTCAATTCTATTAACCCAAGATCGTCACTTTGACAAGGTATTAGACTTAAATTGAAGTGAGACTTGAGAAAAATTAAAAAGGATAATAGGAATCAAGAAGTGGTGATCAGTCGTAGAATGTTGGTCGGGGAATCGCTTATCGCAATCAATGAAATAACAGATAGATGCCTAGAGTCTAAACTCTTTATTTCTACTTTGCTAAAATAAAGCAATAGCATTTATAGAGAATTCCAAATTTGACTAAAAGTCATTGAGAGAAATGTCTTAATCTTAAAAAAGAAGCTGGCAATCCGCTGGCTGAAACAATAGAGATAAGAAAAAAATAGGAATTATTTTTTCTTAGTAGTACCACTTCCTTCTTCTGTATCACAAAAAAAATGCCCTAGTTATATGTCCAATCTACAGAATTGAAGATATAATCAGGGCACTATTTAACATACTTCGTAAAACTACTTAACTGCAGCGGCTATTTTAGTTTTAGCTTTTTGGATTCCATTATCTAAAAGATCGATTTTTGTGATGGCCGCATCCTTAGATGCATCTGTAAAATTCGATAAAGTTTCTTTAGTGTTCACGATGGCTTTATCAATAGCTTTTTGGCTAGTCTCTATAATTCCTTTAGAATTATCGACAAGCGTACTTTTTACGGATTCACCTTTTTTGAGGGTCAAATCAATAATTTGTTGGCCTTTATCGCTCTTTAGAAAATAAATTGTTAAACCGCCTGCTAAAATTCCAGTTAAAAGTGGAAATATATTTGAATTCTTTTTTTTCATGATTAAAGTATTTAGAGTATGTTAATAAATTAAGTGAAAACTATATTTTTCTTACACTGCAGGTTTAGCCGCCATGATCTCGTCTCTTAAACTTGTCAGTGTATCTAACTCATTTTGAACCAATTTCTTTTGATCCATTAAAATTGTGGCAAGTAATGGAGGCATTTCTACATCGGATAATACTTTTTGGTAATCGTCTATCAACGTTGTAGCTCCTCTTTCTATTTCGTCTACAATAGCAGTAAATTCACTGTCTGCGCTTGTGTTATTAATCTTAATATCAATAAACATACGATGCAAGTCACCTAAGAAAGTAGTATCTACTTCTGGTTTACCACCAAGTTTTATCATTTCTTCTTCAAGAACCGTGTGCATGTTGTGCCGCTCAGTTGCAAACTGGTCGAGCCATTTGTTTATAACGGAATTTGATGAGGCTAGACGTATTTCTTTGTAGCCTTTCTCAGCATCTTGTAGTCTATAAATTAAATCTTGTAGCGAGGTTTTTATATTTTCTATATTCATTTCTTTGAATTTTTTTTAGTTAAACAATAATGTTTACAATTACTATACTTATCAATTTTCTCTTTGTTCGATTTAAAATAATAAATAGTAGTGATATCTGTGAGTAATAATGTTTAGGTTGCAGATAAGTCGCTCAAGGCAATTTCTAATTTGCGAAAAAGAATAGCTTGGTTGCAACACATACTATTTAAATCTTGAATATTTTTATGCCACGTTACTCAACTGGAGCTGAGAACTAAAGGCATCGTCGTAGTACTGTTTTAATTTTTTTCTAGCGAAATTAATTCGACTTTTTACAGTTCCAACTGGTATATTTAGGTATTCAGATATTTCTTTGTAGGTATATCCATTTATGTACATTTTGAAAGGTTTCTTACTCTTTGCGCTCAGATTATCAATGGATTTTTTCACAAATTTCAGTTTTCTCTCTGAAAAAGATTGTGGTTCAGTTTTTAACAGCTCTTGTGATATTCCCGTTAAGTCCTCGATGGGAGTTGTAACCAAATTTTTCTTCTTACGTTTATTGTACTTTGTTATAAAAGTATTTTTAAGGATTGTGAAACTCCAGTTTTTAAAACATTGATTGGTTTTGTAGGATTTAAAATTCCTGTAGGCTTTTATGGCAGTTTCTTGCACAAGATCATCTGCATCCATTTTGTTTCTGGTAAGTTTTATTGCAAATGAATGTAATGCTTCAATGTTGTTCTTATAAATATTTTCAAATTGACTGTCTGACATAAAAATTTAGCTTTTGTGAAATAATGGAAGTTGAGCTCTTACATATCGTAACAGCTGTAACTACCACAAATATAATAAAATGTTGCCAATATTCACAATAATAAGTGATTTTTATTCACATTATTTTTAAAGGTGCTTTTTATTCACATTTAATATTGCCTTTTAAAGTGGAAAAATGATAGCTAAAACCCTATTTACTCTCATTTTGCACATGTAGGGATTTAACCAGCGCTTCATTATTTAATAATAAATGTTCCATAAGCATAATGAAGTTGTCTATATCAGATAAGATATTCTCTTGTTCAGAGCTTCTTTCCTTGAGATTATTTCTTCTAAATTGATGAAACGACTTCAGTCCAGTCAATATTTTTTTGATTTGCACACTTTTATCTAAAAATGCATCCAGTTCAATTTTAGTATTGAGATGGGCATCGTTTTTGGGAGGTTTCTCACTTTGGTTATTAGAATGCTTTATAGTGTTTAGGTCTATATCATCATTGATTTTCGTCTGAATAAATGATTTTAAGTCTACATCAAAAAATTTGCTCATTTCTAAGATAATGCGTAATCTAGGCTCTACATTTTTAGCTTCATAAGCAGCAATATTCGATCTATTGATAGTTAATGCCTGAGCCAACTGCTCTTGATTTAAGCCTAATTTCTTTCTTAAGTACTTTATATTGTTGGATAATGTGCTTTGATTCTCATTCATCTTATACATTTATTATATTCTACTAAAAGAATACGGTATTGTTCTATTATTAATCACTTATCTAGCAAAATGTAAGGAATGATCGTTAAAAACACAAATTAGAACAGAATTTTATGAATAAAAAGAAAAAATCAATACCTAAACCTACTTACTTTGGAGCCAATCTAAAATTACTTCGGCGGCTCAGCGGTTTGAGTCAAACGGAGTTGGCAACAGTTATGCATCTGACGAGAAATAAGATTGCTTCCTACGAATCAGGTTTAGTAGAACCTAAAGCGAATTTGTTTTTGGAAGTGAGCAAGTTCTTTAAGGTTGAGCCTAAAGAGATATTAAGTACCGTTTTTACTAATCACCTTGTGGAATCTATGCGCATAAGTACTAAAGATGTGGATGGACCAAAAAACCAAGCTATTTATGCTATAGAAGGGTTTATAGAGAAAACCAATGAGATGACCAAAATCATGAATGCCTATAAAACTATGGTCGAATTAAAAGCTCCTACAGAAAATAAAAATTCCACCAAACAGCTTAATCGAGCCTTTGAAGAATTGCTCGAGCTATTTCAGATGCTCCTTGAGCATAATTGGGTACTAATAAATCAGATGATTACCTATAACCAAGATGCAAGTATAAAAAGTCGAGAGATTTAAATTTAAAAATTCCATGCCGGGCATTATAAGAATAAAATTCGCGTGATCATGGAATGAAGTCGCTACTTAGCAATAGAAACGAGGTCAAAACTTATATCTATACTACAATTGGGAGTTGCGAATACATATTTAAAAGTTCTGACCTAGTTCAATGTGATTTTGTTAGAAAGAAATAGAACTTAGATACTTTGAATCCATTCGTTAATTTCTTCTTTAGTTTTCCCTAATTTAGTCTGTAATCTTCCAAGTAATTCATCTTCTTTACCTTCTTCATACATTAAATCATCCTCGGTTAATTCGGCATATTCTTGTTGTAATTTACCTTTTACTATGTTCCAGTTTCCTTTAAGTATATCTGTTAAAGCACTCATCTTATATAAATTTTAATGTTTTAAAAATAGATATTTTCTGTTGGGACATGTAATATCATAGAAAATACCTTTTGTATGAACTATACTTAATATCTATAAAAATGTTCGTTATTAAAAAAATAATATCTACTGGCAACAATTAAATGGACTAGTCATAATTCAAATATTTTTTTTCATTTAAAGAACTTCTTCATGTTAAGATGATCATATCGTTCACCTGTTACTAATTTACTGCACATACGCTAGATGGCATTATATGCTTCTTACGCATCTACATGATGGGTCGATAGAATGTCTCGTGCAGTTAAATACTTTAATAATTATTTTACCAGTCTCGAACTTATTTCAACTGCACAGAGTAAAGCTATTAGTGTCTTGTTTCTGAGAGAGTAAAGTGTCTGCAGGAATTAAAAAAATGAAAAATTACGACATAGATCTAAGAATAAAAATTAAATTGAATTCCCTAAATCTAAATTTAAAAATATATGAATGTTGCAGAGTTAATGATTAAATGCCTTGAAAATGAAGGTGTCAAACATATTTTTGGCGTTCCTGGAGAAGAAAATGAAGATTTCTTATTTGCGATCGAAAATAGCCCTATAGAATTTGTACCGGTCAGGCATGAACAAGGAGGAGCCTTTATAGCCAATGTCATGGGTAGACTAACAGGTAAAGCTGGCGTATGTTTGTCCACATTAGGTCCTGGAGCAACAAATCTAATGACTGGAGTTGCGGATGCTAATTTGGATAAAGCGCCATTAGTAGCTATAACAGGACAAGGCGGCATAGATCGCATACATCATGAAAGTCATCAGATGATAGACGTTGTTCAAATGATGGCACCCATCACCAAATGGAATGGCAGAATATCAAATGAAGCAGTTGTTCATGAGATGGTGCGTAAAGCATTTAAACTAGCGCATGCAGAAAAGCCTGGAGCAACCCACTTAGAACTTCCAGAAGATATCGCTGCAACGGATGTAAAAGAATTATTTGCTCCCATTAAACCAACTATAATATACCGACCTATTCCCGATTCTAATAGAATAGAAGATGTTGCAGAACTATTACGTAATGCTAAAACTCCACTTATTTTGGCTGGAAATGGTGCGATAAGAACCAGGGCAAGTAAAGCCTTAACTATGTTATCTAAAGAATGTAACATTCCTGTTGTGTGTACTTTCATGGCTAAAGGAGCTATCTCAGATAAGTTAACTACAAGTTTGGGCGTTGTCGGTTTGGGATTTAAGGATTATGTAATAGAAGCTTTCGAAAAAGCAGATGTAATCCTAACTATTGGTTATGACGTAGCTGAGTATTCTCCCGAAAACTGGAATATCAATAAAGATAAAACCATCATTCATTTAGATTTTGAACCCGCTGAAGTATATGACTCATACACTGCATCTATAGAATTGGTAGGTGATATCGCCAATGGAATCGCTGCCATTTATGAGAAAATTGAGTTAGAATCTTACTCTAATTGGTATGATGATATTAGAAACCGAATAATTGAATCAATAGACTCTTATAATACCGATGATGAAAATGAGCATTTCAATGCACCGAATGTCATAGCCTCCATGAGAGAAATTCTTCCAGATAATGCTCTTGTAATCAGTGATGTCGGAAGCCACAAAATGTGGATCGCTAGAAACTATCCTACATACATCTGTAATGGATGTATCATTAGTAATGGTCTTGCAAGTATGGGAATTTCATTACCTGGACTTATAGCTGGATATTTAGTGAATCAGAAACGACCAGTTGTCTCAATCATGGGTGATGGCGGAGCTTTGATGAATATTCAAGAATTAGAAACGGCTGTAAGACTGGGTGTCAAAGGGGTAATAATTGTATTAAATGATAATAATTATGGTCTTATAGAATGGAAACAAGAAATGAATGAAGGTAAATCTTATGGTACAAAAATCGGTAATCCTGACTTTGTAGCCTTAGCAAAAAGCTTCGGTATCGAAGCAGCTAAACCTAAAAATATTGGCGAGTTAAAGGCTACAGTTACAGAAGTAATTAATGAAGACAAACTAATCCTGCTAGAAATCCCCATACACACTGAGGTCAATGACGAGCTGATTCAAACCCTTAATGACTATTACAAAAAATAAAGAAAATGAAAACCATCACAACTACAAATCCTGCCAACAACAAGGAGATTAAAGAATATACCATACATACGGCAGAAGAAATAACTAGAATAATTTCTAATGCAGAGTCGGCTTTTCAAATCAATCGAAAAACCTCAATTGAAGATCGCTCAAGTTTGATGCACATAGCTGCAGACCTACTGGATGAAAGGAAAGATATGTTAGCCCGAACGATGACGAACGAAATGGGTAAAACCTACAAATCAGCGCAGGCAGAAGTAGAAAAATGCGCTTGGGTTTGTAGATACTACGCAGACAACGCTAAAGACTTCCTCGCCGATGAACTCGTTGAAAGCGATGCATCTAAATCTTACATAAGCTATCAACCTCTTGGTGTAGTTTTAGCAGTAATGCCATGGAATTATCCCTTATGGCAAGTTTTTAGATTTGCTGCTCCAGCGCTCATGGCTGGAAATACCGCTTTGCTTAAACATGCCTCCAATGTCCCTGAATCAGCCTTACAAATTGAAAAAATTTTTACGGATGCTGGTTTTCCAAAACGTTCCTTCTCTACACTACTCATTAAAAGTGACGCTGTTAAAGCCATACTTGAAAATGATATTGTAAAAGCAGCTACACTTACGGGTAGTGGTCCTGCTGGTGAGGCAGTTGCAAGTATTGCTGGACAAAATATTAAAAAAACTGTCTTGGAATTGGGTGGCAGTGATCCTTACTTGATATTAGAAGATGCTGATCTGGATCACGCCGCAGAGCAATGCACCACTTCTCGATTGCTTAATGCAGGGCAAAGTTGTATTGGTGCTAAGCGATTTATTGCAGTGGAAAAAATCTATGATGCGTTTCTTCAAAAGTTTAAGGATAACATGGCTTCTGCAATCATGGGCGACCCGATGGAAGACGTAGCATTAGGTCCAATGGCTCGATACGATCTCAGAGATGAAGTGCATCAGCAAGTAATCGATAGTGTAAGTAAGGGAGCCAAATTAATTTTGGGTGGCGAAATTCCAGATGGCGATGGAGCATATTATCCACCTACAATACTAACGGATGTAAAACCGGGCATGCCTGCCTATGCCGATGAGATTTTTGGGCCAGTAGCTTCTGTAATTAAAGTAAAGGACGAGGCGGAAGCCATCCAAGTAGCCAACGATACGGCTTTTGGTTTAGGTAGTTGTGTTTTTACTCAGGATGTGAAACGTGGTGAGCAGATAGCTAGAGAAGAATTAGAAGCTGGCTGTTGCTTTGTTAATCACTATGTCAAATCGGATCCTAGATTGCCGTTTGGAGGAATAAAGACCAGTGGATACGGTAGAGAATTAAGTTATTATGGTATAAGAGAATTTGTGAATGTTAAAACAGTCTATGTGAAGTAGTATATTTTTATTGAGAGCAAATTCTGGTTGAATAGAGTATATATAATGCAAAACAATCGAAACAGATAGTGTGTAGCTCTATATCATCACTACAGAATAAAGAAGTTTAGAATTAACCTAAAGTGAATCTTAGCGTTTAAATGTATACAATTTTACTTTTGAGAAATTATTGTTCAAACATAGAAATAGCATCTTCGACTTGAATCGCAGCCATGTCTAAGATGCGTTCATTCCTAATTGTTGAAATAAGTGAAAACTCCGTACATGCTAGCACAACGGTCGATTCATTTGAATAAGACTCAACTAAATCATTAAAAATTTTTAAGGTCTCTGCTGAAACACTTTCTGCATATACTTGCCTCCTAACCCAATCTATAAATTCTAAATCTTCTTGATTTGGAATGTTAATTGCTATTTCAGCATTTTCAAGAACCTCCTTAATATAATTAGAAGTCATCGTGTATCTAGATCCAAATAAAATGGCTCTATCCATACCTGCTTGGTGTAGCCTATTGATTGTTCCAGAGAGTGGGTGGGCAACCGGTACTGGTGCCTCTAAGGTATTAATGACCGCATCTACCGTTTCATGGATAGTAATATTAGGAATCAAAACAACTTTAAAATTATTAAAACGTATTTCTTCTAAATAGCTCGCGATTAAAGTATCAAGCTTGATAGATCTTTTGGGTAATAAAGTATTTATTTTTTCAAAATCCGACGGTATTAATTCAAATTGCTTTATATTATTCTGTTGCTCGTTCGAGTAAGATTCATTTAATAACCGAATATACAATTGAGTGGAAGCTTGCCCCATTTCCAAAACACCTATGAATTGTTTTGGCTTCATTTACGATCTAGTAAATATATAGTTAGCAAAATAATCCTTATTATCAGTTAATTTTTTGTCAATTTTGAAACCTGTATTTTCAATTAATCGACCAATAATTTTATCGTCATACTTTCTCGAAATTTCAGTAGCTAATTTTTCACCTTTCTTAAATTCAAATGTTTTTTGTAGCGCCTCAAGGTACACTTCTTGCTCTTTTAAACTCACCAAGAAACTTCTTGCAATTCCCTCTTCTTTACTATATGATGCTTGATGAGTAAATTGTTCAATATCAAAATTACCGCCTAACTCCTTATTAATTCTATTCAATAAGTTTAAATTAAAAGCTGCCGTGATTCCTCTTTTATCATTATAAGCTGGCAGTACAATTGATTTATCTTTTATTAAATCAACGCCTAGTAAAAGCTTATCATTTGATTTAAGGTTTGCGCCTAATTCATAAATAAATTGAGCAGCAATTTCATCAGACATATTGCCAATATTCGAACCTAAGAATAGAATTATCTTGGGGTGATTGCTATTTTTTAGAGAAGCCAAAATTTCAAAATAATCGCCTTGCCGTTTCTCAATTCCAAGAGTAGGCAAGTCGATTCTTAAGGACTTTTCTAATTTATTCAGTGCGTTTTGCGAAATGTCCACGGGAAAATAGTCAAAATCATATGCACGACTCAGTAATGCTGTTAAGAGCTCTTTTGTCTTCAAGCCATCACCTACTCCCAATTCTATCAATTGAAAATATATATCTTTTTCGACTTGAAGATTATCTATAATTTCGTTTGACTTATCTTTAAAAATTTCTAATTCAGCTCTCGTCAGATAGTATTCTGGCATATGCATTATTTTTACAAATAGTGCATCACCAACCTTATCATAAAAATATTTAGAAGGAATCGTTTTTACTGTTTTGCTCAAACCTTCCTCTACATCTGTTTTAAACTGCTCGTTCATATTTTATTTTACTAGTCGTATGCCTGTAAATTGCCAGCGGGCATCCGCTTGAAAGAAATTGCGGTAAGTTTTTCTACTATGGTTTGGGGAAGTAGCAATGGAAGCTCCTCGTAAGACCATTTGATTCATCATAAATTTCCCGTTATATTCACCGAGGGCACCTTCCGCTGTTTTAAATTTTGGATAAGGCAAATAAGCGCTATTGGTCCATTCCCAACGCTTTCCCCATTCTAGTTTTTCTGATGCAACTTCCCATTCAAATTCAGTCGGTAAACGCATTCCTTTCCACTCTGCAAATGCCGCCGCTTCATAAAAACTGATATGTTTGACAATGGATTTTGGCGCAACTTTTTGTAACCCCTTAAAAGTAAAGTGATGCCAGTCTCCATTTATTTGATGCCAATATAAAGGCGCGTTAATTTTATTATTTTCCACCCATGACCAGCCTTCATCTAACCATAAGTTGAAATTTGAATACCCGCCATCATCTATAAATTGTATGTATTCTTCATTGGTTACTAAGCTTTCACTTATTTCAAATTCATGAAGAAAGACTTTATGTACACCCAACTCATTGTCATATGAAAATCCATTATCCTGAAAACCAATTTCGTAGATACCTTCTTCTATAGCCTGAAAACCAAAGGCCTCATTTAATTCATTTTCTAAAAGAGTTGTATCCACGTCATATACAGGAAACAGTGGATTGTGTCCTAACATATATTTGATATCCGTTAATAATAATTCTTGATGTTGCTGTTCATGATTGATACCCAAGGTGATAAGTTCTTTCAAGCTGTCATCATCATTACTAGCAATAATTTGTACCATCGCATTATCTACGTATCTCCTATAGTTATAGATTTCCTCTAGACCAGGTCGGGTCATGTTTCCGCGATTAGCGCGAAACACTCTATCACCGGCATTATTATAATAACTATTAAAAAGAAAATTAAAATCCTTGTGAAATTCTTGGTATCCTGATACATGCACTTTTAGTACAAATGTTTCAAAAAACCATGTTGTATGCGCTAAATGCCATTTAGCAGGACTAGCAAAAATGGCTACTTGGATTACATGATCTTCAATAGTCAAAGGTCTGCAAATAGATAGAGTGCGCCTTCTTGTAGAAAGAAAATGTTCGTTTAAATTCATGCGCGAAATTAAATTATTTTAAATCTTTTTTATGCGTCTTTTAGTCAGGTTTACTCAAAGATTCCAACATTGTAGGTATAAGCTCAGAAACGGTGGGGTGCGGCTGTATAGAGTCCCTGATCACTTTATATCCAGAGCCAGCATACATTATATTAACAAAACTGCTTATGATTTCGTCACCACCAACGCCCAACACAGTGGCACCGAGAATTTTTTCTGACTCAGCATCCACAACAACGCTCATATATCCATTGGTCTCTCCCTTTTCCTTTGCTCTAGAAATTTTGCTCATGGGGCGTTCTCCTACCAAAACATTCAGTCCCTTTTGCATGGCTTGCGCTTTAGTCATCCCTACTCGTCCCAAAGGTGGATCTACATAAAGTCCATAGGTGAGTATACGGTCAGAAACTTTTCGGTTTTTGCCGTCAAATTTATTTTCGGCAATTATCTCGTAATCATTGTATGCTGTATGTGTAAAAGATCCTTTTCCATTACAATCGCCCAAGGCGTAAATACCTTTTATGTTAGTTTCTAGATAATCATTTACTTTGATAAAACCTCTATCGTCGGTGTCTATTCCTGCATTTTTTAATTCAAGTGTATCGGCGTTCGATTTTCTACCTACAGCTAATAATAAGTGACTTCCCCTAACCGTAGTTTCACTTCCATCGGAATCTTTTGCAGTAACACTTACAGAATTATCATCCTCACGCTTCCCGGAAATACATTCTTTGTTTAAATGGAAACGTAGTCCCTCATCTTCCAGAAATTTCTGAACGGAATTGCTGGTTTTCTCATCTTCTCTATGAATTATACGCTCTCCTCGTTCAAAAATTGAAACTTTGGCACCGAAACGCTTAAACATTTGTCCAAATTCCAATCCGATATAACTGGCACCAATAATGATAAGGTGTTCAGGTAATTTATCTAATTCCAGTATACTCTCATTTGTCAGATAGCAGGTTTGCTCAAAACCTTTCGGCACGAAGGGACGACCTCCTACATTGATATAAATTTCTGGCGCCGATAAGAGTTCGCCATTAACCTTAATGATTTTTTCCTCTTTAAATTTTGCCTCTCCTTTTATATAAGTAATATTATCATTGTCTTCTAAGCTTTTCGTAATACCATCCACTGATTTTTTTATTAGCGCATCTTTTCTAGCTTTAATTTTTTTCATATTAGCGATAGCACCATCTGGAATTTCGATTCCCAAATCTTCCCCGTTGTGCGCATCCCACATCCGTCTTGCGCTTGCCACATAAGTCTTTGTAGGAGTACAACCAACATTTAAGCATGTGCCGCCAATATGTTCTTTTTCGATCAATGCAACTTGCATCCCTGCTTTTGCCAGTCTAAAAACTAAGGGTGTGCCAGCTTGTCCTGAACCTATAATTATTGCATCAAATTTTTTCATCTGTTTTATTTAATTAACTTATATTATTCTTGTTTTTTAATTATGCCAATATTTTAATTACATGATTTAATTTATAAGATTCCTTTTGTTATACAGATAACGCATATCAATTGTTCTATACGAATATCAATTACACTTATTTTTCTTCCACAATTTCACCTCTTTCTGCAAACACATAATAAAGTGGAAGTATAACCAGCAAAGAACCTCCTAAAATATTACCGAGTGCCGCAGGTATGAGATTCCATAGTATCGTATCTCCCCAAGCATTGGCCACACCCATCGCAATCGACACCCGCTAGCATATTACCTAATACTCCAGATCTAACTGCCTTAAACCAGTTAGATGTTGTACCTATCTCTCTAGGAATTTGACTTGCTATGGCCAGTATGGGTGTGTGTGCTTTTTTAGCATTATATAATCCAGTTGTGATGTAATGCACTCGGACCAACGGTGCCTGCACAAACAGCCAAATTACCTGTGGTTTCACTTACTCTACAAGCGGCAAAGGAGGCGTTACCTACATGTTTGAATCCTCGCCAGTGAATATTATCATTCTCTTCAATTGCTTTAACCAAAAAATTAAGGGCATCTCCAGCAACTTCGTGTACATTTTTAACGCCATTACTTAAAATGATATTTAATAATTGATCAGAAACATTCATAATCTACTGGGTTCATAGCATGACTCTTTCCGATTGAAAAAAAACAAACACAATTATCCGAAGCAGAAGAAGAGAAATTGGCAATAAAAAACTTGCATCAATCTTAAATTAGGATTTATATTTTCTTTGTTTTAACATCAGGTTTGACAAGTATTCTTACTGATATTCAGGATTCTCAAATTCCCACCGTTTACCATCGTTCCATTTTTCACTAGAATTACCATAGTTTGAATATCCACCTTGCGCTTTCAGTATAGACGCTAAATGCAATAAATTATAAGTCATGAAGGTGGCTATTTTATTGGTAAAATCGGTTTCAAATCCAACTGGAGGATCAATTTTTTCACCTTTCCATTCAGTATCCCCGTAACTGGGACCTGGACCAACTTCCCCTAACCAACCACAGTCTGCTTGTGGAGGAATAGAGTAACCGATGTGTTGCAGAGAGTATAAAATACCCATAGCACAATGTTTGGCACCGTCTTCATTGCCCGTCACCATACATCCGCCGACTTTTCCATAATAAATATATTGTCCCTTATCATTCGTTTTACCGCTTGACGAATACAACCGTTCGATTAATTTTTGCGCAACCGAAGATTTTTCTCCTAACCATATTGGCGTTCCTATTATGAGGATATCCGCATTCATGATTTTTTCAAACACTTTAGGCCAGTCATCTTTATCCCAACCGTGTTCGGTCATATCTGGCTTCATACCCACTGCTATGTCAAAATCGATTAACCGAATTTCTTCTACAGTCACATCTTCTCTCTTCATTATCTTTTGAGAAACTTTCATCAATGTACTCGTGTGACTAGTGGAAGGAGTTTTCTTTAGAGTGCAGTTTACATAGATAGCACTTAAAGCACTAAAATCGATTTTTCCCATTTTTTATAGTTTTATAGTTATTATATTTCGCTAAAACCTCAAAATTGATTCTAGATTATTATTATTCAAAATTCCCTCTCAGTCAAGGATTTGTAAATTAACCAAAAATTTTAATTGTAGAAACATCTTTTTTAGGACTTATTTTCATTGCCTGTTTTATTCTTAACCAAAGAAGAAAAAGAAGAAAACTACACATAATTAACTTTAAGGTTGTGTAGTGATCTTTCCATTGGACTTTAATTGAGGTATTGCAATTTTCGTAGAACATTCAGCAAAAGCCAAAATAGATAATGCTGGATTTGGCCCTAAATAGCATGGCATTATTGATCCATCTACCACCATTAAATTGTCATATCCAAAGACACGCCCAAAGCTATCCACGACTCCAGAATCCCGATCATCGCTCGTATTGCAACCTCGTAAATTATAAGGCAATTCAACAATTTTAAATTTCTTAGCAATAAAATTTGGCTAGAAAGATAAAACAAAAAAGAGCAATACAGATTAAATATTATTGCTTAATTTCCATCTTTATAGGATACATTGTCAAACCAAATTGTAGTCATTTTTAAACGACAAGAAGCATATTGACTACGTGGTACGTACAAGAGATTTATATTTGAGCATATTATTTTCATGTAAAAAAATGTATAAGTAACTTACCTTGTTATCGAAGAAGATAAACATCTTGACCAATTTTAAAAAATGTTTTTTTCACATCGTATTTTATGGTAAATATTATACGTTTATTAGTTATTTTAAAACATACATAATGATTCGTAAAGGAACTAAAGTAAAATGGAAATGGGGTAAAGGAACTGCCCAAGGAAAAGTAACTGAAACTTTCAAAGAGAGTATCACCAAAACTATAAAAGGTAATAAGCTTACTCGTAATGGTAGTAAAGGCAATAAGGCACTGTTAATCAAACAAGAAGATGGTGATAAAGTACTTAAAT
>Ga0209828_1000158_pt1 | contig 61065 bp, 40 predicted proteins | sample MaitaG_FD_187429 | JGI IMG/M metagenome (GOLD analysis project Ga0209828, IMG submission 187429) | Marine algal microbial communities from Maine, USA - Maine_Asex2 metaG (SPAdes) (version 2) | ecosystem: Host-associated > Algae > Red algae > Unclassified | place: Maine, USA | collected 2015-01-05
CCCAAAATCATCTACCGAAAACGAACGAACAACGACAGTCATTAAAACTAATGACGGAACTGAAATCTTAGTACGCCAAATCGCTGGGGCAATGGCTAGACGGATAAAAAATTATATGACTGAGGGTCAAACTGTAGAGCAAGGCGAAGAATTAGGCTTTATAAAATTTGGTTCTAGATCAGATCTATTTCTACCTCTTGGAACAAATGTAACCGTAGAAATCGATCAAATGGTTAAGGGCAATGTAGACGTCATCGCACAATTCTAATATTGAATTAGTTTGTGATTTAATACAATTTTTATTGAAAATTAACTAACTTAATAATCCTTCCAAAATCAGAACTTGTTTAATAGTCGTTAACACCTTCAACGCCTAGCTATCTCCATGTTGAATTTTTTAACTCTTAATTTATGTCATATGCCCCATTTAAAACAAAAATTTAAAAATTTTAACGTCCTCTCTATTCTTACAACTCTCGTGTTATGTGTTCTAATTTCTTTGCCTACCCAATCTTTTAGTCAGTGCAATGTATCGGTTTTCATTAATGAATTTCACTATGATAATGCTGGCGGCGATGTTGGTGAATTTGTAGAAGTAGCAGTGCCGCTTGCTTCAGTTATCAATCTTGCCGATTACCAAGTCACTTTATATAATGGAGGGAATGGCATGGAATATAATAGTGAAACACTAAACAATTTTCAGGTTGGCGCCACAGATCCTAACTTTACCTACTATGTATGGCAAGTTAGTGGGATTCAAAATGGTGCTCCTGATGGAATAGCTATAACAGAAAACTCAGGCTTGGGTGGAATCAATAACTGTGATTTTGTCAGTTATGAAGGAGCTTTCCTTGCTACAGATGGACCTGCAATTGGTCAAACATCAATGGATGTAGGTGTGTCAGAAAGCTCTTCAACCCCAATTGGAAGTTCGCTACAGCTTATTAATAGTGTTTGGATGGGACCAACTCCCGCTACTCCAGGCATGACAAATACTGTTGTCGCAGCACCCGATGTCATATTGATTTCTGAAATTTCTTTATGTGATCAATCTGTAGAACTTGAAAATGTAGGAACGACAACTGTTGATATCAGTACTTGGCAGCTTTGTAACTCTCCTGCATATGCCGATATTTCTACTATGGTGTTTATGGGATCATTAATATTAGCGCCAGGAGATTTTGTCACAGTTAAGTGGAACGGAATTGATCCGAATTTTGGTGAAGTCGGACTATACATACCAGGTGGTGGTGCTGGATTTTTTGGCAATTCAGCAAACATTAGAGATTATGTCCAATATAATAATGCCCCAGAAACGAGAGCGCTTGTCGCTGTTGCGGCCGGTGTATGGGATGATGCTAACATCGCTATAGTTGCAAATAGTTCACCTATCTGTATGACTTCAATTGCAGATGGACCGACTCCAAATTTAACTAACTCCACGACTTGGTGTACATCACAAATGAACACCATTGTGCCTCCAGGACCTAATAGTGCTTGCTTTGTACCGTCGTGTGGAATTACTGCTTTAGCTGCTGCGACATTCACCTGTGGCACAAGCACACCAGGTATAGATATGGTGCAAGTCGATGTCGCATATACTGGAGTTGATGGAACTGCCGTTTTGAGCATAACCACCACTAGCGGATCACCTACAAACTTCGGTGATGATCCAAATGTCGTAACCAATGGCACGATTTCATTTAACGCCTCTGAAGGTGAAATGTACACAGTCACATTTACGGACCCCTTATGCAGCACTTTAACTGAAAGTGGTACAATACCCCCATCACTTTGTATCAGCTGTCCAAGTGTTGGAGATCTAATTATCACAGAAATAATGTATAACCCATCAGCTTTAGAACCAGCTGGGGAATGGTTTGAAATATGTAATACGACAGCAACGGCAATAGATATGATTGGAATGGAAATAGGTGATTCAGGTGCAACAGATCATGCTATAGCAAACAATTTGGTTGTTCCTCCTAATGGATGTGTCGTGATTTCTCATACAGATGTAACTGTATGTGGAGGAGCGAGTTCGGATTACCAACATGGGTCCTTTAGCTTAGCACAAGGAGGAGACGATGTAGAAATAAAATGTAGCGGACTGACTTTGGATATTGTCTCATATGATGGAGGTGGAGGTGGAGGATTTCCAAGTGAATCCAACGGAGAGTCAATTTCATTTGATTCAAGTGTGCCTCAAACAGATACAGATAATGATATTGGTGCGAATTGGTGTGTAGGTTCAATTGCTTGTGGTGCCGATGATTTTGCGACTCCAGGTGTCGCTAACCCAGTTTGTGCTGCAGTTTGTGGAATTAATTTTCTTGCAAATCCAGTCTATACTTGCCAATCGAATACTGGTGGGGTGGATGCTGTCAAGGTAGATATTGCTTATGGTGGAGTAGATCCAAATGCAATATTAAGCATTACAGTAAATGGAATGCCAGCGATTAATGGAGGTGATGATCCCCAATTAATTGCAAACGGGACAATATCATTTCAAGCAATGGAAGGAGATCCGATAATCGTCACTTTCACAGATCCTCTTTGTATGAATTTAATGATAAATACAAATGTACCACCTAATCAGTGTCCTGATCCAGCACTATGCTCTACAGACTTTTTCATTAATGGAATTGTCGACGGAGATTTACCAGGAGGACTGCCCAAGGCTGTTCAGTTTTGTGCGAGTGCTCCTATACCTGATTTATCCATTTTTGGAATTGAAACAGTATCTAATGGAACAGGTGCGAATGGAATAGACTGGACATTCCCAGCAGATGCTTTAGGCGCTGGAGACTGTATATGGGTGTCTGCAGAGCTACCTAATTTTATTGACTTTTTTGGGATCGAACCATGCTATGTCACAGGGACGGTATCAGTCAATGGAGATGATGCGATCATGCTGTACTGCGGCGGAACGATCATCGACCAGCTTGGTGATCCGAATTGCGATCCTAATGCACCTATCATCCAGCCTTGCGGTATGTGGGCATATGTTGATGGATGGATCATTGCGAATGACATTGTCCCAAATCCAATTTTTGATGAAACAGAATGGACGATTGCCCAAGGAGCATTAATGAATGCCATGACAAATGCAATGGCACTAAATCCATATCCACAGCCTGCTTCCAATTGTCCAGTTGGACTTAGTCCTTGCCCAGATGATTATGCGAATGGAGGAATGCCAAATTCGGCACCGCCATTGACAGGCTTACAAGATGTAGATGCTGACTATGAAACAGATGGGGAAATTGTCTCAATACAAATTGTGGGATCAGTAGATCCTAATATTGTTGTAGATTATGATTCCGGCATATCAGTATTGATGAGGCCTGGATTTGAAGTCTATACTGGCGTTACTTTCCATGCATTTATTGATGGTTGTGGAGGTATATAATATCAATTAAAATCATAAAGTCCACTTATAGATATAAAGCCCTTGTCATTTGATAAGGGCTTTTACGGTGAAGGATTTAAGCGACCATCTCAGCAATAAAATTGATCCAAGCAGGATCATCATTCAGACTTTTAACAAGGTCTAATTGTTCTCCTCCAGCTTCGATAAACTCTTCCTTATACTCATAGGCGATTTCAATAGTTGTTTCTAAGCAATCAGCCACAAATGCTGGAGAAAATGCTAAAATCCTTTTATTTCCTTTTTTGACTTGTTGTTCAAAGACCTCATCTGTGTAAGGATGTAACCACCGTGTAGGCCCAAATCTACTTTGGTAGCTAACTGTGAACTTTTCAGCAGGTATCGACAGCTTCTTAGCAATGGCATAGGCTGTCGCATGACATTGTGCAGAATAACACATATTATTATTAGGAATAATCGTTCGACAGCATTGTCCATCACACTTGCAGTAGTCGTTTTCCTTTTTCAGATAGCTCTCTGGCACACCATGAAAGGAAAAAACAAAGTGATCGTATTCTTCCAGATTATACTCTCTTGCATTTTTACTATAAATATCAATGATATCTGGATGATCGTAATAAGAACTTATGAACCGTAAATTTGGTAATTGCTCGCGCATCCTCAGCAAGGTCATGACTTCTTCAAATACGGATCCTGTCGTCGCAGAAGCATACTGTGGAAACAAAGGGAATATGGTAATATCGGTGACATTATTTTCTCTCAGCTTTTTCAAAGCAGATTCAATGGAAGGATTTTGATAGCGCATGGCTAGCTCTACATGATAGTCTTCCCCTAATTTATGTTGGACACCTTCTGTTACACGTTGGCCATATACTTTGAGTGGAGAACCCTCATCCATCCATAATTGCTGGTATAGTTTTGCAACTTTTGGGGACCTAAGAGGAACAACTATACCTTGAAACAAAGCATATCTAAAAGGCCACTTGAAATCAATGACACGTCTGTCCGTCAGGAATTGATTCAAGTAAGATTTGAGTCCCTTTGTAGTAGGTTCATTTGGAGTGCCAAGATTGACAAGTAAAACACCTTTCTTCATAATCTGCTAAAATAAAACCGTCTAACACACATCAGAATCATAAGTTCATTTTTTCGTCTATATGCTTCTATTTTTAATTCATAGCTTTGCATGAAACACGATATATGGACAAAGCTAATATATTAGTTGTGAATGATGATGGAATCACGGCGCCAGGCATACAAGCACTCATTGAAGTAGCCAGTAAATTGGGTAATATCTTTGTCATGGCACCAGACAAACCACAGTCAGGACAAGGTCATGCGATTACAATACACGATCCCATAAAAGCGAGATTAGTCGATCATTATGAAGGTATTCAAGCATATGAATGTAGTGGAACACCAGTAGATTGCGTAAAAATCGCAAGACATGTTTACTTTCCGGATGTAAAATTTGATCTATGTGTATCTGGTATCAATCATGGATCTAATGCAGCTATCAATATCATTTATTCTGGTACGATGTCAGCAGCGATGGAAGCGAGTCTTGCAGGAATTCCATCTATCGGATTTTCACTTTTAGATGTGAGTCATGGTGCAGATTTTACCGCTTCAAAAGCTTATGCTAAGAAAATAATTGAGTTTTCGCTGAATCACAGCTTTCAAAACAGCAAATTACTCAATGTCAATATACCGAATTTACCCTTAGAGGACATAAAAGGTATGAAGGTATGTAAACAAGGTAAATCAGGATGGTCAGAAGAATTCATAGAAGCAAAGGATCCTCGAGGCAAGCCATATTATTGGATGGCAGGCGCGTTTGTATTGCACGAAGAATCTCCAGATAGTGACATCAATGCCTTAGATAATGGTTATGTGTCTATCGTGCCTTCCATGCATGACCTTACAGCTTATCCTGCGATTGAAGAATTGAAACAGTTGAATTCTTGACCTATAAAAAATTAGTTTGATGCAAATCCAAAGAGGAAATAAATTTGTAGCATTTTTCATGGGAATATTTTTGCCATGTGCAGGATTTTTTATTATTAAATGGCTCTTTGGGATAGCGGAATCACAGGGACTTGTCGATGCAGCGTCGACAAGTACAGGGAGTCGACGATTTCGTACAATTTGTTTAATGTCTGTTTGTCTTAATATCTTACCTATGCAGGTTTTTCAGAGAAGACGACAAGGTGAAAGCATCCGAGGATTAGCGATTGCAACTGTTTTACTTGCAGGAATTTGGGTTTTCTATTTTTATGATAGTCTTTTTTCTTGATGAGTAAACGCTTGTTTTTTATAGCAGGAGAAGCATCTGGAGATGTTTATGGAGCATATTTAATAGAGCTGCTAATACAACAGCATGCTGAGGTAGACATCATAGCAGTTGGCGGTGACAAGATGAAAACTGCTGGAGCGACAATCGTTCATCACATTCGTGAATTATCAATCATGGGCTTTGTAGAAGTCGTTAAAAATTTCTCCAAGATAAAGGGCATTTTTAGATCTTGTCAATCTCACATTTTATCACATAAGACTGAAACAATCATTTTTATAGACTTCCCCGGATTCAATTTGCGTATGGCGAATTGGGCAAAATCAAAAGGAATTCATACCGTTCAATATATTTCTCCAAAAGTTTGGGCGTGGAAAGAATCTAGAATAACAAAAATTAAGAAAGATATTGATACACTAATCTGTGTCTTCCCTTTTGAGGTAGATTACTTTAATAAGTTTAATGTTAATGTGCATTATTTTGGAAATCCACTACATCATCTTATAAAATCGCACATTCCTGGAGAACCAGCCATTCGTTCTCAAAAAGAAATCATTGGCTTAATGCCAGGAAGCAGAAAACAAGAAATTAAAAGAGTTCTTCCAGTATTACTAGACCTTTCCAACGAATTACTAGAGTATGAATTTATTATCGGAGGAATGACTCTAATCGGAAGGTCTTTCTATGAGGATATACTCAAGTCCAACTTTGATAATGTGTCAATCATTATGGATAGAAACTATGACTTGTTGCATGTTAGTGACTATATGATTAATACATCAGGAACGATTACCTTAGAAAGTTTACTTTTCAAAAAACCGCAAGTTGTTGTATATGCGACCCATCCAATCTCCTACTTTATCATCAGTAAAATGATTAAACTTGACCATATTGCTTTGCCCAATATCATAGCAAACCAAACAATTGTCCCAGAACTAATTCAACACAACTTGACTGCGGCCAATATAAAGGATAAACTGAATCAAATTCAATCCAGTGATTTCAAGAAGAATTACAATCATATCGCCGAACAACTCATACCCAGAAACGAAGAAAAATTAGTAGCTCTAATATTGGGGGCATAAAAAAAGGTTACTTAAAATTAATCAAGCAACCTTCACATAAATTAACACCTTTTAACTATATCATAAAGGTAATTCTATTAATACCATTGGTTTACTACATATATACAACAATGCCCTACAAATTCACTACAATATCAAAATCAGTGGATTACCATTTTACGACAACTTAGTTTATTGCTGAACATGATCGTTTGAATGAGCTAATTGCGTTGTGATTGAATCAAATTAATCTTAAAAATCCACCTCTAAATAAAAAAAAGGTCCCAAAACTTCTCTTGAGACCTTTATAATTATTATTAACACCTTTAAACTGCAATGTAAATATAAGTCGACTAAAAGAGACTTAAGTCCTACATATTGATAACGATGAAACTACATGAGTCCTACATATTATAGTTTTTATTAATCTAAAGAAATCTTAACCTACAAGATTCACCCATGTTTAGTTAATCACTATCTTTGTTTAAAATATATTGGCTTTGATGAATACGATTACGGATCAAGAAATACTCGTTTCTTTGAAAAATTGGAAAGAAATAATCTCTAAATATCAAAAGCCTGATACAAAAAAGGCTATCATTCAGATCATAAACTCCTTTGGACCATTTTTTATGGTTTGGTTTTTAATGTATTTTAGTCTGTCTTGGTCATATTGGCTGACTTTAGGACTAGCTTTTGTAAATGCCTTCTTCTTAGTGCGCATTTTTATTATCCAACATGATTGTGGGCATCAATCTTTCTTAAAATCAAAAAAATGGAATAATAGCATCGGTTGGTTGTGTAGCTTTTTTAGTTCAATCCCATTCAAATACTGGGCGAAAATTCATAACCATCACCATGGTCATAATGGCTTACTAGAAATTAAGCATAGAGATATAGGTGATATTAAATTTTTAACTGTTGAAGAATATTCAAAATTGTCAGCATGGAAAAAGTTTAACTATCGAATATTTCGAATGCCAGTCATTTTATTTGGTATCGTTCCATTTGTTTATTTAACAATATCGAATAGATATCCATTTCTTAATCTAAAAGGATGGACTAAGGTCAAAAGAGCTCAATTCATTAATAATATCCTACTAGTTGGTTTATATTTAAGCCTTTGCCTTATTTTAGGTTGGAAACAATTCTTGATGATCCAATTGCCTATCATTTTCATCTTTAGTATAATTGCCTTTTGGTTTTTTTATGTACAACATCAGCATGAAGAAACCTACAAAGAATGGCAGAGTAATTGGGATTTTTTAATCGCTTCACTTAGAGGTGCTACATATTACAAACTTCCTAAATTATTCCAATGGTTGACAGGGAATATTGGTTTTCATCACATCCATCACCTCAGTTCAGTGATCCCAAATTATAAACTCGAAAAATGCTTTACGGAAAATCCAATTTTGAATAAGTATGTAACCACAATTACATTTTCTGAAAGCCTCAGATGTATTCACAATAAACTTTGGGATCAGAAGACACAGAAGATGATTTCCTTTAAGGAATATAGATTATTATACAAAGCAAGCTAAGCAAATGTGGACTCATGATGCCATGCTTTTACTACTACTCTTATCATTCTTTGGATGTCAGTCTGATGTACCACATCAAGACACTAGCAGTCAGGACTCGAGACAAGGTCACGACAAACTGATCACAAAGTATCTAGATGAAATAGATTCAATCCCAATAGATGAGGCTTCTGCTAGCGATTATGATTATATGACGCTTATCCCGGGGATTGTCTTTGCGATGGGTGGAGACAATGATCAAGCATTACCAGACGAATTACCAAAACATAATGTCAAAGTTGACAGCTTTTGGATGGATAGAACCGAGGTAACAAATAAAGACTTTCTAGAATTCACGAAAGCAACTGGGTATAAAACAATAGCGGAGCGAAATCTTGATCCTCAAGAATTACTAAGTCAATTACCAGCTGGGACAATCTTGCCAGATGACTTTGATACCAGTCCCATTTCTCTCGTTTTCCAAAAAGTCATGAAAGGTCAATTGGCAAATCCGAATACTTGGTGGCAACCTGTACGCAATGCAAATTGGAGACAGCCCCAAGGAAAACTATCTTCAATAGAAGGAAAAGAATATTATCCTGCAGTCCATATCGCATGGTACGATGCCGCTGCATATTGCAAATGGCGAGGAAAAAGATTACCCACGGAAGCAGAATGGGAATTTGCTTCAAGAGGAAGACGTAACAACCAAACTTATCATTGGGGAAATGATATGATCACACCTGAAAGGGGAAATTATTGGCAGGGAGAATTCCCTTATACGAATCAAAATAAAGATGGTCATAATAAAATCGCCCCAGTCATGAGTTACATGCCTAATACATACACCTTATATGACACAGCAGGAAATGTATGGGAATGGTGCTCTGACTGGTACAAGTACGATCATTATACAGAAAGAGCTAAAAATCAACTTACTGAAAACCCTAAAGGACCATTGACAAGTTTTGATCCATTAGAACCATCGGTGCTTAAAAAAGTCATGCGAGGTGGATCATTTTTATGTAATGAAAGTTATTGTAGCGGATATCGTGTCGCAGCACGTATGAAATCGAGCCCTGATACTGGATTAGAACACACTGGTTGTCGATGTGCTCGGTCTTTATAAGAATAAACTATGAAGGAACAGCGTGAGGAAGCTAAACAGATTTTTAAAATCTGTCAAATTTGTGCTAGATTATATATGTCTTTAGTTCAAGCCAAGCTCTAGGTCCTGAATCAAATCATCAATATGCTCAAGTCCCACAGATAAGCGAAGCAAATTCTTTGGTGTGATAGATCCTTCTGCCTCCACAGACGCACGATGTTCTATTAATGTATGCGTCCCACCAAAACTTGTTGCTCTAGTAATAAGTTTTAATTTATTAGTCACATCAATGGCATCCTGCGCATTTCCTTCGACCAAGAAAGACAATAAAGCACCGAAACCATTCATTTGTTCTGTAGCCAATTCATGTCCTGGATCTGAGGTCAATCCTGGATATAAGACTCTTTCTACCTTTTTATGAGCAGACAAAAATTCAGCTATGCGAGCTGCGTGTTCAGACATTTGTTTGACCCGAAATGGCATTGTCTGAATTCCGCGCATTGTCAACCAACATTCAAAAGGAGAAGGGACTGCTCCACCCATCGTCTGGATATAGACAAGCTTCTCCCACCGCTCATTCTTCTCAGCTGTAATGACTGCACCTCCTAGTACATCACTGTGTCCTCCAATGTACTTTGTCGTCGCATGTACCACCATGTCCGCACCTAAAGAAATTGGATTCTGAAGAACAGGTGTTGCAATCGTATTATCGACGATGAGTAATGCACCAACTTGATGAGCTATGTCTGCGACTGCTTTAATATCAGTCAATGTGATTTGAGGATTAGACGGCGTCTCTGCAATCACCAGTTGTGTTGATGGTCGAATTGCATCCTTCACGACTTGTAAATTTCTCATGTCTATGAAATCGAAATCAATCCCCAATGGAGCGAAAATCTTTTTCATTAATTCGCTAATGCCGAAATAAATAATATCAGGAGCCACAACATGATCACCTGGTACAAGAGTTTGTAAGAGTGTCATCATCGCTGCAGAACCTGAAGAAAATGCAGCACAAGCGACTCCACCTTCCAGAGCACAAAGACATTCTTCTAAAGCCGAACGATTCGGATTAGAATATCTAGAGTATATGTGTCCATGTGGATAGGTACCGTCTAATGCTCGCTCAAAAGTCGATGATAAATATATCGGTGGATTAATAGACCCATTCGCAGAATCTACAGATTGTCCGACATGAATGACTTGGGTTTCCTTTTTCATGAACTCAATGTTGATCCTTTAAGAAGAGCTGATTTAAAAAGAGGAGATACTAATTCCCAAATTTCTGCTGCGCAAGTTTCTATACTCTGGTTTGCATTTACGACTTCGATCCTTGCATCCTTCTTATATTTTTCAAAAGCAATAAAATAGTTTTGGCGGATGCCTTGTAAAAGCTCTAATTTTTCAAATTTCTCCTGCTTTTCATTTCTCTTTTCAATTCGCTTCATACTCTCTTCTGCTGTCAGGTCTAAATAGATCGTCAAATCTGGCTTTAACAATTGGTGGCAGATATCATTCATCTCTACTACTTTTGAAATCGGCATAGATAATCCATGATAGGCATATGATGACCAATAATATCTATCAGATATAACATGAGTGTCATTTTCTAATTTTGAATGCATGCCATCCTGTGTATTTTGAATGTGGTCTAATCTATCAGCCACGAATAAGGCTGCCAATGTTTCTTCTGAAGCTTCGATCTCTTTGCCTAGAATTTGTCGGATTAATTTACCGATTGATCGATCAGTTGGTTCGGTTGTCATATGTACATCTTGACCAATTGACAGCAGCTTTGATCTAAGAAGATCTATTTGTGTTGATTTACCTGATCCATCTATCCCTTCAAAGACAATAAATTTTCCCATTAACTTCATATTATTTCAGATATTTGTACTAGACAGCAAAAGCTTGTTAAAATTAAGCAAAATATACACTGAGATGGAAAAATATACCGCAATTAAAGAACGTGTAGGTAAATATAAACACATGTTAGATCAGGTTACTAAATGGAGAACCACCTGGTTAAAGAGTTTAAATAAATTCATACTTGATGAAATTAACAAGTTAATAGAGACAACTGGACTTGAGGCAACAGTCATTGAAGAAGAAAAGATTAAAGGTTTAGAGGCCATTACGATAAAATTAGGGAGTAAGAAAAGTGGGATTTATGAAATGGCAGACGCGACAAATGAGAGAAGAGACTTTTTTAAAGAATACGGTACTTTAGTTTATAGTCAGTTATTTAATGGCAAAGTACAAGTCTGGATGACATATCCTTTTATTGAAGGGCTGATCGAACCAAGGCCGCCGCAGTTAATCGGCATCTATGCACCACCCGAATTCAATGAGGACTTGATTATCTCTAATTTTGAGGCCTTTCTTATGAACTTAACCGAATGGGAAGACTTTGACGATGATGATCCGAGCACTCCACCTAAGACGCAAATCGGATTCGGCTTTAATACTCCAGAAGGAGAATAAAAAAAGTGTAGAGATTATATATTCATCAAGCACTGAAGGACTTTTTGTAATTCTCCTTTCTGCTCTTGTTTAATAGATAAAAAATATCCCTCGGTATCTATATCTTCAAATGAAAGTGATATGATTCCTTTATCATATAAAATATCTCTAGCTTTCTCTTTGCCAAAGATCCCTCCAAAATTAAATATCATTGTACCGTCACAATTATCTCTGCTATTGCTTTTAAGTGGGAGTACCTTTTTATCCTGAGTCAGAAAATTTATTTCAGCAGATTTTGGCAAACAAATCTTTTGGCCGCTTCTAATACGGAGTGTCAATTCCATATTCTGTCTCACGATAAGAAGATTAACAGCAGTCTTACCATCTTCTGATTCAAATATAAACTCTTGTTTTCCTGCAAAGGTGACTTTGCCCGTTATGGGGTTTGTTTTTGACACCAGCTTTAAATTACAATTGCGACTATCGATATCAGTAGAAGATATGCACAATGAAGATGCTAAATAAAGAATAATGATATGAACTATATAAAATTGAGCCATAAACCAAAGTAGTACTAGCTAATATAGCTAATTTCTAGATAATTATAATGATGTATCTCGGGTGGCTAATGCAAAAGTATAAAACCAAAGCTTTAAGTTTGTGCTTAGATTGATTTATTTCATAATATGATATAGTTTTAACATTTCTATATCAATGACCATTCAGAAATATACTTGAGTATGATATCAATGTTCTTAATAGCTATGCCAGATTTTAGTAGCGGTGAAATGTGGATGAGCTTAGTCACGCTGCTTTTATTAGAAATCATTTTAGGAGTTGATAATATCATCTTTATTTCAATAGTCGCCGGAAAATTAAAGGACGAAAAGGTAGCAAAAGCGACTAATATTGGATTAATCCTAGCTATGGCTATGAGAATTGTGCTGCTTTTTGGAGTGACTTGGCTCATTGCTATGAATGAACCATGGATTTCCATAGATACGAGTTGGCTTCATGCTGGATTTTCTGTTCAGAGTCTGATTTTGATTGCAGGAGGTGTTTTTCTCTTATATAAAAGTGTGACTGAAATTCACCACAAGTTAGAAGGTGAAGAACATGGTAAGGCAGAAGGCAAAAAAGGAATTACACTACAAAATGCCATTATGCAAATTGCTGTCATCAATATAGTATTCTCTTTTGACTCCATTTTAACTGCTGTAGGCATGACTAACGGTCTAGAAGGTGCGCTTTTTGTGATGATCGTTGCAGTTATCTTATCAGTAGTTGTTATGATGCTCTTTGCTACACCTGTTGGAAAATTTGTTAATAAACATCCAACAGTACAAATGCTCGGCCTTTCCTTTTTAATTCTCATAGGATTTATGCTGATACTAGAAGGTGGCCACCTTGCTCACTTGAGTATATTTGGAAGTGAAATCGGAGCGGTGCCAAAAGGGTATTTATACTTCGCAATTGCTTTTGCTCTCGGTGTAGAATTCTTAAATATTAGACTTAGAAAAAAACGAAAACCTGTTCAGCTTCATGGTGCAACGAAAGAAGCAACCAAACAGGGAATACTGTAAATGAAGTACACAATCTTCATCGCTATCCCTTTTCTTCTTCTCATGAGTCGATGTCAGTCAAGGTCCCTTGATTATGAAAAAATCAGAGGACAGACGATGGGCACTTATTATGCGATGACATGTGAGCATAATCAAGAACATTTGCAAAAATCTATTGACAGTATACTCATTCAGTTTAACAAGGAGCTTTCTACTTACGATCCAGAATCTCTGATTTCAATATTTAACCAATCAAGTGATGGCATCCAATACTCAGCTCAGGAAAAATTGTTTGCTACATTTTTAGAGACGCTGAAAGTATCTAAGCTAATTCATTCTCAATCGGAAAAAAAGTTTGATCCAAGCTTGATGCCAGTCATTAATTATTGGGGCTTTGGATATGAAGGAAGAGAAGTCGTCAATGGAATTGATTCAATGAAAATAGATTCCTTGATGCAAAATGTTGGTTTAGATAAAATCATCATTGATACAGACAAGAAAAAAATTAAAAAGCTAAATCCTCATATAGAATTAGACTTTAGCGCTATCGCAAAGGGATATGCTGTGGATATCATTTGTCAATATTTAGATGATCAATATATTCAGAATTATCTAGTTGATATTGGTGGAGAATCTAAGGCCAAAGGATTCAACCAAGCTGGGAAAATTTGGACCGTTGGGATTAACACACCATCAGAAGATGCAGCTCTGACAGACATCTTTTCAATCGTTCGATTACAAAGTAAAGCACTAGCGACATCTGGCAATTATCGTAATTTCTTAACGAACGAAGAAGGCTTGAAGTATGGCCATACAATTGACTCATCTGATGGGTTTCCAGCGAAAACAGATATATTAAGTGTATCCGTATTGGCAGATAAATGTATACTCGCTGATGCTTGGGCAACATCATTTATGGCCTTGGGATTAGAAAAATCAAAACAAAAAATAATACAATTAGCCGACATAGAAGCGTTATTCATTTATGGAAATAACACTGGTCAAATGTCGACTTGGCATTCTCCAGGATTCACTCAATATTTATTACAAAACTAATGGACCTAAACTTCAACTTACAGAGAGACATCGTATTTTTCGATATCGAATCAACTGGCTTAAATGTGATCCGAGATAGGATCGTTCAGATAGCCTTAATCAAATATTTCGCCGATGGTCGTGATCCTGAGGAACTTGAAATGCTTATTAATCCAGGGATTCCAATTTCACAGGAAGCAATGGATGTTCATGGTATTACACCAGATAAATTAAAAAACAAACCCGGATTTAAAGACGTTGCCCAGCAATTATTTGACTTCATTGGTGACGCCGATTTGTGTGGATATAACTCTGATCGATTTGATGTCCCTATGTTAATGGAGGAGCTATCGCGTGTTGGTATTACACTCGATATGGATAACCGTAAATCGATTGACGTTCAGAAGATCTTCTACAAAATGGAACCGCGGACTTTAAAAGCCGCCTTAAAATTATATTGTGGAAAGTCATTAGTAGATGCGCATGACGCATTAGCAGATGTGCGTGCGACAGTGGATGTCCTTAAAGGTCAGATCAAAAGATATGAGAATGTTGATCACATAGATGGAGATGGATTTGTCACGTCAGCACCGATCAAAAACGATATGAACGCGATTCATGAATTCACTCATGACAACAGATTGATCGATGTCACTCAGAAGCTAAAAAAAGATCATACGGGTCAAGTTGTCTTTAACTTTGGAAAGTACATGGGTCAGCCAGTTGCTGAAAACTTAGCTCGTGATAAACAATATTACCACTGGATTTTAGATAAAGAATTCTCAACTCAAGTGAAAGAACTTATTAAAAAATTAGTCAAAGATTATGAGACACAGCAGTCTAACCGGTCTTAGTCTGTTGTTTTTTACAACATTCATATTTATGTTTTTGAGTTCATGCTACGAACCCATTGAAGGATGCTTGGATCCATTATCATCTAATTTCCAATTGGATGCAGATAATGCTTGTGGTGATTGCTGCACCTATCCTTCCGTGACTCTTCGCTTCTTTCCTATGTGGGCTTCAATCTATTTAGATACTATCAATACATTGGACACAATCAATTCAGATACAATGCTAATAGATGAGTATCGGCTTGATACAATTCTGTTAGATTCATTTCGATTGGATTCGATTTTCTTGGATTCCATTTCAATAGATTCTTTTCGGTTGGATACCGTTCAGTTGGATCTATTTCGATTGGATAGCATTCAGTTGGATACAGTCATTTTTGACACGCTCAATTTTTATCACACAAACAGTTTACAACAAAGACTTCGAATCGAACAAAGTCAATTCTTTATTTCAAACATTTATTTAACAGATCCATCTGGCAGAATGCAATCTACACTAGATTCAGTCATTTTAGCCTGTGATCCTGTTGAAACATTATATAACACTTTAGACATTATAAGCCTTGGAAGTCCATCTACACAAGTCAAAAATATAGATCTGGACTTTGGCTATAACTCAGTCCAATTTAATATCGGTATTAGTGAATGTTTGGCAACTGTAGACACAATAGGTCTAACTAGTCAATTTAGTACGCTTGAAAACCTTAACGCTGTTCAAATCTCTGATGGTGAATATCTAAGCCAAGAATTTGCTCTTGAGTTTGATGGAGATAATGGTATAGAGAGAATCTTTAGTTTTATCAATAGTGAAGCCTTAGTGTCATTAAGCATCGCAAGTGCATTGGATGAATTCACAATTTCAAGAGGGAGTAATCTTTTTATCAATATTGATGTTAATTATGATGTGTGGTTTAATGATTTATTGTCTTCTGACACTGAAGAGCAAATAAAACAGAAAATTATTCAAAATTCTATATCAGCATTTTCGTTAAGGAATTAGAAACTCAGAAATATCTAATTTGGTTCAGAAATATTATATAAGTTTTTTACTGATTGTTTGCATAACAATATTCTCATGTTGTGATGATGAGCAGCCCATCAATATGAACAATTTGACTGATACTCCTTACTCACCAGTAGAGTACATCCTCGATATCCCAGAAGGGTTTCCGCAGATGATTGTTCCTGAAGATAATCCAATGACAGTAGATGGAGTCGAACTAGGAAGGCATTTGTTTTATGACGCTATACTGTCTATCGATAGTACACAGTCTTGTTCTAGCTGTCATTTGATTCAATCTAGTTTTACAGATAATTTAAGCGTCAGTCTTGGTGTTGATGGTGTCGCTGGACAAAGAAGTTCGATGAGTTTGCTCAATGTCGGTTTTCATAATACAGGATTATTTTGGGATGGCCGTGTGAATACTTTGGAAGAACAAGCCTTACTTCCTGTCGAAGACCCTATCGAATTAAATGATACTTGGCCCAATGTGGAAATCAAATTAAGAAGAAGTCTACTGTATCCGACCATGTTCAGGAAGGCTTTTGGAATCGAGGATAAAACTGAGATAAATCGTGATCTCACTGTCAAAGCGATAGCACAGTTTGAGCGAAGTTTGATCAGCAGTGGCAATTCTAAATATGATCGTGTCGTCGCTGGTACTGATGTCTTTACGGATCAAGAATTAGATGGGTTTGAGATTTTTTTCGATATCAATGAAGATCAGAGTCTTCATGCAGAATGTGGTCATTGTCACAATGCGCCTTTATTTACGACCAATGAATTTTTCAACAATGGAATCGATCGAGTTGCCTCTTTGGATGATTTCGATGATGAAGGCAGAGGTAAGGTGACCGGTTTAGCATTTGACAATGGGTCATTTAAGGTTCCTACCTTAAGAAATATAGAGAATACGGCCCCATTCATGCACGATGGTCGATTTCAAACATTGGATGAGGTCATTGACCATTATGTGAGTGGAGGAAATCCTGTTGACAATTTGGGTGCAGTTTTACGTCCATTATCGCTAAATGAGCAAAACAGAAAAGCACTTAAAGCCTTTATTTTTACGCTTCAGGACGATGATTTTCTTAAGAATCCTTCATTTGCAAGTCCATTTTGATAATATTTTGATTAAAATTTAGGCAAATTTCCTATCTTTTTATATACATTATTTTCACAAAAACATAAACATTGTGAAATTATAATTCATATAATCTTGATTATCATAATATTGAAATAAATTATAATCACATTATATTTTTTTATATGTTACAATTATTTTATTTTGTCCTTGTAGCAAGCTTAATTGTGTTGCATATTTGAACTGTGAAATGAATCACATATATCATTTCACTTCCGCAAACGTGCGGAAAGTAAAATTCGGATATGTTCATGGGATATATTGCTAATAGCGAGTCGAGTCTCAAAACTCACTTACTATTAGCAATTTTTTAAATGATTTAGAGAGAACCTGTCCATTACCAAAAAGTATTGAATTTTTAATAAATATCTTAATAAGTAATCTCCGCTAAAGAGTGGAATCTTAGGATATGTTCATGGGATTATAATTTATAAAGCGATTTGAAATCAATTTCAAATCGCTTTTTTTATGCCTTACACCTTCTCTTTTTATAAAAATGATAAAAAAATAATTATTAAATACCCCTATTATTATATTATTATTTTCACAATAACTCATACATCTTAGTCTAAATATATTATAAAATAATGATTTTCAATATTTTATATATCAACATTATCACATAACAAATATATTTATATAACAATAAACGTATTTTGTCCTTGTGACAAGCTTAAATGTGTTGCATATTTGAATTGTGAAATGATTCACATAGATCATTTCACTTCCGCAAACGTGCGGAAAGTAAAATTCGGATATGTTCATGGGATATATTGCTAATAGCGAGTCGAGTCTCAAAACTCACTTACTATTAGCAATTTTTTAAATGATTTAGAGAGAACCTGTCCATTACAAAAGTGTATTGAATTTTTAATAAATATTCTAATTAAGTAATGTCTGCTAAAGAGTAGAATCTTAGGATATGTTCATGGGATTATAATTTATAAAGCGATTTGGACGTGAATTTCAAATCGCTTTTTTTATGCCCCTCGTGTAGCTGATGTAGTTATTCTTTATGGCTCATACGTCGCATATTGTCATGATTATATAATCTAAAAGACCTTTTGAAGTTACCAGCTGCCAGAAGTCTTATTCAATATTTAGTGCTATGTGAAAAATGAAAATATGCCCCTCATGTCGCTGGTTGTCGTGATTGTGAAAAATCAATCACATAACTGAACACCTCAACAATCTCTAAAAATCTAAGCAGTATCATGATATTAATGTATGACAACTCGTTATATTTAATCATGAGATTTACAGAATCACAACAATTTCCAAATTGGCTTCGCTATGGTATCCTCTTATTCACTATTATACTTTTTATCATCATAGTCAGGTCAAATGGACCAAATCAGTTTTTCCCAATGACCATAATTGGCCTATTGATTGGTTTTCCTGGCTATATAATCCACTCATGGACTCAGCTAACAGACATTGATGCTTCGTACATAAACATCAAAGTAAAGCCCTTTGTAAATAAACAAATTCCATTCACTGACATTGAATCATGGACTGTACGAAGCTACAAACCCATTCTAGAATATGGAGGTTGGGGAATTCGATGGGGCTTGAAAGGCACTGCCTATAACGTAACAGGAAATAAAGGCCTCCAGCTAGTCCTGAATAGCGGAAAGAAAATTTTAATCGGGACTCAAAAAGATATCGAGCTGAATAGAATGATGAAATCTGTGAGTCCAGAAAAGGAGCAAGCTCTCGCTGATTCCTGATTGCGAATCATGTAAGCTTAAATCCTTTTTATAAAAGAATTCAAATTTTAGAGTAAACCTTAAATTTGCATCAAGTCATTAGACTCATTTATCTTTACAACGACTTAGATTTAACTACTTCTAATTAACTGCTTCTAATTAACTGCCTCTAATTAACTACTTCTAATTAACTGCTTCTAATTAACTACTTCTAATTGACTGCTTGATTATATCTAGAAAAGCTAACATTAATTTGTAAACACAAAAATTTGAACCTTTAAAAGTGACAAATTTATTTCTTATTGTGATGACTGTACTATTATATTCCTGCGGTGGCGATGATGACAACCCTGCAGTAGGCACGTGGCAATTATCGTCTTATGCAACAACTGCTTGATCGGATGCATCAGAAAATTTAACTCTCCAACTTGATGATGACGGTTGTATTTCAGAACAAGGAACTACGATTTGCTTTATCCAGACAATTGATTTCAATGAAAATGGAACTGTAAATTTTGACTTCTCATTTGATGTTCCTAACGCTGAAGATCTTGGCATTGATGAAGATGAGTTAGACTTTGAATTTGATCTTTTTGACAGCACAGATGTTGGATCATGGACGAATATCAGTGATAATGTAATTGAACATTGCTCAGATGGCGAATGTCAGCAAATTGATATCAACGTTAATGGAGATACATTGACTCTTCGAGATCTTGATGATGAAGAAGGCTGTGATACGACCTTAGTTTATACAAAGAATTAAATCGGTCAAACATCTACTCATTTTTTTTGCTTGTCGATATTTATAACTATAGAAATAATCATTTTCATTAACTTCTGAATTCCAGTGCGCATTGACATGATGCCAGATACATAAACAGGATTCTTTATGTCCAAGCGGATACAGTCAACCATGATCTCCTGTGGGAATCACGGATTTGTACTTATTTAGAGATTTCGCTGATTTTCTACTCTAAAACACAGTAGTCAATGTAGTTATATCCTGTTTAATACATTTTGGATTTCCATCATGTATGATCAGCCAATCCAAAAGTTCACTCTGATTTATATATCTTCGAAATACTGATTCCATCCAAATCCTGCTTGTCTATAGATAACATAATCAAATTTGGAATTTCATAATCTTCTCCCGCCAAACTAGATAAAATATCAGCTTTAAGAAAATTGTTATTGAGTTTAGATTCTATCAATAACACAAATGACATATGTTTTGACTGTAGCAATTGATGCATCTTAGTCCAAAACCACCAATCTCGATTCAAATTCGGAAGTCGCATCACCAACTTCACTAAAAGTCTGTACGTCCACTTCCGTTGATGATATTTATTTATAATGCGAATCAAGTCTATCGAATCGAGAATCTTTTCTTTTATCTCAATAACAAACTTGTCCACATTCGAAATCTCACCGTCATTATCATATTGATAAAAATTCTTGACTTCAATTAAATACAAGTGTTCATTTTCAAAGATACCAGCGAAGTCAATTCCACTGAAAGAGCGACCACTCAGAATACGATAATATGGATGATCATCGTACTTTAAAATCTGCCAACGATCATCGAATGTAAATTCGTAATTGCTTTCCGAAAAACATGTCATTAAACTTTAGAAACAAATCATCATGAAAATAGTTAATTAGGTTATTAGGTTTAATTACTATAAAGCTCAAAATAAAATAAGCAGTCATCAGAGAATATTACAACTAGAATGCACACTATATATTGCACGTCAGGTTATGATTGACAAAGTCAATATACTATACATTGAATCCTTGATACTAAACATTCCATGTCTGGGAAACATTTCTAATAATGCCCGTAAAATCGTCGTAGAAACCATTCTAATGCCAAGATCAAAAACAGTACAACAAATAGCCACTTGTAATGTATAATCGGCTTAGTGCTCGTCGTCGCATATACTGTGGGCTTAATTCTATTATTTCCTTTCAAATCTTCAGACAGTTGATCAATCTGTTCTGGCAGGTAAAATGAACCACCATTATTTGCACTAACACTTCTCAACAAACTATGATCCGCAGTTGTATTAAATAGCTCTAGCTGAATCGACTGGACTGTGAATCTACCGTCTTGAGTCAGCGTCTCTCCACCTACATTTGTACTCGCTGTATATCTATATTTTCCTTCTGGGAATCTTCCTGCATCCAGCGAATAAGCATTTGACATTTTAGAAAAGGTGAATGGAAAACTTTCTCCTTTACTATTCTTAATTGTGACAAATGCATCTGGATCGTTGATGAGTTGGTATGCATTGTTATATAGTTCAGCATCGAAATAAATATTCTCGTTTTCTCTGAATATATTCTTCGCTACACTAGATCTAAACCGTCTTTTATCTTCTTTAATACTCGTGTAGACAAATGTTTTATCAAGTAAATCAGTGATAACATCAAAATTCTGATATTGCAAATAATCAAATAATTTCCATTTCCAAATACCTTCTCCAGCTAAGACCGCAGTCTTGATACCACTATCATCACTGAATGATAATAAAGGAAACTTCGTCTCGATTCGACCTATTTTTTGATACAATAATGTGCTAGTCTTCGGACCTTCACTATATTCCCCGAAAGGGGCAATCACAGGCGTAAACTGATTAAGCTTATTCTTCGTATTATCTGAAATATTAAATGCTGTAAATCCTTGATTGATAATTGGCTGTACATCATTCTGTGTTGAGTTGTTACCTTTAATATTCAAGGTGGACTGACTCTTATTAAATTGTGCCAGATTCGTCTGAGCACCGACTACAAATAGTCTCGGTGCTTTGGCTCGATTCATAATCGGTAGGATCGCATCAATAGAATGTCGTCGACTCGGTAAGTTGTGAAATACATAAAAATCATAGCCAGTCAAACTTTCCTTTGTCCCAGCATATTTTACATCAATTTCATAATTTTTATTTGCGCCCAATATTTGATTCATGGCCGCTAAATCAGGATGTGGCGCATTGGCCAATACCAGAATTTTTAATCTGGAGTCCAAGACTTCTACGTAAATATCTTGCACATTATTTACAGTTGATTGCTCACCATTTATCTGGGTGACAGATAATCGATATCTATTGATACCTGGCTGAGCTGCATCGAGCGTAATTGTCTCTGTCGTGAAAAATTGATTTTTATCTAATCGAATATTCTTTTCACTGATGATATTGAATTCATCACCTTGCTCTTTTCTGACTCTTAACTTTGTCGATGTGCCAGCAGCATTGAAGGCTTGAATATCCACTTGCACATTGAATTTGTCACCGAGATAAGCGATTTTATTATACAGCACATTTTTTATAAATAAATCTTTTCGAATCGTCGTATCACCTAAACCAACTGTATAAATAGGTGCTTTAAACTGCATACTATTATAGAGCGGATTCCGTCCTTCATTATATAGACCATCAGTCGCTAAAACGACCGCGCCAAGATTTTGATCATTGAACACATCATAAACATGCTGCATGGCAGCTGATATATTAGTCGTCTTGTATTCTTGGGCGACTGTATCATCAATCGCCGAAATAGTTTCGCCAAATTTGAATACGGAAACATCATAGTCTTCGCTTAATCCTGAAATCATGTTGTTTATACCAGTTTGATACTCACTTTGATCCTGAGACTCTTCAGCTTGCGTCACTGACAGAGAATGATCTTGTAAAACAACGATTTGTGGTTTTTTTGTGTCTTCAGTGATTTGCTTCAACAGAGGCGTCAAGAGAAGGGTCGCGAGTCCAGTTACTCCTAAAAATCGGAGCAAAGCTAGTGCTAGCGGTACCCAAGTTTTTGACTCTGCAAATCTAGTATCTCTAAAATACAATACGGCTGCAAAGACTAGCCCGAGTAAAGCACATAAAATGATATACCACGAAGGATATGAAAAACTTAAATTCTCTATGATGTGTTTATTTAATAATGCGATGCAAATATGAAAAAATCTATTCGGAATTCATATAAGTAATGAATTCACTTCACTAAACGAATGGAATCGCAATTATTGTCAGTTTAAAAGCGTTTTTACATTTCAGATCATAAATTAAATCATGAGCATAAAGAAATCAATACTTTCTTTCATTTTTATCAGCTTCGCTTATAGCGCTATGGCCTCCTATATATACATACCAATGGCGCATGAAAAGCAGAAAGATCACCTAAAGGCTTATGGTATGACATTTTGGGTCTTAGAAAAAGGTGTCGAAGCATACTGGTTACTAAACTATGAAGGTGGAAGTTTTGCATTTGAACACAATGCAACATTCGAAAAAGAGTGTAAAACAAGAGGTATAACGTATAAAGTGATCCCAAATGCTCAATTTGCTGCGATTAGACAAAAGATTTCTGATCCAGAGTTGAATGAAGAAGTGATTAAATTAGAAAAGCCTCCAAAAATTGCAGTGTATACACCTGATTTTAATTCTAGAGGTCAAAGAATACAGCCATGGGATGATGCCGTCACAATGGTGCTCACCTATGCTGAAATTCCATATGATCAGATATATGATCGAGAAGTTTTAGAAGATAAGCTGGCAGAATACGATTGGTTGCACTTACATCATGAAGACTTTTCTGGACAGTATGGCAAATTTTATGCAAGCTACCATAACAAAGCCTGGTATCGTGAAAATGTAAGTCGGATGGAATCATTGGCGAAAAGTCTTGGATTCAGCAAGGTCTCCCAGCTCAAACTAGCAGTAGCCAGAAAAATCAGAGAATATGTTGGTGCAGGAGGGTTTATGTTTGCCATGTGCTCTGCGACTGATACCTATGATTTAGCATTAGCAGCTGCAGGAACAGATATTTGTCATCAGGTTTTCGATGGAGATCCGATGCAGCCAAATGCTGGTCAAAATCTAGATTACTCACAAACTTTCGCGTTTACAGATTTTCAAATTATCAAGAATCATTTAGAATACGAGACATCAAGTATTGATCATAGAAAAAGAAAGACGACTCCAGATCGCGATTATTTTACTTTATTTGAATTTTCTGCAAAATGGGATCCTATTCCTACGATGCTTACGCAAAATCATACGACTACCGTAAAGGGATTTATGGGTCAAACCACTGCCTTTGACAAGAACTATATCAAGCCAGAGGTTTTGATTTTAGGTGAAAATAAATCAATAGGAGAAGCAAGGTATATTCATGGTACTTTAGGAAATGGCACATGGACGTTCTATGGTGGTCACGATCCTGAAGATTATAGGCACTTGGTCAATGATCCAGAAACTGATCTCAGTTTACATCCAAATTCTCCAGGTTATCGACTGATTTTAAATAATGTCTTATTTCCAGCAGCTAAGAAGAAGAAGAGGAAAACTTAATATGGTCATACTTTGGTTTGACAGTTTTGAATGTTTAGTTTATTGGTATTGAATGCCCCAAATTCATCCTTTACAAATGCTAAATTAATTTTTTACTGGATAAATCTGATCGTACATCAAATTGCTAAATCCTTCTCCTCTCCCATTTGATCTTTGCCTTCCAAGCCATACCACTGTTTTCCCATTTGCCATTCTAGTCCGCTGCCAATGGAGGCTAACAAATGTTCCAGACTTTGAGATTTCTTCTTCAAAAACATGATAAGGTGATGCTTCCTTCAGCAACAATGATGTTCTGGGTTCTATCCTCATAGGATCTAAGCCATCAATGATGCGAGGCATAGATGCGCGTTGCAATTGTATTTCTCTACTTAAACCAGCTTGACTTAGTTTGACAGGAATGAATGGTATCCAATTTTCTGGAGCTTCTGTCACTAAGCTATATTTGATTTTGGCTTCATTTTCAAATTGTGGGTCTACTGGAATTCCTAGCTTATTATAATACTCTCTCACTTGGCGTGACATATGATATCCATCGGTTCCATTGCCTAATCCATCTGGGATAATCGTTTCAATACCCCAAACCATATTAGCCATTTCATCTCTTACAAAATTAATTTTCTCTAAGGCTTCACTTGACATCAAGTCATGGACAACTGGAGGTAGATATAAATATCGACTATCTTGTTTATCTAACTTTTGTTTTAGGTCATGAGTTTGCAAAAATGACCAATGCTTGTTTGCTTTATCTTCTTTATAATGTTTGGAAATCGTGTATTGGCCAAAGGTGTCTTTTATAATAATCTCGTTAATCTCTACAATTGAACCAAAGTCCATATTCAGTGGCATAATGCTCCAATCATTAGCAAATAAAAGTCCGAATTCTGAAAATAAAATTTTTGATAAATCTGATTTCTTTGGCTCGATTTTACCAAAGTTCATCTTGCCGTCTTCAAATTCCCACCACCTGTTATGGGGCATACCTACAAACTCAGCTTCTGCAGGAAATACTTCATCCATTTCGTGAGTTACCGAATTTTGATCAAGGTTTTCAGTTAGCTCCTTTTGATATTTTGCTGTTGACTTTGCTTGATCACCAGAATACCAATCGAGTCGCCCACCATGATATTCTGAGGAATCTAGCACAATCGGCTTATCTCCATTTGCTGCAGATACTGCGTGTTGGTACTCAAGATGATTAGGATGCCAAGCAGCTTTTTCTTCCTTTCCGACTTGATTAAATAGTGTATCAAACCAACTGATCACCGTATTGCCAATACTGTCTAATACAGACTTTTCATTTGAAGACAATCCTGTAAAAAGTTTGTTCATCTTCTTGCCGTCCTTCAGGTAGCTATATAATTTTCCACCATGACAGGATCGATTTAGCAATGCACAATTCATTTCGTGAAGCAAGTAATTTACTTTTACTGCTGCTACATGTGAATTTGCTTGGTCATTTATATCATTTACATTTTCGTATTGCAAATCAGGATGCTGCTTCAGCTCCTTTATGATTATATTTTGTCTTGGATTGGTGAATTCATTTTTGATTAAAGCAATCACTCTTTTTTCAATGGCTAGACTTAGCGAAATATCATTGATAAAAGTCTTAGAATCCGTCCGCTTTATGAGCTGAATATTTTCTCTTTCTACTACAGTTTCCAATGGTAAATCTTCCGGATAATCAATCACAGTGTCTTTTCCTAATTGTACTTTAGACAATGATCTTTTGGAATAATAAAGCTTTGCGGTAACAGGAGAACCTGTATCCTCAGCTGTCAATTCTCCCATCTGCCATTGGCGCGACATGATCCAGAGAGGGTCTCTGATTTCTGCTCGTAATGCCCTGGAAAAATCTTCTTTTCTAGGTCTAGATTCCAGTCTGTTCCATTGAGTAATCGTTGCGTTATCCATTTTGTACAATTGAGGTAAATTGAAAATCTAAAAGTCCAGGCAAGAAAATATATGGGATATAATTATTTCTCCCTAAATCCAGTGATGGTGTTTTGTTTTCCGCATTCATCGCAGCCACAATTCCTGGAAGTAATTTGAATAGTAACGGATTACTTTTCAAGTGTTCAGGTTCTACTGCTCGCATTTTTGCCAATGTCAAGGTTTCGTCTACAGCTCCGACCAAGTCTTCCCACTTCCAATTCTTTAAAGTATCGGTGGGAGGCACGACTAAAAGTAAATTTTGAGATGCTTCATTATTCGGGCGATTGTAATGAAGCGCTACACCAGTATTGACAGATCCTTCAGGAATATTATCATTCCATTCATCGAAGATCAATGCCATTTGTTTACCACTCACATTATGAGATTTTGGATATTCGAAAGCAAGAGAGATAGGATCAAGTGGTATTGACTCCTTGTCAAGTATGGCTAATCCTAACCACCTGTTATTACCACCTGGGACAAATGGTAATTGTGCCAGCTCTATTGTCTTAGTTTTATCCGACGTATTGAAGACTTCACGTAGATACTGCAAGACTTGATACTGTTTTAATCGAGGTCGGACAACCGAAGCACCTAACAACCAATCTTCTACAGCAAATGGATCTGCATCTTTTAGCAATTCTGAATTGTTGCGTGCATGATTCATTTCAGCATGATTATCAATTGTAATTTCCGGATAAATAAAACAAGCTCTACCAAATAACGCTTCTGCTAACTGCTTCAAAGAATCAAATTCATCTCTGCCAGTTTTGCCACTATCAACGATCGATTCAAACATGATCGATGTCTTTGTTTTAAACTGTTCTAATAGTTTCAAAACATGATCAGTTTGATTAATCAACACTTCACGTGTTACAAAACTGAACCCTTGATCAAGATTAGGTACACCTGATGGAATATTGTAAATAGCAGCGTCAAGCAATGCTTCACTAAGATTTAAAAACGTCCCAAACTGAGATTTCGTTAATTGCTGATCTTCATCCAAAATAGGCGTTAGATTTTGCTTTGCATTTTCTATGTGACTGATCACTTGGTGTAGTGAATCACTCCCATTTCCATCAATTAAATCTGCTAAGCAATTTCTCAGATGTGTATTATTAAAATCACCGAGTGGCGCATGATCAGTATTTGCTTTTGACTGTTCCATAAAGTCCTCAGGCAAAGCAGCTCGGCTAGTCGAAAGTATTGAAAAGAGACTTCTGACTAAAGGCATCATTTCAAATAAGCAAATCTTACTCGCCGATTTAAAATCGCCATTATCAAAAAGTATCGTCAGTGTATCAGATTGGACAATTGAGTTGTCATGTTTACGCAGATAGCATTTAATCTTTGCGGGGATGTAACCATTTTGAGGATTCTGGTCTTGATTTGCAAGAAATTGTACGAAATCAATTGGCTCACAACCAAGTTCTTTCATATTCACTTCTTTAACTGTAGGACCATCGTTGACTTTGACTCTGACACATATCTTCTGTGGTGCAGGCAATTGATCTTTTAACCAGCTATTTACATTTCTGGAAACCTTAGATCTTGCAGAGGCTTTGTTAGATGTCCAGGCGACTGATGAACTTGAGATCGGTATTTGTATGCCGACTCTATGTGTTACATTCAAACCTGTTCTCGGTATTTTAACGACCTCTGGCATTTGATTGATTTCTCCACTTTCACTCATGACTTTCATGGCTGCTGAAGATGCTTCAGGGCTACCGACTACGATTTGAAAAACACTTTCTGCAACCATCAAATCATTTACAGCATCCATCGCTTCATCGAGACGTTCGAGAATTGTTTCTACTGAATTTTTATCTGCCGCAGTCGCGTCCTTTAATGCTGTATTAATCTTGCTGGCAGCAATACCGTTATCTTGAAAATCTTTCAAAAGACTGAGACCATCAACGACATGATATGACTCAGCAAGTGTATTAGATTGACTGCCTACGGGATGAAGCACATCAGCTCTAAAAGGGAATTCATTTCTAAATTCAACCAATAAGTGATTCAAGGTATTACTAGTAGAATCATGTAAATCTCTTTCAAATTGGTATCCCAAAAGCTGAGCAATCTCCTGACCATTGCGCATGCCTTGCAAATAATACATGGCTGTTCTGACTCGCTTTGATGTTAAATTAACAGCTAGAATTTCATGAGCTGATCCACTTTTTTGATGAGCGTTGTATCCACCTTTTAAGACAGCTGCTGTCATCGCCTGACTTGTCGTCGGCGCATGTATAAATCCTTCACTTATATTTTTATTGACCACTGGACTAGGAATAAATTTTTTGGCTTCTAGATCAAACTCTACCTGAGGCTTAGGGTCATCGCCCAGATATATAAATGAATTTCTCAAAAATGTATTCAGTGTATTTTTTGAATCAAATGTGCTACAATCAATAACAGGATTAACCGTTTTACCGGGATTCGTTTTAATGTCTATCAGTTTTGGAGATTTTATCTGCACGACATGAACACCCGATTTACCGCCCGGTTTTAAATTTTCAAGAATTGCGAAAGCACCTAGATAAATACCTTCATCATTAGAGGATCTCATTTTCTCAAGTCTTTGGCTGACCAGACCTTGCTGCCATGCGTCTAAACGATAGCTGCACGTGTCTAAATGTTCGGCAAAGCATCTTTCCAAACTAGCAGTAGACATCGTATTTAGCGTTTTCAAACTGGATTGCATTTTTCTCAGATTGATCGTCCTTGGGCTTTTCTCTTTTTTAAGTTTTCGCAGATAGTCCTTTAATTTCAGCTTACCAGTTAAGGCTGGAAAAGATTTCTCAAAGCAGGCAAATTTATCTTGCTCTACATGAAACGCAGCTTTCTGACGGTCTACTTCAAATGCAACTTGGCTTTGAACTTTGCTTATGCCATTAGCAATAAATGAAGTTACAAATTCCTGCTTTTTTTCAAACTTTATTGTATTATCGAATTTCTTATCTGCTGCTAGTGCTGCATCTTTCGCCAGTTGTGGAAGGTGATTTGCCAGTGCAATATCTGTAATATATGATTCATGCTCTGGCCTTAAACTATCACCAATTTGTAATTGATCCAATTCAAAATCTATCGTGGAAATACTGCTTGCCTGATTCGCTTCAATCAACAAGTCGTATCCCACATTGAGATTTTCTCTCAGCAGTGCATGACGTAATAATAAATACAACAGAGAATGTGGAGCCACAGGATCGTCTGGAGAAAACAAGTCAAATTTCTCATTTCGTATTTGGTCAATGGTGCATTCAATTAAGAAGTCTATGTAATTTTTTTTCGACCCTTTTCTTGGTCTGACGCCTCTTTCTTCTGATAGTGTCAAATTGTCAACTATTGGTCCATAAAGCTCTTTGACTTGTTCCAATAAGGTGTATTCAAAAAGCTTACCAGCAGGTTGTGAAAACTTGTTGATCCAGTTATTAATATTAGTCTGAGTTTTAGCAAGAAGTGTTGAATGATTGCTTGCATTATAGCTCGCTTGTGGTCCAGCCACAAATCGCTGATAATAATCAATGCTGCTGGCATGTAAACCGAGCACATCAAGGAACACTGATGAAAAATTATTATTATTAATTTTCGGACTTGTCATGTAATTAACCTGATCAATGGCATCATTCCAGAATGACTTAAATGGAACGATAGCATTCTGATGAAGCCCTTTAAGAAATCGATCAAATGAGTTTTTTGAATTATAATCCCATTTAGAAAACGAACTCGTCGGAATGATTCCATAGGGCTGACGATCTATTCTCAACACTGGCACCTTCCCTCTTCCAAGTACGAAATTTTCGAAAAAGCTTCGCACATTTTTTCTATTATTTTTATTGACAATCGTTGAATGGAACTGTTCTAAGGAATAGCCGATTGTAGCTGGATACATAGCTCTATTCATAGCTATCGAGTCACAAATATCTGTATGATCAGCATTTTCAATATGGTTAAAGATCGATGGACTAACACCTAAGGCAGAGGTTAAATATTCGCCATCTCGCTTTTGACAGTTGCTTCCCTTATTGGCTGTTTGCGGAAAAAGTGTTGACCCTAATTCATTGTCAAAACTCTGCTTGGGATCGAGCTCCGAACTATGAAAACCAGAATCATCTTTAGTTGTATTATTCGTAGGTGTGCCTTGTTTAAGTATTGACATTCCTCCTGCAGCATAATGATGGTTGTCCAAGAGTTTTTCCAATTGATGTTGGCTCTCTTTTTCGTCTAAAGATGTTTTGGCGCCAAGCACTATTATTTTTGTAAATCCAGATTTCTTTTCATTAGGAGTTATGTCTATTCGGACACCCATTCCAATTTTTTCCGCATACTCGAATTCAGTCAACCATTTGATATTATCAGGTATGATTCGTTCCTGCCCATTTAATTCAAAATCACTTACATCCTCGCCTTCAGGATCAAGCCCAAGAATCAATGTATCAGGAATTGGATTTGCAAAAACCTCTCTAAATCCATTTTTAGTGTATAGCCTGATTACAAATTGATCAGGCAACATATAAGTGCACGGAGCCTTAGTCCAGCTAGATTCTTTGATCGTTATAGAAGGCATTTCTGGAGCTTCCTCTACTATAGGTTGGCCGTCTTTAGTGATTGTCCCAGCGGGTTTTGTGATTTTGACAATATAAGCTGCCCGCGGAGTGCCATATGAACCAACCAATGATCGCCAAGCTCCAATTTTTATATCCTTTCTCTTAGCTAGATCATTGTTTGATTTATCTGCTAGGTGAATCTCTTTCCAAAAGAATTCTGCTGATGTATATTCTGCTTTGGTTAAGCAATCTTCATGGGTGTGTACAAAAATATCATCTGGATAAATTCTTATCCATAATTCTTCTTTGTCAGGTATTTTTTCAAAACCTTTATTGGGTTTTTCTTTCGGTATTAATGGAGGCGGGTTTTTTCTTGGATTTGTTTTGACAGGACCACTGGGAAGCGGATCAATTCTGTTCGGAATTGATAAAGGCGTTTTAGCTTGTTTTATGGTTATGTTTTCAAATGTATCTTTTACTGCCTTTCTATCTTTGATGGGAAGTTCTTTTATATCAAAAATATCTTTTGGCTTTATGCCTTTCACCACATGTTTCACAGTCATGAATCTTGTCTGCAATCTCACGGGCAAAAGTAAAACAGGATAATCAGCACTAAACTTTTGTAATCTGTCCTGAATGGGAATTGTGAGTGTAAGGTCTCCGATCAGTTTATTTTTATCAGCTGACAATTTTTCTAATTGCAGCTTTAAACTCTTTAGTTCAACATCAATCGATTTTCGAGATTTTAATAATGGATCACTAGACTTCAGTTTATTTCCGGTTCGTTTTTCTTTTTCCAGAATGAAGCGATTTAGTCTCGCTAGTTTTGCATTGGACACATCTTTTTTGCGACTTAAATCTGTGATCTTTGTACCAGTATTTTTTATATCTTTTTGAAAAGCGGAAATTGTTTTCATAATAATTGTTGAATTTAATTAGCCTCTTCTGATATCATTTCTGATGCATGAATTGCCATCATAAAAGGGTTTTGGTATAAAATAGAAGCCATACTCGCAGAGTCTTCTCCCCAGCTGAGGCCTTCTCTGAGAGGATTCGAAGGAGCATTATCTAAGTCAATGTGATTAGAATTTCCTGGTATATCTTCCCAAGCCAAATCATTCCAGGAAGTATCAGCTGCGAGTGTTCCTTGGATTCTTTGCATCAGGACAGATGGTGTAGCAAGTGTAATTCCATTAGAAAAAACCTGACTAATAATTTGATTTTCTGGGACTATAGTACTTTTCGTCAACTCTGTATCCATTCCAAAGTGAATCTCGCCTGTCCGTTCCTGCAGAACAAAAAAGTAGCCTGGCTTCTTGGCAGCTTTGTCTCCTCTTGCTTCGACCACATCGATATCAAAACCGATAAAGTAAATGTCTGGATCTATTTTGGCTTCAAATGATGGTGTGATAATTTTACCATTGTCTTTTAAAGCACGAGGTTTAGACAAATCAGGATTCGAAGGATTTTCGAATTCAGCTTCTTGCATAAAGATGATTGTATTCGGATATTTTTTTAATAAATCACCTCTGATGACTAATACCGTTTTGTCACCACTTGCCTGTGTTGGTGGTTGGTTATTCCCAAGCCGTCCTTTTCCCCAGGTATGAATAGCTTTGATATCTTTTTTCGCCTCTTCGAATATTGCTTCGTCTTGATTTTCATCATTAGACTTACTGTAGGTGTCCCAGAATTGGCGAAAATATGATCCACGCTGATCAGTTAAATATTCTCTCCATTGCAATTCGCGTGAAAATTCATGGTTAAGACCCACCATGTAACTTTCTATGAATTCAGGATTGGTTTCCAGAACTGAGATCGTATTATTCGAGATCAAGTTTAGATTTGGCAAGAAAAGTTCTGAAGAAATCTTTACCAATTCTCTGTACATGGCATCGCAAAATTCGGGTGCGACCATGATAGGTTTTATTTTTTTAGGTTTTAGTGCATTCAGTTTATCACCAAATGTCAATCTATTCAGTATTCTCGCTGTATATGTAATTTCCGGGTCAATTTGAACACGTAATTCTTTGCTTACAGACTTTATTGAGAGAACAGGTTTAGACGCTTGCAAGGACCAATTGGATTCATCTAGGTAATTTGTAAATACAGATTGAGTCAACTCAAATACACCTTTCCCTAGTTTGTCAAAGGAAATGCTTAATGGATCTTTGACCCCTGTTTGAATAACCGGTTTTCCATTCGTAAAAATGACATTTATTGTTGGTTTTATCGTGACTCCACCTAAATCGATGTCAGGTATTGCGGGTCCTCCTATTGGATCAAACCCAGGTTTTATTGGATCCTTTGGTCCAGGGCTAGTGATTGGACCTTTTGGATCAATCGGTTTTGTACCGACAATCGGTCCCGTAGGATCAATCGGTTTTGTACCAATTGGACCTTTTGGACCAATCGGTTTTGTACCGACAATAGGTCCAAGTTTTTTAGGATCATTTTTTTTGGTGCCCGGAATCTTTATTGGATCGATCTTGCCTGTTACAGGATTCTTTTTTAGATCAATATGCACACTTCCTATGTCCAAACCGGCCCCAAATTTTGTCGATTCCAGTTTGACTGTTTTCGATGCACCAAAATCAGTTAAATGAATTGTATGTTTATTTATGCCACCCAGCGTAATATTTGGACCACTGACAAACGTTTGTTTAAATTGATCAACACTTATATCAGCATCTACAGCAATTTGATCAAATTTTGGTGCTGCAGCAAATGTGCCATCTGCAATCCCACCAATGACCTTATCATCAAGGATACTTTGATCTTTAGCAAATGAAGTCACGGGCCCGTTGGGTCTTGTCGCCTTTGTGTACTCGGCACTTATGACAGCATTAGATAATCGGCTATCGGAAATAAATTGACTTACACTTAGTTTATTATTCAAAATTACGCGTCGATGAATCGCAAATGTGCCCTGTAAAAATCGTTCATCACTTAGTTTGACAATTCTCTTTTTATATAGATTTTTAGAGAATCGTTCGACATATTGAGCCTGCAACAAGCGTCGATTTGCTTCTAGGATTTCACCAAACTGATTCCACGCACGATCCATATAATCTTCTTGATTCCTCTGGATAACATTAGTGCCAAATCCTGCAGCTGTACGCTGTCTTGGATCTAAATTTAGATGATTAATCCATCGGTTTGCTTTGGAAGTTTCTGTCTGTACCTTGTACGCTGTCTTGGATCTAAATTTAGATGATTAATCCATCGGTTTGCTTTGGAAGTTTCTGTCTGTACCTGCGTCACTAGATTATGCCATTTCCCATAAATAGGCGGTGTAATCACTGGATCATCAGCAATAGCAATTGGTGTATTACCATTTTTAAAGTGAGGATTATTTTTAAAACTATTTGAAGCTGGCACTGCTCCTTCTCTAAGTAAATCATCAAGATTTAATACATCACCAAGTTTCTTAATTGTTGGCCCAGAATCTGGAGACTTTAAAAAATTGACAGTATTATTTTGAGGAGCTCTTAATGCACCTTCAAGATAGATCGCCCCTTTGTGTCCTGGAGTGTCGAGTTCATCATCACCATCATAATTGATTCCATACCCTGGGTCTTGAAGATCCATAAGTCTGCGCCCTACTTTGTCATCAAGAATTCTTGGTTCTAACCGTCTCACCAGAGCTTCGAAATCTCCTTCATCTCCGGTTCTAAATGTCCAATGGTGGTAGAAAGGCATTTCAGAAATTTCATTTGCCCAACTGTACTGTTGACTAGGAGCATTATCAATTTCTTCACTTTCTGCTCCTAAGCCTGCTAGTCTTCCTTTTTCATATGCGGGAATTAGAAACGCATGATATCTAGAATTCGGGTCTAAGCTTCTTGGACTTAATAATCGACTACATGCAAGATTTGGTTTTGAATCAACAAGTTGTTGTAGTTCTAGTCCTTCATTGTAGTCAGCGTCTTCTGATAAAAGTTGGTTGACATGCACATGACCCCATGCCCAATATTGGTCATCTGCAGGAAAGATATCCTCGCGTGGACCTATGATTTGTATTGAAGGAAGAGGTTTTTGTGTAGGACTAAAATCAATAAATTCAAATTCAGCTTCTTCTTTCAAAACGATGAGTGCTAACCACGGTCTTAGTTTGTGTAAATCGGTATCTTTTGGCGAAGCAGGTGTATATCGCCACAAGTAATCTTCTTCAGAAAATTCAATGTATGCAAGATAGTTCGGTTCAAAATTAGTGACTCCTTGCCGCGGCTCTGTTCTGACGATTGCACGCTTATCTATGCCAATAATGTCGCCAGGCCCAAATAAGCGAACTGTTTTTGGCACACCTTCCTGGTCAATTTGACCACTGATATTATTTCTTTCTACAAGGACATTTACATCAATAGAAGCTCTATCTGCATCACTGCTTCCACCAAAGCTTTCTTCTTCTTTTATTTGAGCGGCGACCCCTTTTCTTGCCCAAGGTAAAAACGTATAACAAGCAATTTTATCTTGATCCATATTTAAAGAATTTCAAATGAAGAAACAACCATGAGTTCGGATTCCATGTCTGGATTTTCAAGTACGATTTCGTTAAGCATATTTTGTAATTCTATTTCAGACCCAGCAGCAACATCAGCAATTGGAGTTAAATTAGATTGGTTTACGATGACAAACGATTCGTCTTTGAAGGAAATCGTTTTTCCTCTTTCTAATATTTTTTGTTCTGCGATCAAACCAAGTTCAGATTTAGCAATTGCGGTTCCTTTAGACCAATGTGCCATTTGCGAGGAAGATTGGATATAGACACCCTTTTTAGGTGGATTGTCCTTAGAATCTAAAACTTCAATTTCATATTCGACTACCCGATTTACGTGATGCTTCGCCGACAAATTTTCAGTTGTGCTTGCTGCTAATCCTGCTTTATATTTGACATAAGCATCCTTGCTTATTTTATCAGCATCAGATAAATCAAAAAACTGGGCGGGTGCAAAAAAGTCTTTTTTATCAGAGGTGACTATTTTACCATTATCAAGTTCCATTGACAGCTCAAATCGATTGAAATCACTTGGTTCTTGATTTCCAAATAAATCAATTGTCTCTTTAAGAGGCACGACACGTTGGAGTAAAGACAAGCTTCCAAAAGGATGAATCGTAAATTCTTCTAAAGATTCTTCATCTTCCTTTTTAATATCCCGAAGCGATGTTAATGTACTGTTTTGAGGCAATAGAGCAACCCAGCTTCGATTATCCAAGATAGCTTCTTTGAGTTTTGGATAAACCTCAATGCCTGGAAGTGATGTATCACGCGTTTCTCCCCAAGTCTCTGAGAATGAAACTGAGAATGAAATAAACAGAATCTTGAATTTTCCTTTACCTTTTATTTTCCAAGGAGTCGGACCTTCCAGACTTCCGGATACACTCACAGATAGAATGGTCGATGATCCCAACTTAACATCTAATCCAGCCCCAATAGAGACTTTGAAATAGAATGGGTCGAACTGGAATAAAGCGTGGAAATAGAAATAACCAACGACTTTGAATTTTGAAACTTTGAATAAGAAATCTATACTGGCACCAAACTGAACTGTATTAGACGTAACAGCGAAATAACACTTCAGTGTCAACTTGGGATTATCGTCAGCAAGAAGATTTAATGTGATTCTCTCGAGGTCGTTTAATTCTAGTGGTGGTGGTACAAAGTCTGGATGGAAGCCACCTACAGATAGTACAAAATTTGGCTCATCTCCCCAGAGAATCCGTAATGACATTTGTCCGGATAAAGAAAATGTCAGCAACTTCGAGTCGAAAATAGCGGCATCGAAGTAGAAATATTTTTTCTCAAACGACATGGTACCTGCAAACGCCACATTAAGTTTTAATATCGCAGCTTCTTTAGTCGGTAGTGCTGTGGATACTTTACCAATAACTGCCAAGTCAAAGCTTGGGAACGTTATCATCAAGCCTAATTCGACTTCGAGTAAGGTTGGCGTTCCCCACCCGATGATACCCATGATACCAAAGCTATGATTGCCCTCTGAGATTGGAAATACTGAGTTAAGATTAGAAATTATAGCTGGTGCATTGGCAACTGGATCATCTGGGAATAAGATATGATCCAAGGTGTCATTTCTAACGCCTTCTCTGATGGCTGTCAGATTCATTCCTCGATTTGCTCCAATCAGACCACCTACTGCATTTAAGGTAAATCCGAATCCGAGCTGGATAGGTGTAAATTCAGCAGTAATTAGTAAAAGTAATGCGAAGCCGTCCTCTCCGTTTGGAAGTTTTGTATTGATTATTCCAATAGCTTTTAATGAAATTGTATTTTGAATTGTAAGCTCAACGACTCCAGCATACTCTCCTTTTTCTACATCGATGTAGAGAAATCCACCACCTTTAATGACTGAAGCGTCTACTTGTATGCCAATACCATCTGGGAATTTGAAACCTAGATCTACATTGACTGGTCCTAGATTGCCTCCATCTCCAGGAACTGTGATATCAGCTTTTAGACCTATGTTTTGAACACTAGCTTTAAACGGTCCAAGATCCGCTTTGGCAGAAAGGCCAAGAGATGTATTAAATCCTTCATTTGACAGACCGACTGCAAGATGTATTTCGCTAATATCAATTGGTCCAATACCTATATGAGCTGGAATATCAATTTCTAATGCACTGCTGCCTTGAAAAATAAGACCTGTTTCAGTAGACCAGCCGAGAACTAAATTAAATTCTGTTTCAATATTTTCAGGAAGAATTTTTGAAAGGAAACCATCAGATTTTGAATTATCAATAATTAATTTACCATTCTTAATTTCTCCAGTTATCCGTAGTTCACCTGAGCTTGTATTTGTAGCTGAATCAAATGAAAAGAATATTTCTTTTTTTGTAGAAAAAGATTGTATTTGCAATCTACTTCCTAGACTTTCTCCTATTAGGATTATTGGACCACTTTGATTTCGAATCAATAATTCTAATGCTGTTCTTCCATTTATTCCACCTGACAATTGTTGTGTTATTCCACCTCCAGGGTGAATGGAGAATACAGCATTTGGAGCGATATCTCCTGCCAACTCCATATTTATCTCAAAATGATCTTCACTAAATGATAAATCTTGAGCGACTGGCAGACTTTCTCGTAATTGAAATTGTAAGCCTGGAATCGGTTGACTGATTTCTTCTGATATTTCTAAAATGAGAACATCTAGGACTGGTGGGCTCACACTATCATCATAAATAGATGGAATATTTAAGGAGGTAAAAATATTAGCTAGACGTTTTAAAAGTTTTTCACTTTCAAAAGCATTATGTCCCCAACCATATACATTTTCAAATATCTCGTGTGGTCTGCTAATTACTTTTGGCAATTGCTCTAGGTGGAGTGTTCTATTGATGTATAAAATATCTTCAGCTGGAGGAGTTCCCAAAGCAGGTTCTTCGGTTCTACTAATTAATTCAACTAACTCCAATGATTCTGCTAAAGAAGGAACTCTCTCAATATTTGAAATAATTAGAAAGTCAAAAAATCGTTTTGGGAAAGAATTAAAATAAGCTGTTCTTTGCCCAGCAGGAATATTATTAATTGTTCCGCCTAGATTCTGAACAGCATCGGCAATATTTTTAATATTATCAAAAGCTATTTTTCCCTTGCCAAATATATCTTTAGATATTTTGATAATTTCGTCGTTATTTTCATTTTGGATTTCATCAATTAATTGGCCAACAAGTGGAATAAGCTCATCAATCGCTGATACGGTGGCCGAAATATTTGTTGCCAGCTGCGGCGAATTTTCAAAATTATCAGGAATTGCAATACCTAAATTGATAAACAGAGATTTTAACCGCCCTTCCTCGAGATCCTTTTTAATAGGATCAAGAAAGTCTACAATACCTTGAAAAATAGCCGGAAGTGTTCCTGAATTATTCATGAAATTCTATTTCTTTAAAACTGCTTGTTGTAATGATGCATAAAATTCCTTATAGGTTCTTGTGCAGTCTAACTGATCATAAATTAGCGCTGAGTATATATTAATGTCAGATTTTAATTTATTGGATCCATATTCCAGAAATAATTGTTCAATTTTTTTGAGCTGAACAATTAGCTTGATTCCATTAACTTCAGCTGGGATTATTTTACTTAAATATTTTCTGCCTCTGTAAAACAAAGCGACAATTGCTGGACCATGAAATCTTTGCCAAGCTATTTTTGTTTCCCTTTTTGTATTGACCAAATGCAATACCTCTTCTTGATGAGAATTAAAAATCTCTTCTAAAAAGTCGAATGAAATCTCGTCTTTCGGCGATGAAACTTGGTAGGTCTTTGGTTTTATGTAATCCTTTCTTCCAGTACCAGTCCCAGCTGTAAATGTAAACGCATTTCCATTTCCGTTAAAAAATGCCATGACATTTGAAATATTATTTGCAAATGTTATGTCTTCTGAATTTATATCCCAATTACCTGCGTATAAAAGTCCAACAATATCATTGCTACTATTAAGAATAACAGATCCGGAATCACCAGCATTTGAAAATGCTTTCTTTCCATTTTCGACTTCATAAGTCTCAGCAGCAATTGGGAGGATGAGAATTTGGTTTGGAATAATTGCGACTGGGTTACCTGATAGGTCGACCGGTGTATTTGCTGGCGTTGTCACTGCACCAATATCTATAACTGTACCTTGAGTGTACCCAGATCTAGCTCCAATCTTGACTACTTGTTCTCCTACCACAGCTTGGGCTGTATTGCCAGAAGGAATTAAAATACGACTTGTAGAGGCGTTTGTCAATTGTAGATTAATGCCAATATCATTGTTGATTCTACCTATTGCACAGTCTACATTTCCAGTTCTTCCACCAATAATGTTAGTCCCAATTACACCACATTCGCAGCAGCAAGGATCACTGTAAGTAGGCTGCGCTATTTTTGAAGTGTTATCTTCTCCATTATCAAAAAGAACATGGTCATTTGTAAGGAATATTTTATCTCCTCCAGCATTAAGGGTACCAAACCAACCAAGTGTACCATAGCCAGTTCCAGTCTTTTCAGTACCTACTGCAATACCGCCTGTTAATGGTCTGTGTTTACTTTTATCTCTTCTTTCTGTAAATGCTCTTGGTGTACTGTTATAGACACGAATCACATCAACCTCAAATCCATTCAATTCTTTAGGTATTGTATTCTTTTTAGAGATCTCCGATTTGGGAAGTTTTTCATTGACATAAACTCTATAGCATACAGAATTGGTTAGCGTATTATTTACCTCTTTAAATCCAAAACCAACACCTCTGACTCCTTTCATTTTCATAACTTGACCACAAAAATTGTCATAGAAGTCCATGTGATTGGATTGAATTCCAATCATTTCTTTTTTAGAAGTCATAACTTTAATTTTTTATTATATGCTTTTACAATTGGAAAATCTTATTCCATCTTTTTTTACTCTTAGTGATAATCTATACACATGTTCATTCTCTTCGGATATGGTTTTTATAATCAATTCTTTAATTGGTGGGTCTGATCGTTTCAAATGACCGGATATATCAACTTCATCAATACAATTCATTGATAGTAAATATTCTTTAAGGCCTTCAAATGATTCGTTATTGGAAAGCTTGTCAAGAGAAATTAGATGAGTGTTAATCATCTTTTCAATACTCTCATTTCGTTCATTTATCAAGGCCTCGCAAAATAATTTTTTATTTGTTTCAGAAATTTCCATAGGCTTATTTACACATTTAGTAATCAGAAAAATACTTATTAATGACAATAATATTAATACAACTTTTAACATCTATATTTTTTTAAATAATTTATAATTTCCATTTCTATATACTTTAATTTAAATAGATTGTATGGTATTGTATTAAAAAATACATCATGCTTTATAATTATTTATCACATCTTTTCTCATATACTTATCAAAACCATTTGCCAGTAAACCTGCAATATTATCCACGGCATGATGGACACCTGCAAAACTTCGAAACATGGCCCATGAGTAACCCATATCAATAATTCTCTTTACTTGATAATCTGTAAGATTCGGAAACTCTTTAATTAAAGAAACCAATCCTCCAGCGGCAGCACTTGCATGACCTGCTGGAAAACTTGGATGATTGGGACAACCTTCTGCGTATGCCGTTAATAATTTTCCGTCAAGTTTATTGATGTAGCTCCATACTTCTTCAGGTCTAGCAGTCCCGAAAAAGTATTTCATTTCAAATGCTTTAATTAAGGACTTTTTTACACCATCGGCAATCTGCTCTTCTACATTAGGAATCGTCTCTAAGAAGTTGATATATGTATCTATCCATTCTTTGACATTTTGTTCTTGTATATACTCTGGATGAGTTAACCATTTTAAAGCTGCTCTTGGCATGTCGGTGGGGCTATCCATATGTACAGCGTCTGCAAGACCTTTTGGATCAGATTCAGTTAAAGATTCTAAGGATGCTATTTCTTCAGGGAATTCATATTTGCCAAACTCAGATTTGAAGGGGTAATATTTCTGCATAAACCAAGTAGGAAATATTCCTTTTTCTACTTCGAGTCTGACTTGTACAATTTCATTTGTCGAATCAACAATATCAAAATCTTCTGGAATTTTTAAGCCGTGATTATGTCCAATTTTTGGATTCACTAATCTGCATTTTTGTAATGCAGACAGTCCTGTATCCGCCAATGGATACGTCATTATATTAGGAGTAGCGCCTTTTTTAAACTGTAAAACCATAGATTTCAGTTAAAAGATTTCTAGGGTCTGTTCATGCAAGTTAATGCACAGACCAAATTTAATTCCAATAGCCTTCAGGTTCAATAGAATTTGAATAGAAGTATGACAGCGTAAATTTTGAATAGTTACTTAAAGTTAATCTTTAATAATTTTTGAAGCAAGTTCAAAATTAAAAATACCTAAAAATGGGGAGGTTCAAAAGAGTGTTGAATGTTGAATGCCAAGTGGTAAAGGATGTAAGTCAAATTTTGGTTTGACAATGTAGAATGTTTAATTTTTAATGTCGAATGGTTCTTCTAACTATTGGCTAATTTACCATTCTTGAATATTGAATTCTTACTGTGGACTGATCTAAGTCAAATTTTAGTTTGATAATGTTGAATTTTTAGTTTTGAATAATCCTTTCTAGCTATTAGCTGATTTGACAATATTGAATATTAAATTCTTACTGTCGACTGATCTAAGTCAAACTTTGATTTGATACTGTTGAATGTTAAATTTTTAGTGTTGGATGCAATTCTATATCATTTCATCGGAGCAAATTAAACATTCAATACTCAAAAATTTAACATTAAAATCATGACCTTCAGTCATGGATTTTACTCAAGCCAGTCCAATTGAAATCCATTCATATAAAAATATATGACCGCGACTACTAGAGGAGCAAAAATTATCGTGAGCATATATTTATAGTATGACTTTGGAATTTTTGAAGGTTCTATCAGTTCAAATACAAAGGACAAAAATAATATTGCAATACCAATAATCGGTACGATAAGCAGTAGTAGAGAAGCAACATAGTCATTCAATATCCAAATAAGAATATAAATAAGGAGTTGAACCATAAAAGATTCTAGTACACTAAGGCCTCTCATTTTGATAAATTTGTGTTAACATCGTGGATTACAAAACTAATCTCTTTTTATATTCGGTTTAGATTTTTAGTATGAAGTATATAATCTTGCTTTTTCTTTACTTTTCAATGGTTGTTATTGGGCCACATGTAAGTGCTCAAAGTAAAATGGATTCAATTTATCAAGCAAACTTGACCAAAAAAGAGATTAACGGCATTTATATCCCTGCCAATATGAAAGAAGCTTTTCGTGAATTAGTGCATTTATCTTCAGAACAATCTTTAGATAAATTAAAAGCAGCTCCTGAAGATGTCGCATCATCTAAGCTCCATTTGGGTCTCGGAAAATGGATAGCAGCTAAATGGAATTTTTATGAAGGATCGAGATTCACTAAATATTTGAATGAATTGGGTGTCAGCGATCCTGATGATATGATACAATTTACAATTGTGTCATTCCACAGATTTCTTAATCAACGAGATTTAGAATTAAAAGAACGAGGTGCTGTATATCAGAAAAAAACGCAAGCGGAACTTGAAGAACGACTAAAAAACGCGCGGATAATTACAACGCGGAAAAGAAGCAATTAAACTCGAAGCTTTACTTTTATGATGACAAGTTTGAGACTTTAAGGTTCAGGAGATCATCCCATTAGAAGAACGATCGACTATTCTTCTGTAAAATCATATAATATAGGATCAATTTAGTTTCTGAATCAAAATCGTGGCAGAACTTTTGCAACTCATACAATGTCGTCAGAAAAAAAATATCAGCTAAAAATCATCTAGAATTAAATAATCCGTTACTTTTTTACATTTTTGCACTCTTAATTTTGCGCTCAAGTCTTTAATATATAAAATGCCCATGCCTAAAAACTTGTTAATTGTCGAGTCTCCTTCTAAAGCAAAAACGATCGAAAAATATCTAGGTAAAGACTTCAAAGTAAAATCTAGCTATGGTCACATTCGGGATTTGTCAAAAGGAAAAAAAGGTGTAGATATTGAAAACAATTTCAATCCTGTCTACGAGGTTCCTGAGGACAAGCAAAAGGTTGTCAATGAGTTAAAGGCAGCAGCGAAAGGTGCGACTGAGATTTGGTTAGCGACGGATGAAGACCGAGAAGGTGAAGCCATTTCATGGCATTTGTGTGAAGTCTTAGGCTTAGATGAAACAACAACCAAAAGAATCGTCTTTAGAGAAATCACCAAAACAGCGATCCAAAAAGCAATTCAAAATCCTAGACTAGTTGATAAAAATTTAGTCGACGCTCAGCAAGCCAGACGAATTCTAGATAGGCTTGTCGGATTTGAACTTAGTGAAATCTTATGGAGAAAGGTTAAAAATAAACTTTCAGCAGGACGGGTTCAATCTGTTGCTGTTAAACTTGTAGTGGAAAGAGAAAGAGAGATCAGATCGTTTGAATCTGAGGCTTACTATAAAGTATCTGCGGTCTTTCTAGTTGACAGTGATAATGGAAAACAGGTCGACCTTATCGCAGAACTTGATAAGCGGATTTCAAATCAAGATGATGTTGAAACGTTTTTAAATGATTGCAAAGGAGCTAATTATACAATCAACGACATCCAAGTCAAACCAGCTAAACGAAATCCGGCTGCACCTTTCATCACATCTACATTACAGCAGGAAGCAAGTAGAAAATTAAGTTTTGGTGTTAGACGTACAATGTCTGTGGCTCAAAAACTATATGAGAATGGTCATATAAGTTATATGAGAACAGATTCTAAGAGTCTTAGTGATACTGCGACAAATGCTATAGCTGATCAAATTACAGAAGATTTTGGAGAGGAATACTTAGAAGTCAGAAAATATAAATCTAAAGACGCAAATGCTCAAGAAGCGCACGAAGCGATTAGACCTACAAACTTTAAAAATCAGCAAGTCGATGGTACATCAGATATGCAAAGGCTATATGATTTAATTTGGAAAAGAACAGTGGCCAGCCAGATGGCAAGTGCTCAACTAGAAAAAACAACAGTCAAAGTTGGCATTTCTTCTAGACCAGACGATCATTTTAAGGCAAAAGGTGAAGTACTCATATTTGATGGATTTTTGAAGTTATATATGGAGTCTAAGGACGAAGATGAAGATGATGATACAGCGAAAGGGATCCTTCCTCCAGTCTCAGTAAATCAAGAGTTATCACTTGACAGAATAGAAGGTGTAGAGAGATTCACTAGAGCCTCAGCAAGATTTACAGAAGCAAGTTTAGTTAAAAAATTAGAAGAATTAGGGATTGGACGACCATCAACGTATGCACCAACTGTTTCAAAAATCATGGAAGTCGGGAGAGGATATGTCGTCAAAGAAAGTAGAGAAGGTGTAGAAAGAAAATACAATTTCTACACACTAAAAAGTGATGAGATAGTCAAAAAAGAAGAAACAGAAACGACAGGTGCTACCTCTAATAGACTCTATCCTTCCGATATTGGAATGGTTGTCACAGATTTCCTTGGTCAGCATTTCAATGAAATTATGAACTATAATTTCACTGCCGGCATGGAGGCTGAATTTGATAAAATAGCAAATGGAAATATGGGCTGGAAAGATATCCTCAATGGATTTTACCACCCATTTCACGAAAGTGTAGAAGAGACTTTAGAAAATGCTGAGAGAGCGAAAGGCCGAAGAGATCTTGGTGTAGATCCAGAGACAGGTCATACAGTAATTGTCCAGATGTCTCGATTTGGACCCGTCGCCCAAATCGGATCAAGAGAAGAAGTTGCAGAAGATGAAAAGCCAAGATTTGCCAGTTTAAAACCGGGCCAATCTATGGAAGACATCAGCTACGAGGAAGTCATGGAATTGTTCAAACTACCTAAATCTTTAGGCGAACATGAAGATGTAGAAGTCATTATCGCAAGAGGAAGATTTGGACCTTATGTCAAATACTTTTGGCAGGAAAAGGATTTATATATAACAATACCAAGAGACGAAGATCCATTATCGCTCTCAAAAGAAAGAGCGATTGAATTAATCGAAGAGAAGAAAGCATCTGAAGCACCGGTTCATCACTATGATGGTCTCCCAGTAACAAAAGGTAAAGGGAGATTTGGACCATTTTTAAAATGGAATGAATGGTTTGTAAATGTACCAGAGAAAAAATACGATTTTGATAATCTGTCTACCACTGAAATGGAGGAGCTTCTCTCTGCTAAAAAAGAAAAAGAAGAAAAAAGAATAATACAAGCGTGGCCTGAAGAGAAAGTAACTCTAGAAAATGCAAGGTGGGGTCCAATCATTGTGCTCAAGGAATCTGCTAGAAAGAAAAGTAAATACAAGATTCCTAAGGATGAGGATGGCAAACGACTTACTGAAGAAGATGTCAAAGACTGGTCATTCGATCAGGTCAAAGACATCATTCTTGCTGTGAATCCGAATGCTTTTGGAAAAAAGAAAGCAGTAAAGAAAAAAACAGCAAAGAAAGCTGCTAAAAAGACCGCCAAAAAAGCTGCAAAAAAGAAATAATCGATAGATCAGATTAGAAAATATGTCTTTCAGAGTCTAAATCTTTCTATCCTTTATCGGTAAAAACATCTGGTTGGTCATTTTTTTTGGCCAAAAGCAAATCATTTGAGGCCTGTTGACGTTCTTTGTAAAGAATTGTTCAAAAGTTAATATCAATGAAAATTTCAAATATTCTTAGTTGGTTTTTGTTAATAGGTCTCGGCTTTATTGGTGGTTCTGCCTGGAAAAATAGTCCATCTGCTGAGCTAAATGCAGAGTTGCAGCATGAAAATACAGCTCGACAGCAAAACAGTGAATCCGAAATCAAATATGTGACAAACGTAGAAGAAGCGACAATACAATTATTCGAAGAGGTGTCACCGTCAGTGGTCTTTATCAATACCTCAAAAATGCAAAGGGACTATTGGACACGGAATGTATTTAAAGTAAAATCTGGCTCAGGGTCTGGTTTTATATGGGATGATGAGGGACATATTGTGACCAATTATCACGTATTAGATGGCTCATCAAACTTTACTGTCACACTAGCAGACCAACGTGTGTTTGAGGCTCAATTAGTTGGATTTGAAAAGAAAGGCTCAATTAGTTGGATTTGAAAAGAACAAAGATCTAGCTGTTCTTAAGATTGATGTGAAACAGGGAGAGGTGACTCCGATAAAAGTCGGTCGATATGACGATTTACGTGTAGGCCAGTCAGTTTACGCGATAGGTAACCCATTCGGCTTAGACCATTCACTCACCACAGGCATTATAAGCGCACTGGGAAGGGAAATAACTTCAATAGGCGGTAGACCTATCAAAGACGTTATCCAGACCGATGCAGCCATCAATCCAGGAAATTCAGGTGGGCCCTTACTTGACTCTAGTCGAAGATTAATTGGTGTCAATACAATGATTTATAGTCCTTCTGGCGCTTCAGCAGGAATTGGTTTCTCAATTCCTGTAGATGTAGTCAGCTGGGCTGTACCTGATATCATCAAATATGGTAAAGTAAAAAAACCAGTTATGGGAGTTGAGATACTACGGCAGCAAATCGCCAATAAATGGGAATTAAATGGTGTTATGCTTACAGATGTATCAAAAGGTAGCGGTGCAGAACAGGCTGGACTTAAAGGATATCATATGAATCAGCAAGGATCAAAACAGCCTGGTGATATCATTACCAAAATCAATGGTCAGCAGATCAAATCAAATAACGATCTCTTTTTAGTATTAGAAAAATACGAACCAGGAGATAAGGTAGAAGTGGAATATATAAGAGATAATAAAACACAGTACACGGTTGTAGAATTGGGATCATCGATATAAGTACTGGTTTTCGGTCAAGGCTTAAGTCTCTTGTCCAGATTATAAAAATAAAATAAGTTTAATACTGCCTCGATCGATCTCATATCAAGTCTTATTACACAACATTAAATTAAACTTATAAATAAGAAATACCAAAACTCCTAATTTATACATCATAGAAGTCCCTTTATGATTTTATAAATTCCCTATCTCTATTTCTATACCCATTGGAAGATTTATTCTATTACAAATCAATTCATTACATATTATAGAATCCAAATACATGTATTTGGTGTAGAGTTAAATGATGACTATTTGTTGTTTTTGCAAATATTCTAATTATATTTGAGTACACCCTCCTCTAATTTTCATCACACCATTAGCTGCTTTTTACTATAACTAACATATATTTAGTCTTCACTGGCTGTTATTGGATGTCACGAAAAAAAGTTGATACATATAGAACTATTAAGCTAAATAAGCCTAATCAAAGTCATCATAAAAGTGATTTTGAATTATTAGATCTATGGTTTGATCCTGCTATCGTCATCAATAAAGAAAAGCTGCAATTATTAAAGGCAAATGATGCTTTTATAAAATGGGCAGATACTCACAAAATAGACATTGATTTCTCAATCGCTTCCCTCCTTCCCCTATTCCAACCAAATGGACAAGAATCCCTAGCAAAAATTCTAAAAGAAGTTGATTTACTCTCTATCCAAAATAAGAAAAGAAGGTTTAAATTCTATTTGAGTTTAGATAGCAATAACCAGCTTACCGAATGTGAGATAACTATATCAGCTTTTGATCATCTGTGTACAACAATTTTATTAATCATAAGGCCTATCGTCAAAAAGGAAACAAATAAAATATCTCAATTAGAATCTGCTCTCATACTGTCCGAAAATAAGATAAAACAGTTATTGACAAATTCTGAAATTTGTTCCATTATTTTCAATGATACTGGTGACATTAAGAGAATGTCTAAATCAAGTCTGAAACTTCTCAATGGTACAAATACTGGGAAACCTGAAAAGTTATTTGCAAATATTTCAGAACTCATTCATCCAGCTGACATAGAAAGTTTTAATAGCCTAGCCAAGAGCGAAAGCCAAGATGCACAAGAGACATTTATAAGAATAAAATCTTATGACGATACATATCTATATATTAAACCGCTCGGCGCAACAAGTAAGGTTAAATATAAAGAATCAATCGAGCATGTATTTATATTTACTGATTTAACTGAACAAATTAAGACAAATGATATTTTATTAGCAACAATGAGGGAATACAAATCCATCATTGATGCTTCGCCTTCTGCTATCCTTAAAGCCAACACAGATGGACACATCTTGTTTGCAAATTCAGAAGCTGCTCACATTCATGGAATGTCACGAAAAGAAATTATTGGCAAAAATATCAATAATTTATTTATTGTTCCAAATCAAAGCTTCATCAACTTATTAAATAAAAAACTAGATTTACAAAGAAAAGGAAAAGGAAGAAAAATACTTCATTCTATTCACACTACAAAAGGTCAAATTGTTACTGAATTAACTTATACATGTATTCAGTCTCAAAATACTAAAGCTTATCTTCTATCATACATTGACATCACTGAAAAGGAAGTATTTAAATCTTCATTGGAGAAATCAAAATCAAAACTTAAGTCCGTAATTGATTATTCCACATCTGGCATTATCCATATCAACAAAAACTTTTTGATTGAATACATCTCCGAAACTGCCAATGATTTAATAAATAAGGATCAGATTTCTATTATAGGTAGTTCGATAACATCATTACTTAGTGAAAAAAGTATAGAAAGTTTTTATGCACTAATTAAAGATATTTATGAATCAGATCAAGCAGAATCAAAAGAACTTTTAGAATTTAAAACTGCTGATGAATATGTCCAAATTCAAGTTTCTGGAAAAAAGATTTCAAACAAAGAAGACAGTAGTATTATATTGGTATGTAATAATTATTCTGATAAAATAAAATCAGAATTAGCATTGATTGAAAAAGAATCAACAATGCATACACTCCTTGAGAATTCACAATCCTCTATTTATGCGGTAGACAAAAATTATAATGTGATATTCATAAATAGAATTGCGATTGAAGACTTTAAGAAACACCAAGATGTATCTATAAAACTAGGAGACAATTTAAAGAATAAAATAAAGCCTTCAATATTTAATTTATGGAGAAAAACAATTTTCAATAAAGTATTCTCAGGCGATAGTTTTAATAAAATTGGACAGGCTCCGAATAATCATGATATCATACTCGACAGCAAATACTCTCCATTATTAGATGCGCATGGAAACGTCAACGGATGCATAGAAATCTCTAGAGACATTACTACTATTAAGCGAAAAGAATATGAATTAATAGAACGAGAAGCATATCTATCATCAATTTTAAATAGTTCTCCAAACCCAATCCTTGTTTTAGATAACGAATTAAATATTACTGCCGCAAACCCTCAATCTATCTCTTTATTTAATGAAATCCATGGTGGTAAAATTTCTGTTAATGACAACCTATTCACTAAGTTTTCAGCTAACTATTTTGAAGAATTCAAAAGCATAAACGAGCGAGTCTTTAACGGAGAAATAATCAAATATTTAAGAACTCAAAAGGTTCAGAATAATACGAAATATTACGAATATACATTCAGTCCAGTAAAAGACAAACACAATACAATAATTGGTAGCCAGCTATTGATTCAAGATAGAACCCAAATATTGCAGAGTGAACGAGCGCTAATGGATAGCGAAATTAAACACAAAGAACTTTTAGAATTATTACCTGGAGGGATTCTCATTACAAAAATGGATGGGAATATACTTTATGCTTCACCAACAATGAAGGAAATGATTGGCATTCCAAAATATGGTCGCCTAGATAGAGAATCATATAATTCCTTTGTGATTGAAATTCAAAAATTTAAACTTTCCTTTAGTGATATTGCTACAGATAAAAATTTCACGAAAACCTTTCGGATAAATACGGTAAATCAAGCCGGTCAAAAAATTTGGTTAGAAGCAAGAAGTAAAGAAATAAAGTTTAAAAAAGAAAAAGCAAATCTGACTCTACTATTAGATATAACAGAGCAAGTAAATAGTGAAAAAGATCGTGATCTAAAACAAAAACTATATGAAGTACTGATTGATAATTCTTTCGATGGTATTGATATCATCGAGCTTGTCACGAAAGAAGATGGCACATTTGATTCAAAACTATTAATGCGTAACGAACGAATGAAAGAATTCTTTAATAGTGATTCTGAATCTCTTTTTGCCTCAAAATCTATTCTAGAAAGAGCTCCCAAATTTCAATTGAATGGAAAATTATCATCAAAGGTCTTATTAGAAGATATTAAGGAATTTAGAAAACTTGGCCAGTTAGTTAATGAAAGGCAAGTTGTAGATAATAGTGGCGCATTGAGAAATGTCATTATATCCATGCAAAAACTCAGTTTTGGAAACAAAGCTCTTATCATTAGATATTATAAAGACATCACTGAGAATAAGCGTAAAGAAAACCAGATCAAAGAAAGTCTCAATCAATTAAATTTGAAAAATGATGAACTTGAAAAATACATTGCATCTAATTTAAACCTAGAGAACTTTGCACATGTCGCCTCACATGATTTAAAATCGCCTCTTCGGACAATTAGAAGCTTCGCTCAGCTGCTCATCAAAGATATCTATGAAATAATCCCTCAAAAAAATAAAACATACTTAGACATCATAAATAAAAGCTCTAAGAATATGTCAATTCTTATTGACGATGTCTTATCATTTTCAAAAATAGAATCCGAAAAATTAAATATAAAAGAAATTTCTTGCCAGCCTTTTATTGACTTTTTGTTAACTCAAATTAAAGATGAAATCGAAGAATATAATGCTGAAATATTTCTTATAAATATTCCAAATGTCATTCATTCAGATAATAGCAAGTTATCTCAAGTCCTCCAGAATTTAATTCGCAATAGTCTAAAATTTCGCAATAAAAACACATGCCCAATAATTAAAATTTCGGTAGATAGCTTATCTGATTTTTGGCAATTTAATATCGAAGACAATGGAATTGGAATTGATGAAAAATATATCCATGAAATCTTCAAAATCTTCAGAAGGCTAAACAATAAAGATAAGTTTCCAGGAAGTGGTATTGGTTTAAGCACCTGTGAAAAAACGATCTCAATCTTGGGTGGAAAAATTTGGGTAAATTCTATAATTGGACAAGGATCTATATTTTCATTTACTATCCCAAAATTTCAATAGTAGATTGTTAAAAGTAAGCTCTCGTTAATAAGCATAATCCAACTCCATAAAACTCCATAACACCTTTATTCTTATTATCGGATATCAAAGATAGAAAGTAACTTGTTGTTCTTATTATCTACTAGATATCTGAATATGATTTAAGATTCTACATTGGATATCATAGATAGAAAGTGACTTGTTGGGCTGGAGACCGACAAAGGCATAAAAAAAGGAGAATTCCAATAATTGAACTTCTCCTTTTGCAGTTTAAAAGATATATTATTTAGTCTAGAGATTGGTTCTCTTGACCTGCTTTATTCACTAAGATGCTGTATTCTTCTGGTGTCAGTCCATCCAAACAAAAGTCTATCGGATTTATAGCTTTTCCATTTATGCGGACTTCATAATGCAAATGTGGTGCAGTAGACGTCCCCGTGCTTCCAACAGTACCAAGCTTCTGACCTTTTTTTACTTTCTGACCTATTTTGACATCTACATTCTGCATGTGAGCGTAGAGTGTTTCGTAGCCATAACCATGATCAATCGTGACACTATTTCCATATCCAGATTTTCTTTTTTCTACTTTTTTGACCTTCCCATTACCCGTAGATTGAACGTCAGTACCTCGTGGTGCTGTAAAATCTATTCCATAGTGGAATTTTTTAATCTTATGGATCGGATGGATTCTGTAGCCATACCCAGATAGATACCTGATATTTCGTTTTAATTCAGTTTCGCGAACGGGTTTAATTGATGGTATGGAAGCTAATTTTTCCTCCCATTCGAGTGCTTTATATTGGATGGTGTCTAAAGAAGACTTTTGTAAATCTAGCTTTCGTTTAATCTTATCTACAGTTTGTAGGGTTGACTTAACTAATGATCCAGACCCCTGATATGGTACTAAATTAGAATACTTATCATGTCCACCGACTCCACCTTCCCAGACATTGTCATCGATTTCGTCCATCTGAAATATCATTCTATGGATCTCAGTATCTTTTTCATGAAGATTCCCTAAATCATCACTGATCTTTAGAAAATCTGAATTTAAATTAGAATAATGATATTCCATTTGGTGCAATTCTCTCTGCAGGGCCTTTTCCTTGGGTGATGGCAAGAAAAACCAAGCCAAAGCAAATAAACCTATCGATGCAACCATTACAGAAGACAAAAAGCCAAAGACTTTAAGTGTTCTTTCCTTACCAGACGTCTTTAATTCCTCATACTGAAGAGATTGTTGATTAAAGACAAATTTTTCTTTACGCATATAGAAGCAAGAGTATTTAATATTTACAATACATTTGTAAACGATTTTTAGGATTGGTAAGAAGGGATTTACCGACAGCAAAGTTATTATTCGCCCTCCTTATTGCAAAATAAAATCGATAGTATTTATAAGCCTTAATATTATAATTAAATATAATATGTATTAATCAGATTATGAACTATTTAGACTAAATAATTTATAAATAAGTCAGAGTTTGATTATGTTAAATATTTTTTAATTTTTACATAAGTAAATTTCAATACATACGTGGATTATGAAAGCGAACGATATTAGACAGAAATTTTTTGACTTTTTCGAATCAAAACAGCATAAAATAGTTGCTTCAGCACCGATTGTCAATAAAAACGACCCGACTTTAATGTTTACAAATGCTGGAATGAATCAATTTAAAGATTTTTTCCTTGGTCATAAGACCGCAACGCAAAGACGAATCGCCGACACTCAAAAATGTCTGCGTGTATCTGGTAAACATAATGATTTAGAGGAAGTCGGCATCGATTCTTACCACCATACCATGTTTGAGATGCTTGGAAATTGGTCTTTTGGAGACTATTTCAAGAAGGAGGCGATAGAATGGGCTTGGGAAATATTGACAGAAGAATATGGCTTGGACAAGAACCGTCTTTATGTATCTGTCTTTGAGGGTGATGAAAAAGAAGGGCTAAAACCAGATGAGGAAGCTGCTAACTATTGGTCAACATTTGTATCAAAAGACAGAATTCTATATTTTGATAGGAAAGATAACTTCTGGGAAATGGGTGAAACTGGACCATGTGGTCCATGCTCAGAAATTCATGTTGATTTAAGATCTGATCAAAATCGTGCCAAAGTGGACGGTGGTACGCTTGTCAATATGGATCATCCTCAAGTCATAGAGATTTGGAATCTTGTCTTTATCCAATTCAATCGCAAAGCAGACAACTCTCTGGAAGAACTGCCAGAGAAACATATTGATACAGGAATGGGCTTCGAACGTTTATGTATGGCTCTCCAAGGCAAGCATTCTAACTATGATACTGATGTCTTTACGCCTTTCATCGAGCAAATCGAAAAAGTATCAGGTGTCAAATATACTGGTAGTTATGATCTTACAGCTAAGTCAGATATCGCTATGCGCGTTGTCGCAGATCATCTTAGGGCAGTTAGCTTTACGATCGCAGATGGCGAATTACCAAGTAATACTGGAGCTGGATATGTCATCAGAAGAATCCTGAGACGAGCTGTTAGATATTACTATACCTTCTTAAATATAAAGGAGCCGTTCATACATTCACTCGTTGAACTCTTAAGTGAGCGTTTTGGTGATGTATTTCCAGAACTCAAATCTCAGAAGGATTTTGTATCCAAAGTAATTCTCGAAGAAGAAAAATCTTTTCTGAATACGCTAGAGGCAGGTTTAAAAAGACTTGCAGCAGTAGATACTGCCGATGGCAAAATCGACGGTGCCACAGCTTTCGAATTATATGACACCTATGGCTTCCCTATTGATTTGACTAGACTCATTGCATCTGAGAAAGGCCTTTCACTTGATGAAACGGGATTCGAATCTGCGCTCTCTGCACAAAGAGAAAGAGGAAGAGCGGATGCTAAAAAAGTAATGGGAGACTGGATCGAAGTCACCGCTTCTAATACTGTTGCATTCGTCGGATATGACCACCTGAATGCTGACGGCATCCAAGTTCTCAAACACAGAACTGTACATATCAAAGATAAGGATCAATTCCAACTGGTATTAAGCAAAACACCCTTCTATGCGGAAGGCGGTGGACAGGTAGGAGATGTTGGTTTGCTCTGGTTTGGAGAAGAAAAAATTCCTGTTCTAGACACTAAAAAAGAAAACGATTTAATCATACATATTGTCAAATCTTTACCTAAGAATATGGCTTCTACAGCGCGTGCAGAAGTCAATAGCAAGAGACGTGCTTTAGTTGAGAACAATCACACAGCGACTCATTTACTTCATGCAGCATTGAGAGAAGTATTAGGCGATCATGTCCAGCAAAGAGGCTCATTGGTCAATGACAAATATCTGAGATTCGATTTTTCACATTTTCAAAAAATGACCAATGAGGAACTAACAAAAGTAGAGACCATTGTCAATCAAAGAATTCGACAAAACATCCCTTTGAAAGAAGACAGAGCAATCTCGATCAATACAGCAAAAGAATCAGGGGCGATGATGTTATTCGGTGAGAAGTATGGCGATAGTGTCAGGATGATCACTTTCGATCCTTCATATTCTATAGAACTTTGTGGTGGTTGTCATGTTGATGCAACTGGTAAAATTGGACTACTGAAGGTGACGACTGAAGCAGGTATTGCTGCTGGAGTGAGACGGATAGAAGCTGTCACTGCAGACAAAGCAGAACAGCATGTGAATGATGCAATCGCAGAACTTCGATCTATTCAATCTCTCTTTAAAAACCCTGTCAATACAGTGAAAAATGTAGAAGCTCTTCAAGAGGAAAATAAGGAATTGAAAAAGACCTTGGAGAAATTCCAGCAAGCGAAAGCTGCACTGACACAAGAACATTTAATGAATCATTTTGAGGTAGAAAAGGGTATTCATATTTTAGCACAAAGACTACAGATCCAGGATGCTAAAATTGTTAAAACCCTCGCTTATAATTTAGAAAAAGCACAAGGTAATGCCTTAATTGTCTTAGGCTTTATCAGCAATGACAAGCCTCAGCTCATGGTAATAGTCAGTGAAAATTTAACGAAAAATGACTATCTCCACGCGGGTAAAATCATTAAGGAACTAGCGAAGGATATTAATGGTGGCGGTGGTGGCCAAGCATTTTTTGCAACTGCAGGAGGGTCAGATATAAATGGTCTTGATGCAGCTTTAGCAAAAGCCAAATCATTTATTTAATACTGTGAATTATATACTGACATCAATCATTATTGGTCTATTCTGTGGACTCCTATTTCTGAATATTTATTTTAGAATGAAGGTGATGAGATCGTATCGATATCTGAGTCAGCATAATATAGATTTTAGTATCGTTCACATTTTTAATAAAGACAAACTCAAAGCTGAGATACTACCATATTATCCAAAAGACAAAGAAGAAATCCTTGAATTTGTCAATCATATTCAAAAATCAATTAAGCTAGCCGGACTAATTATAATCGGGATCACCGCCGCTGGAACCTGTTTGAATATGGTATAAGATTATTTTAAAAATGGATATTAAATAAGATTTTGAAACCACGTCAACGAGATTTATTCATCTATAAAGCGCTAGATTTTTTAGCAGCGGCTTTGGCGTGGTTACTCTTTTTTATTTACAGAAAAAGCGTTGAAGATGGATCCTTTGATTGGAGTCAAATGACGCAAGATCCAAATTTGTATTACGGTTTAATTATCATTCCAATCGGATGGATGATTACGTATTCTATTTTTGATCGATACCATGCTGTATATAGATTATCTCGAATTGCGACATTAAACAGAACTGCGATACTATCTTTTGTCGGTGTACTTTTTATTTTCTTCACCTTGCTCACAGATGATCTGACACTGAGTTATGTCAGCTATTACAAGCCATTTTTTAGATTATTCATCCTTCATTTTGGACTGACTGCACTATTCAGAATGATATGGTTAAGCTGGATAAAGTTGAATCTCAAAAATGGTAAAGTATCATTTAAAACAGCAATTATCGGAAATGGCAATAGTGCACAATCTGTATATAAAGAAATCTGTGATAGACCATACCAATTAGGTCATGACATGATCGGTTTTATAGCTGACGCTAATCCAAAACAAAAACCCCTTGATACTCATCTTTCCTATCTAGGGCCAATCGATCAACTTGAAGACTGTATTGACAAATATAAGATTGAAGATATCATCGTAGCGACAGAAAGAAAAGATCATCATGACGCGCAGGAAATCATCAATGACCTGACAGCGATTGATAAAGGACTCGTCATAAAGGTGGTACCTGATATGTATGACATCATGCTAGGCAAAGTAAAAATGAGCCATATTTATGGTTCTCCATTCATAGAATTACATCAGGAATTAATGCCTCGCTGGCAAAGGATTCTTAAGAGAATCATGGATGTGACGGTCAGTGTAATCGGTATCATTATTCTTTTTCCACTCCTCTTATTTATCGCTTGGAGAGTTCGTCGATCTTCAGATGGACCAGTTATATTTAAGCAAGAACGAATTGGTCTTCATGGCACACCTTTCAATATTATTAAGTTTAGATCGATGCTGTTGGATGCCGAAAAAAACGGACCGCAGCTATCTCACGATAGTGACCAACGTGTCACGATATGGGGACGAACAATGAGAAAGTGGCGCCTCGACGAACTACCACAATTACTGAATGTCCTCAGAGGGGATATGTCACTGGTCGGGCCGAGACCAGAAAGACGTTATTATATAGATCAGCTTCAGAAAGTCGCGCCTCATTGTAAACAACTCTTAAAGGTGCGTCCAGGTATTACATCATGGGGACAAGTAAAATATGGCTATGCATCTAATCTTGAGGAGATGAAACAGCGATTAAGGTTTGATATTTTATATCTTGAGAATATGTCGATAGCTTTAGATATCAAAATATTATTTTACACCGTTTTGGTATTGATACAAGGAAAAGGAAAGTAAATATGCGCAGATTTGGTTTAATTGGATTCCCTTTGAGTCACACATTTTCACCAGGATATTTTGCTAAAAAATTTAAAACTGAAGGGATTCAAGATTGTGATTATCAAGCTTATCCAATTTCGAAAATTCATGAATTTGATGGCTTGATTACAGAAGATCTTGTTGGACTAAATGTCACCATTCCTTACAAGGAACAGGTCATTCCGTATATGACGGATGTATCAGAAGCCGTAAAGGCAATCGGAGCAGTTAATACAATTGTTCATAAAAATGGCAAGTTATATGGCTATAATTCTGATGTGGTTGGATTCCAAAAGTCGCTGACTTCATGGATAGCTGACAATAAAATGCCGACAAAATCATTGATTCTTGGAAGTGGTGGTGCTGCAAAAGCAGTTGCCTATGTCTGTGATCAACTAGGCATTCTCTATCAGATTGTCTCCAGAAAATCTGGTTTTCTTAATTATAAAAACATCTCAGACTCTGTCAGTCGCCTACGTCTGTGATCAATTAGGCATTCTCTATCAGGTTGTCTCCAGAAAATCTGGTTTTCTTAATTATAAAAACATCTCAGACTCTGTACTCAATGAACATACATTAATTGTCAATACAACACCACTTGGCATGAGTCCTTTAACAGAAAGTTGTCCTGCTATCCCATACGAATATTTAACAGAGAAGCATTATTGTTATGACTTGATTTACAATCCAGAAAAAACACTATTTCTTCAAAAAGCAGAGAGTAAAGGTGCAGCGATTAAAAATGGATACGAGATGTTGATATTACAAGCTGAGGAATCTTGGCGTATTTGGAATCAAGAGATGATTCAGTGAGGAAATGTCAGAAAGAAGTGACGATCTTTGTATTTGAAGTTTGAGTTTGAGTTTGAGTTTGAATTTGAATTTGAGTTTGAGTTTGAGTTTGAGTTTGAGTTTGAGTTTGAGTTTGAGTTTGAGTTTGTAAAAAAAACTATGTATATATCATTCTATGCCGCAGTGTCGGCACAAGTTATGGTTCAAAGTAAATAAATGAAATCGAAATTAAATCTAGACTTTAGCAATACTGAAATCGCATTTACACACAAATCAAGTGCCGATTTAAAAGAAACATATCGCATGTTCCAGCTCATGAATAATCCTCGATTGGTATCCCTCATGTCGTCATTAGGCTTAATGGCTGTGAAGATGAGATTACCATTTCACGAAAGTATGATCAAGCGGACCATGTTTAAAATATTTTGTGGAGGGACATCATTACTTGATAGTCAGAAAGCCATCGACCTCCTAGGTAATAATGGCGTGTTGACAGTATTAGATTATGGTGCTGAAGGCAAAAGTGAAGATGAAGATTTAGATCTTGTTATGGAGGAAGTCCTCAAAGGTATTCGCTTCGCCGCTTCTAACAATACAGTCCCAGTGGTCAGTACAAAAATGACAGCCTTATCGGCAAATGAACTACTGGAGAAATTACAGAAAGGAGAGACTTTACTGCCAGCAGAAGAGAACTCCAAGGCAAAACTGTTGAGCAGATTACAAAAAATTGGAGAGCTTGCAGAAGAACTCCAAGTGAAAGTATTTATGGACGCCGAAGAGACATGGATGCAAGATGCCATAGACGATCTAGTTAGAGACATGATGCAGGAATACAATAAAAAAGTCGTCACGATTTATGGCACCTTTCAGATGTATCGAAAAGATTCATTCACACGACTGCAACAAGAATTCGAGCTAGCTGAAGAAAATGGCTATTTGCTCGGTGCGAAAAACGTGCGTGGTGCATACATGGAAAAAGAGCGAAATAGAGCGATAGAAGAAGGCAGAGACTCACCCATTCACGATTCAAAACAAAACTGCCTCGGTGCGAAAAACGTGCGTGGAGCATACATGGAAAAAGAGCGAAATAGAGCGATAGAAGAAGGCAGAGACTCACCCATTCACGATTCAAAACAAAACTGCGATACAGATTTTGATGCAGGTGTTCGGTTTTGTGTAGACCATTATGAAAGACTTGCGTCTTGTACTGCCACTCATAACCTTGATAGCAACTTACTCCAAGCAAAACTAATTGATGAAAAAGGAATCGTTAAGAACCATCCTCATCTCAATTTTTGCCAATTGCTCGGCATGAGTGACTATATCACCTATAATCTGGCTGCTGCCGGATACAATGTGGCGAAATACTTGGTCTATGGTCCAGTTAGAGATGTCGTCCCCTATCTCATCAGGCGCGCTCAAGAAAATACCTCGATTACAGGCGAGATGAGTCGAGAATTGGGATTGATTAAGAAGGAAATGAAGCGAAGAGCATTGCTTTAATCAGTTCAAGATCAAGTGGTCAAGAGTCAAGTTAAGTTCAAGCGATGCCTCCTCTAAAAAGTAAAAGCTTCCAACTGCTTAACTGTTAGAACCATGATTATCAGGATTATAGGATTTTCTTGATTTAACGATCTTTTTAACAAAATGCCTAGCTGAGCTAAAAGCGTTACGCCCTAAAAGGCCTAGCTGGCCTGACTCTCATCAGTGCACGCCGTCAGCTTCCATATCCTCATACACGCCGATCGACAACATCACCAATGTACAAGCTTCAATAGTCAATATACCAGCTGCTTTGGCTTTTTCAACAAACTCTGGATTTTCTGTGCCTGGATTAAAGATGATGCGTTTTGGCTTCAGACTGATTAAGTAATCAATATGTGGGGCGATATACCTTGGCGAGACATAAAGCGTGATGGTATGGATATCTTCTAATGCGGGTTCTCCAATTAAAAAGTCAACATCAGCGGCTTTTCCAGCTCGTTTGGCAATCGCGACGACAGGATGACCAGCAGCTCTAAGGCGAGTGATGGCTTTATACGCATACCGTTCTGATTTGGTAGATGCACCGAAGACTAAAGTTTTAAGCATATGTAAAGGAAAACAAAAAGCCAGACTAAATTGAGCAGTCTGGCTTAAAGAGTTTATGCACTAGTAGTAAATGTTTGAATATCGTCACTGTTCTTGCAATTAAAAGAGGTGACGATGCTAATTATGCTGTGAGGCAAAACCTCCATTGAGGCCTCTAAAAATATTTTGTTTAAAAAATTCATGCCCAAGTACGGTTAGGGCATGAATTATAGAAAACACCCTTAGTATAGTTTGGAAGTTTCTTTCGGCGATTAGTTTTGAATCAATCCAAACGTTTTTGCAAAAAAGGATGCTTGTAAATCATTTTTGGCATTCAACTTCTTGCGGATCCGCTTTTTGTGATTATCAATCTCATCCTGTGGAACACCTAACTTTCTAGCGATCTCAGAAGAGCTTACACCTATACTCGATAACTTGATTATAGATGCTTCAAATTTGGTAACATGTAAATTAATAGGAGGCATAGTCTTAGTATTTGATACCAAGATACCATCGATGTAAGGTCGTTGCAATTAGAAAATTGGGTATTTTCCTATAAAAAATAAATTCCTATATAATTTTTGTATATATTTATTCTATTGACAATCAATAAAATAAACTTAAAAAAGCTATATGTATATCCATACTAAAAGTCCAGTAACCATGACTTTAAGA